>Ga0180065_1000031_pt1 | contig 44027 bp, 72 predicted proteins | sample EasRiv00A_16_10D_FD_121783 | JGI IMG/M metagenome (GOLD analysis project Ga0180065, IMG submission 121783) | Soil microbial communities from meander-bound floodplain in the East River, Colorado, USA - East River metaG ERMLT200A_16_10D | ecosystem: Environmental > Terrestrial > Soil > Floodplain ...
AGCCCGCCCTCGCCGGCGCCTTTAGCGCCTGCTCAGGGTGCTCCGGCTCTGACCGAGCAGATTCGTGCGGAAGCTGCAACGAACGAACGCCGACGCATCGCTCGGATCAACGAGCTCGGCCAAGGTGTTTCCCAGGAAATCATCACCCGCGCCATCAACGAAGGCATGGACGAAGCACGCTTTGCTCCGCTCTTCCTGCAAAACATCCGCGATCAACGGACACCGCCCGCCGGCCACGGTGGGACGCCAGCGATTCACTCCCGCAGCCACGATGGCAATTGCGATTTGCCAACGCTGCAGGCCGCGATCCTGGTTCGCCAAAGCTGTGCTTTGGATCGCCCAGGTTTCGCCGACAGTCGATTCCGCTCGGCGCCACTGCGGGGGATCCCGCAATGGCTCCGCCAAGACATCAATCACGCTGATCGCCAGCGCGCGATGGAGCTGGGTCACCGCTTCGCAAATATGAGCCTGGTCGATGTCTGCCGAGAAGCCGTCCGCTTAGACGGTGGACGGGTCACCCACGATCAGGATGAGATGATTCGTTCCGCAATGTCGGGCTCGACCCTGACCGCGATCTTTTCGACGAACATCAACGCCGAACTGCTGGGCGCATACGTCGAGGCGCCGGATTCGACCCGCGGTTGGGTCGCTGACGCCGACGTCCCGAACTTCCAGGCCACGGAACGAGCGTCGATGGGTAAGTTCGGTGCACTGACCAAGCACGCACGCGGACAATCAGCCGATCACCTCGATACCAGTGACTCGAAGGAATCGAGCAAGATCGCTCGGTATACCGGCCAGTTCGTCATTGACGAAATGGACATCATCGACGATCGCTTCGGTGCCCTCGAGCAAAGTTCGCCCACCGAAATGGGCAACTCAGCCGCGGCACTTCGCCCGGACATGATTTACGCGATCCTGCTCGCCAACGCAGCGTTGGACGCGGACTCCGTCGCCTTGTTTCACTCGACGCACGCGAACACGGCCACCAACGCTTTGTCGGCCGCGAATCTGGAAATCGGCATCGCCACGATGTCCAAACAGCGGATCCGTGGTCGGGCCATCAACGTTCGTCCGCGCTTTCTGTTGGTGCCGCACGATTTGCGATTCGCAGCGGACATATTCCTGACCAGTGCGCAGCGATTCGACGGCAGCGGCACGGGCACCGCCGGTGGCGTGAAGAACCCGCTCGCGGAACTTGGCATCGTCTCGATCGCCGATGATCGCATCGGCGTCGCGGGTGTCACGGATCCAGTGACTGGGACTGCGCACGCTGGCAGTGCAACCAACTGGTTCCTGACCGGACGACCAGGTGAAAACGGCGCCAAAACACTCGTTTGCAAGTATCGCCGAGGCACAGGCCGAGCTCCTCAAATCCGATCCTTCATGCTCGACAAAGGGCAATGGGGTCTCGGCTGGGACATCAATCTCGACATCGGTTCCGACGCTGACGATTACCGCGCCCTCTATCGCGGCAACGTGTAGTCCGTCGGTCAAAGGCGCCCAACCTATTTAGGACAAACAATCATGCGTTTCGAGTTGACCATCACCCGGGAAATTGCCCTCGGCAACGGCACGCGCAAGCGTGGCGATGTCCTGGCTACGGTCGAAGCCGTCCAGCCGGAGGACTTGTTGGGCGCAGCCTACGCGCTCGTCGGCAACGACCTGGCCCAGCTCCCGGGCACATTTGAATTGTGCGATGGAGTCGAGCCTTGCGAGGTCATGACCGCCTTACGCAATCCGCACGTGTGCGAGCTCGCGTACGTGCCCGCGGAAGGCGAGTCAGTTCCGAACGCTCCCTCGGTGGACGACACCGATGCAGACCGGCCGGTCGAGCCGGCACCGAAACGTAAACCGCGTACGACGCGCAAGAAGTAAATACCCCCTTGGCCTCAAGGCGCGCGACGGTTCGCCGTCGCGCGCTGGCCCCGTTCACTCCGACTCATCCCACTTTGCTTTTTTGAGGACCCGCCGCCATGGCTTCCGAAGCGCTCTTTACTAGCGATCCCGATCAACACAAAGTCGTCGCGTCCAGCGCGCTAGCGAGCGGCGAGATGCACCAAACCGGCGATGGGCGTGCCTGTTACGTCGATCAATTGCAAGCCGTCGCATCCGGTGACACCTACGCGCAGCGAAAGCGCGCGGTCGTAAAAGTTCCCGCGGCGAGCGCGACGACCTTTTCGAAAGGCGATCCGGTTATCTTCGACGGGTCAGCGAATTTAGCCGTCAACCCGGCACTGACCGTCGACGGAGCGGCTGACTATTACGTTGGCGTGGCTCACAAGGCCAAAACGTCCGGTCAATTGTTTGTCGAGGTCGATCTCAACGCGCAGCCCTTGTTGCCCGCAATCCCGCGGCCGTTCGTGTACGAGTTTGATTGCCAAACCCTTATCGACGCGGACGTTCATACGTTGATCCCTGCGTGGATGAATAAGAGCGGCCTGCTCGTGCTCGCCGTGTACGCGATTGTGACCGAGGTCTTTGCCGGTACCGAAGACCAAGGCATTGTCACAATCAAGGACACTGCCGGCACGCCCAACACAATCTGTACCCTGACCGCGTCCGACTCCGGTGCGGATGCAGTGGGCGACGTGATCGTTGGTACTGCCAAGATCTTAGGCGGCACCACTGGCGACGCCGTCAAATCGGTTGCGGCAGGTCTGGGCATCACGGGCGCCGTCACTCAGGCGACGACCGGAGCCGCCGCGGGCAAGATGAAAGTCTACGTCCTGGCGATGCCACTCGTTTAATTCACTTCCTTGAGCGCCTGGCGGCGAGCGGGACTCATCACACCACCGCCGTCGCCAGGTCCTGCCTTACGCGGTGCGCCGCCGCGAGAGCGCACGGATGCGCATTACAACACCGGGCGGAGAATCCACCTCGCGACGTCGCACCCCGTAAGGCCGGCATGTCAACGCACGACGACTTATTTGAGACAGGCTCCTTGCCGGTGCTCATGAGTCACTTTGGCGACAGCGGACGAGTTCAATACATCCCCAGAGGCGGCGTCCCTGTTTCCGTTACCGCGATCATTGGCAATGAGGAAGCAATCGAAGTCGATCACGCGTCCGGTCGCCGGCGAGTGCTGAGACGAACCATATCGATCACGCGCGATTCAGCCGGGCAATTCGGTGGAGTCGATCAACCTGCTCTGAACGCGGCGGTGAAGGTCGACACGCTGGTCTATGCCATTGCATCGATCAAACCCCTCGGCCGTGACGCATTTGACGTCGTCGCGACGCGCAACGAACAGATGGAAGTGAGCCGAGCAGACTACCGCAATCCCGCTTATGGCAACGTGTCACGATGACAGCCACGGCCGTCGGACCAATCGCGATCGCCAAAGAGCGACTCAAGGATTCGATCGCCAACACGACGGCGTTCCGGACTTGGGACGGCAACAATTGGAGCGTTGACCAGGCCAAGCGACGCATTTACTTCGACGCGTTGCCGCCGCCCGCAAATAACAAGCAGGCCCACACGCTCGAGGAGCTGAATAATTACCGACCTTTTTGCTTGGTCTACAAGCCCCCAGACCAAGGTTGCCTGACGCTCCATCACGTCGCGAACGGCGGGCACAATCAGTTTTCGCCCAGTGGGGTGCTGATCGCTCGATTCGAGCGGCTCGTACCATCGCGAATGACGAATGATCCGGGCGAGGCAGGGCGAACATTTGAAAACTTTATCGGCCAGCTGCTCAAAAGCGACGACAGCAACAACCCGGGGCTCGTCGAGCTCGCCGGCCTGGCTGGTTACCTAAACATTCGAAAGATTGAAGACGAGGGGCCCTTCCGCAGCGAGACGGACGATCAGCCAGCGATCGGCGACTGCCAGTGGTATTACCTGATCATTGAATGGGGCGCACGCGTCCGCATGTAGCTCATGACCTCCTACGGCATTTTTTCGCTGCAGCTGACTTACCGCGGTTATCCGCCCAGCAAGCGGCAATGGAACGGATACATCAAGCATGTGTTCGAACGCGTTGGGCTCGAGTGGCATCAACAGTTTTACGATCACCATTTCACGCACGAAGGTGCGCGCGACTACGGATACATAAAGCGAAAGGGCGAACTGCAAACCGACAAGAAATTCGGACGCAGTTACACCGGGCGCAAGAAGGCTAAGTACGGACACACGCTGCCGCTGCGTTTTTCGAGCCTGAGCTACAACCTCGGCAAGGTTGCGAAAGTCCAAGCGACGAGCAAAGGCGGCAAAGTGGTTTTGCCGCAAGGCTACAACCGCAAACATCCCAAAACCCAAATCAACATGCGCGACGAAGTGACGCGAGTCCTCCCGCGCGAGATGGATCATTTGCGACGCATCGCGGATCTCGCGTTGCAGCAACAGATCGATTCCGGCCGAAACAATCCTTAGCACATCACGCGACGCGCGAGTCGGCACTCACCGCCAACTCGAGCGTCGAACTCCTCCCGCCAGCGAGCTGAGCAATCATGTCTGTCTATCAACCGTTCGCGATGAAGATCCACACGGACGCCGACAGCGGTGGGGCTATCATCCTGCCCGACATCCTGAACAAAAGCAGTACGCACAATCCCGAATTCTCGGCCGACCTGGTCGCTCATGACAACGTGCCGTTGTTTGTCGCGGTGAAGTCTCAGAAGCCGGTTATTTCCGGGGAAACGTTCGCCGTCCCGACGTTTCTCGATAACGTCGCGACCAAGGGTGGAAAAGGCATTCTCACAACGACCAACCCGGGCATCGTCCTGTATTTCAAGAAGTTCGACGATAACGGGGACGTCGCGGCCGGATCCGTACATCGCTCGTTCACCATTACGGGTGGCGTGCTGGTACCGAAATCGATGTCCGTCGATCACCAGGGCGACTTGCGCCTGCGATGGGAATTGCACCCCCTGAAAAACGGCTCGAACGCCGTCATCATCGAAGCGGACAATGCGGCCTTGCCGACGGTGACCGTCGCCTCGGCGCGATGGACGCTCGGCGGCATGACGATCGGCAATATCGCACTTACTGAGTACACCGGCATCGAGATCGATTTCGGCAACACGGTGCAGTCGCGAGGCAGTCAGTCCGACGTGTACGACACGCATATTGAACAACGCACGCACGAGCCGATGATCACCATCACCGGTATCGATCCTGGTTGGTTCAAAGCGGCGAGTATCCCCTTGGGCGGCATCGCGGCCGCCTATGCGACCGACAAAATCTATTTCCGCAAGCGAACGCAGGACGGCACCCACTTCGTCGCGAATGGCACGGCGACGCACATCAAAATTACGCTGGCCGGTCTCGCTGCGATCGATCAGGCGTTCCGCGCCGAGGCGCAGCGAATCAGCGAAACCACACTCCGGATCAAGCTCGCCAAAGACAGCAGCGGCAACGCCCCAATGACGATTGCCACCGCGAGCGCCATCACGTAGTTCACCTAACACCTTAACGGTTGCATCAATGAGCAAGCTCGATCAGGTTGCCCAGGTCCTGAATCAGAAACTGGGGCTCTCGCCGGCGGACGCCGCGCGACGGGCGGAAGCCATGGCCACTGACGAACGAGACATCGTTCTTGAACTGGCAACGCTGCCGCTCGCCGGCAACTTCATCACCACCTATTTCGATTTGCAGGTGATGAGCAAAGCAAAGAATCCGGACCAACACCACTTGGCTCGGGCGCGTGCCGACTTCGCCGCGGCGATCAAAGTCGCCCAAGAGCAAGCCGCGAAGACACCTCCCGTCGCCGAGGCGGCAACCGACGTCGATCCCGCCAAGCAGCTCGATCCAGCCAAGCCGACCCGAAAACAAAAGTAGCATCGGTCTATTTCACCGCTGATCCCTCACTCTCCCTCCCCTCACCACCCCCTCCCGCATACAGGAAATCCATGCTGCAACGCGCCTCATTGATAGTTCTGGTCGTCGCTTGGTGGTTGGTGTGCGCATTTGTGTTCGGTGCAGAGCCGCCGTATCACGCCTACCAGGCCGAGCTGCTGCCCGAGCAACGCGTTTGGTTTCGCAATCCGGACGGGTCCTGCGTGCAGTGCAGCAACGGGATGGCTGGCGTACAGTCCAACGTGATTTCGCTGAGCACGCTGCTTTGGGACACGGACTACGGTACCGCGGTCCGTGGTGGCAGCTCGCCGAGCCGAGTCGAGAGCTATTGCGATAAGCGAGGCATCGCGGTTTACAACGTTACCGGTTCGAATACGATCGATTGGATGAAGTGGGGCTGCAAGACTGGCCGATTTCCTGCAATTGGGGCCGGCACGCGTCACTTTCAATTCTTGTACGGTTGGGATCCCATCAAAAACCGTTGGTATGTATGCAACAACAACAGTCCTCGGCAGATCGACGAATATTCCGCTGAGGAGTTCCAGCGCTTGCATTTAGCCAGCGGTCAGTGGGTGGTAGTGCCCGATTACCCGCCTCTCCCTATGCTTCCCCGCTACGTCCCTTGGTGGACGTGGTAGCAAATCCGAACTGCAAATTCTCCATTCAGGAATTCGCCCATGATGCGTTTAGTAGCTTGTCTCAGTGTGCTTGCAACGGCGATCGCCGCGGCTGAGCCACAAGTTGAAGTTGATAGCGACGAAGTGATCCGACGAGGCGACAGTGTCACGCACACGGGAGACGGCATTCAGGCCGGCGAAGACGTCGCGATCGGCGAGTCGCTTGCATTGCCCCCTGACGATTCGGGCAAATGGTTCATCCTGGTTTTCATTCAGCGAAATTGCCAACCCTGCCAGCAACTGAAACGCGACTGGGCTCATTCCAAGGATTTGCAAGCTTGGGCGAAACCGGACGACAAGCGCCGGAGTTGGGCGCATTACAGTGAGATTCAAGCGGAGGACGGCTCTCAGGCCGCACGCTTGCAAGCCTACAAGATCACGACGTTCCCGACGGTCGTCATTCAGCCGCCGCGGACCGGTGACTTTGGTGACCCGGCGACGGTAGTCATGCAACGCAGCGGGTACGATGGCAAGCCCGACAAGCTCGCCGGCGCTATGTCGATCGCCGTAAAGGACTACGTCGCGAAAGTGTATCGCACGCAAAAGAATCAACTCGCGGACGGCTACCGGCAATTCAACGACATGAGCGGTCCGCCTCCGTTTAATCCACCGCCCCGCCCCGATCAGAGCTATCCTTTTTACCCGGCCGGACCGACGCCCGCCCCGTTCGGCCCGGCCTTCACGATCCCGCCCGGTCCCTCGCCGGCGACGATCGATCAGCTCAAGGCAGCCTGCCCGGGAGCGGACGGGGACTTTCTGCTGAGTCAACTAGCCAGCAACGCGACGGTCGAACAAGCGGTAGCGGCGTGGAATCGCGACCTACCGAAATCGACCATGGGAATCGTGCCGAAACTCGCATTGATCGCAGTAGTAGTAATCGGCTGCTTCCTGGCGACCGTGACGATGCTCTTCGTGATGTTCTTCGCGTTCGTGAAAACAAAGAAAATGATGCACGGCCTGGGCACCACGGTCGAAGCGATAAAAGACGAGGCCAGGTCGCCCAAGACACCCGCCCGCAGCGGCAAATAATCGACTTCCTTCGCCACGCGGTTGGCGGCGTGATAAACGCCGCGGCCGCTTGGTTGTCACTCGCGGCGATTTTGCCGCGACTTCTCGAACTACTCATCGCGATCGCCGCCGTGGCCGCATTCGTCTGGCTACTGCGACAGATCCGCGCGCTCCTCACTCGCTGAACGCATGTCAGTCAAAGCCGCCGACAAAGCCGAAGTCTCTTCGATCGACGCCAACTGGCGCGTCCTTGTTACTCGCGACTCGGACAACCTGGTCCGCAATTTCACGTATGCGGGACTGCAAACGTTGATCGCTGGCGTCGCGGCGCCCGGTGGCTCGAATGGCCAACTACAGGTAAACAACAACGGGGCATTCGCCGGCCTGCAGGGCAGCTCCTACAGTGGCAGCGACCTGACGCTCGGCGGAAACCTAGCCGTGAACGGTGCGGTGATTGGCGGCACCGCGAGTGGAAACAATCTGACTCTGCAAAGCACATCCCATGCGACGAAGGGCAAAATACTCTTTGGCGCGTCGGCATACGACGAGGTAAATAATCGACTGGGATTAGGGAACGTCTCTCCAAGCTACACGCTCGACGCGTTTAAAACGGTCGACTCGGATTTTGTGGCCCGGATCCGTAACACTTCCACCAACGGCACCGCCAAAGGCTTATTGATCGACACCGATCAAAACTCAGCAGGAAACATTGCGTTAGAAGTCCGCAGTGGCGGAGTCACCAAGTTAACCGTGACGACGATGGGTTTGAGCATTCCCGCATCGGATCTAACCATGTCGTCTGGCAAAGGCGTGCTATTTGATGCCAATCATGGCTTGTTCGCTTGGGATGGCTCGTCAGTAAAAATCCTGTCGAACAATGACCCAATCCGCTTTGTTGGATCGAGCGAGTGGGCGCGGTTTGACACCAGCGGGCGATTCGGCATCGGCATTGCCACGTTAGCAGCCCGATTGCACGTAGTTGCTTCAGACGCTGCTGTAAAAGGCCAAATTCTACAGGGAGTCGCATCCCAATCCGCAGTGTTAAATCAATTGCAAGGCGTGTCCTCGACTAGCACCGTTCGAGCGCAAGCCGACATCGATACCGCTTGGATTGACAGCACTGACGCAACACGCAAGGCCCGTCTGATCTTACGCGCCTGGGATACGGCAGGTCGCGAAGTCGCTCGCGGGTGGGGAGACGGCAGCGATGGACGTGTTGCAGTAGCGGCACCAGCGTCAGCGCCGACTGACGCGCACCTTGCGGCATCACAAATCAGTTTTTACTTGGATGAATCGGGTCACAACCTCCTCGTTCGCGCTAAGTACTCGGATGGGGCAACTCTGAAATTGGCCACTATCGCTTTGGCTTAAAGGAAGAAAAGAATGTCGCGTCAACAAGACTTTATCAGCGAAGCCCGAGCGGCCAACCAAAAGATTTGGGACGGGATCAACGAACTCGTTTCCTTACAGCGTGAGTGGAACGCTTTGGATTACGGGACAATTCTGGAAGACGGGACTGGCGAGAATGCTGGGGTGACGAAAGTGGAGACTGGCGCAGTCGTGTTCGATACGGCGAATGCGTTTGTCACAGTGTTAAATGCTGGCAATGCCACGAACATGGCAAAACTTTTGTAGGGCGCGCCGATGAATTTCGACCATCCGTTGAAGAATCTGTCCGGCGAGCAGCTCCTCGGTGCGGACAAAAAACCGCTGACGCTTAGATGGGCGTGCACTGAATCATTGCTTGCCCATTACCCAAATCAAGAGATCGACGGCAAGGAAAAGATGGATCGCTTCCGATTGGCACATCGAATCGAGCAACGCGGGGACATCGACTTGAAGATTGAGGAAGTCAGCAAATTAAAAGAGCTCGTTGGTCGATACTTCACACCGCTCATTGTTGGCCAGGTGTGGCAACTGCTCGACCCCGCCGAAAGCAAGTAACCGCATGGCCATCCTTTTGGAAGAGCTTGACGACGAACTGACCGACGAGCTCGGGCATGGACTCGCGGATGAGAATGACGAGGCGATGGCACCGTTCATGATCGCTCGAGAGGGAATGTACGTGGCGGGCGCCGCGGAGGCGGAAGCCGCTGGCGCGGGCGCAAAAGTCGTAACAATATTCACGCCAGGTGCAGCTGCAGCCCAAGTCAGTTAAATGCCACAAGCCAAGGTCAACACGGGTTTCGCATTCGAAGATGCCGGCGTTGCGCTAATGGCTCGCGTCGAAGGCTGGAACGGCGTCAACATCGTCCAGTCTGACCTGTCCGCGATTCAATACTGCGTCACGAACAAGAACACCGGCGCAACGGTGATTGCCTCGACGTCACTGACGATTTCGTCGGTCGTGTTCAACACCCTGCAAACGCCAGCGGTCTGGCAGACCGATGCAACTGGCTACAACTTTCGGCACAACGTGCCGGCTGCCGCCTTCCCCTCGGGCGACGAAGTGACGCCGGTCATTTACCGCGTCGAATACAAACTAACCTTCGCGTCGGGCGAACCGGTGTTCCTGGTTTGGGATATCGAAGCCTTGCCCATTTACATGAGTTGAGTGCGATGAATCAGCTGCTGTACTTCGTCGACGGTTTGCAACGCGTGGGGAATTGGGAGCACGCTCGCGAGCTCGGCCTCGGTTACGCGTTCCCGGAATCGCTCGGCGTCGTCTCGGCAGACTTCTCGGGCGCGGGACCTGGCGGGACGCAAGGCTGCGTGTTTGGCGTCGACAGTGAGCGACTCGGTTACTATCCGGACCGCCAAACGTGGCTCAAGATCCCAAAGGGATCTGGCTCACACCAGCTCTACGTCGGCTTTTGGAAGAACGCACGCCCGGGGCCCGAGGACTTGCGCGTCGAGGAACCACTCCGTGGACGCCCGGTCAAATTACGGGACGGCAACGAATGGACGATCCCGATTGCTCGAGCCTGGTCGGACAGCGAAGGCAACGAGGGCTGGTACCAGGCGTTGCCCGGGATCCTGACACTCAGCGAGACGAATGAATGGGTCAGCGGCGGCGTCGAGCAACGCTACGCAGGCCTGTGGGAAATCGCCTGCGCCTACTGGAATGAGATTTGGCAACGCACGCCGGACGCAAAAGGCGAGATCCGGTTCGATTTCCACGGAGCGCACGATGCAGCGATCGCTGCGTTAGCTGCGAACTATCGCATTGGTCGCCCTGAAGCCGGACTGCTGGGACTGCTCGACGACAAGTGGTACTGCGCGGTCAAGATCCTCGACACGCTGGTCGATCGCCATACGTACTTGAGCTGGTCAAAAAAAAACCTTGCCAAGATCCAACAGACCTTAGATGGATCCAGCACATCCGCTGGCGAACAGGCCACGACGCCTCCTACCGTCCCAGCGTAGTCGACTTGTGGGCGCTCGCCCAATTCCCTAGTTAGCACCTTCATTTCCCGGGAAACATCCCCGGCCTGGTTGTCGTTTCATGTCGGACGTCTCCGTCAAATTCACGCCTGACGACGCCGCCCTGTGGGCCGCACTGCAAAAGCTGATCGCCCAGCAAGGCAAGGTAAAAGACGGCACCGATGGTGTCGGGCGATCGGGGCGAGCGGCCGCCGCGGAGATGGAACGATTTGCCGCCGCGACGAAACGGCTCATTGCCTCCCCGCTGGAAAAATACGAGGCGCATCAGATCAAACTGAAAGCCGCTCTCGACGCCACAAAAATAACTCAGGACGAATACAATCGCGCCGTCGCTGCGTCCAAATCCGAAATGGACCGGGCCACAGCCGCGGCCAACAAGGACGCCACGGCAACTGCCGCCGCCGAGGCCTCGCTGAAACGATTCGCGGAGCAAACCAAACGGATCGTGGCGACGCCAGTGGAAAACTACACCGCCGAGATTCTCAAACTCGATAAAGCACTCAAGGCTGATCTGATCACGGCCCAGGAACACGCCCGCGCCCTGGCGATCGAGAAAGAGCACTTCGACAAGGCCCGTGACGCCGCCGACAAAGCGGGCGTCGAACTGCGGCAGTTTGCGGCCGACACGAAAAATATCATAGCCACACCAATCGAGAAATATCGCGAGCAGGTTACCAAGCTCGATCAGGCGCTAAAGGCGAAGCTGCTCACCGACAGGCAGCACGGGCTCGCGATTGCCCATGCCAAGACTGAGCTCGACAAGTCAACTAACTCTGCACGCAACAACGTATCGGTCGGTCAACTTGCGACATCCGTTGGCGGGAGGCTCGTTGGTCAGCTGACCGCAGTTGCTGCTAGTTACCTATCAATCCAAGCGGCCGCTGGACTCGCGACGCGTGCGATGGAGGACAACGTTCAGCTTCACAAAGAGGCGTTCGACGCCGCCATAAAGCTTGCCCCAAAGCAGGAAGATGCAATTAAGAATCTGACGGGCTTGTCCGGCCAAGAGAAAAAAGACGTCCTCGAGAACACAGTACTCCGAATTCAGAAAGAGTCCGGTTTTCCTGATCGCGGGCAACTTACGTTGGCGCTCGGCGCCGGTCAGAGCGCATCGGGCAATCTCGCAAAAACAGAGTCAGCGGTTGGCACCGCGGCCATGGTGACGCGAGGTTCCCCCGAAAAACTTCCGGAGACCGCTGCCGGTTTGCTAGACCTCGCCGGCGCGACGGGGGTCTCAGACGCGCAGCAAAACGCGTCGTTTTTATTGCAAGCAGGCGCAATCAATCGCATCACGGACTTGACGAAGCTAACCACAAATCTAGCTCCGTTAGTTCGCAGCGGTGTGAATATGGTGCCGGGCCAAGAGCCGAAGGAAGCGAGTCGGGAAGTCGCTGCCATATTTGGCGTCCTCGCGCGGGACTTGACCGACGCATCCGGCGAGCGAGCAGCTCAAGCCGAAGCGACTCTTTTGGCTAAAACGGACGAATTCTTCAAAGAACGCAAGGAAATCGACCCCGGCACACACCTTGAGCGACTTCGATTGTTGGGCAAGGAACCACGTTTGGCGGATGAAATGTGGGGAGAGCATGGCTTTGGTGAGGAGAAGGCGAAGCCAGCCCTCAGACGTTTAATTACCGGTGGAACCGACGCGATCGAAGAATCAAAGGAAAAGATCGGCTTTGATCCCAAAACATTTAATGACGCCGCCCAAGAATTGAAAACGCTCACAGCGGATCTTCGGCTCTTGGTTGCAAAGAGCAAGGGCGAGGTTGCCCGAGAACTCAGTCGACGCGAAGACCAAGGTATCGCTGGATTCTCACACGATGAGATGATGACGACGTTGTGGCGGACCAAACGCGAGGGACTTGTTAATCAAAGCATTGACGTCTTTAAGCAGGGCATTGCCTTTTTGTATTCGGCGAATGCGAAAGAGTCGGAACGGCCGTCGGCCGCAATGCAGGCGTTAGTCTCCCACCAAGAGGCGAAGATTCGCGACGCGTTTCCTTCGCACGATTCAACGATCGGTTTGGCAAAAAGCGTGCGGGCAGGAAAGACGGCCCCTGAAGATGCCGAGCGTGTCGTCGCCGATCGCGGCGTCTCTCAAGAGTCGTGGAGAAATGCCCAGGTTGTTGCGCGAGTACTCGATAACCCGGTATTGTCAGACAAAGAAGTCGCGGAGCTCCCGGGGAATGCCAAGCTAAGAGGGGACGTCGCAGAAATCCAATCAAGCCTCCGTGAGATCCATTACTTAGTCATGTCCCGCGAGCCGTTGCGGGCTCCATCAACAGTCGTGGCGCAGCCCGCCGAACAGTCGAAAGAATGGCGCCCGCCGCCGATTAATCGAAACGCACTCCTTGAGCGTCGCAGTAAATTACTCGCCAAGGCCTACGATCTCGACGCTCCAACAGACACGAACGCAATCGAGTTCGCCGAGCGAATGCTCACGGATCCCAATCTCGCGAAACTAAAAACAGAGGGCGGGCTGAAAAGCCGACTTAAACAGGAAGGCATTAGCCCGGACAAGTTAACCAGTGCTGAAAAGCTAGTCGCCGATCGCCGTAAGCCGGAGCTGTCCGAAACCGAGATTTCGGGACTTCCAGGAACGGAATCGACGCGACAAAGCCTCCGCCAGGTGCAACAGAAATTGCGAGAAACTGCTACTCCCGGCACGGGCAGCGACGAGTCACGAGAGTGGAAAGAGACCGGCGCCCAGCTGCGTGACGCTGCGAAGCAACTCACCGCGGCGGCCCAAAAGCTATCGGCCGCTAAGCCACCGTCGCCACAGCCGGCGTCGACGTCGCCCGATTACACCTCACGAGCTCGGCGCGAGCAGGCATTTACTGCCCCCTAATCCATGGTCGCGTCATACCGTTTACACAACTGGACGTTCAACGTGTGGGAAGGCCCGCCGCCGGAGATCCCGCTGCAGCGTATTTCCATACACACTCGCCCGGGCGCCGTGGGTTGCGATCACACCAACCTTGGCTATTGGGGCGACAAGTTCACTCGCAGACTGACGTCGTATTACTCGGGCGGCCACCTCGAAGCCCTGGACGATCGACAGCTGATCGTCGCCCCGCTGCTGCAAGCCGGCCTCGTGCGGCTGTGGTACGCGTCGATCGATTACTTGGTGCGTTATCAAATGTTGTTCAAGGTCACCGACCTGCAGGTGATTGAATGCGCGTCGTACGTGCGCGTCACCGGCAGTGGGTTGAATCTCGCAAATCCAGGAGTGTTGAAAGTCGACGTGACGATGGTTGCTCATGCTGTGGCGGTGCGTCGCCCATGAACATCACGGTGCAATGCAGTAGCGGTGATGACGACGCCTACGAGATCGCAGACGGCTCCGCCTTTGCGGCTGGCGGTTCAACAATCGAGATCGTTTCCGATTCCGATGCAGGCACACGGACGTGGGGCGGCTTTCGCTTTCCCAGCGTAGCGGTGAGCGACCCGGCCAAAGTTCGCGGGGCCTGGTTGCAAATACTTTTGGACGGGGCGGGCGTTGCGAACCTCGACATTTCGGCGGAGGCGGACGTTACACCGGACGACTTTGGCACGACTCCCAACGTTGTTGATCGCGTACTGACCGTCGCATCCGTGGCGTGGGTCCAATCCCTCGTAGACGGCGCATGGCACACGTCGCCGGACATTCGAGCGGTGATTCAGGAGCTCATGTCCGAGCCTGGTTGGGCAAGCGGCAACCCGATCATGCTGATCCTCGTAGGTCGTAGTGACACAGGCCAGTCGCTCAGCGTCTTCGCGTACAACTTCGGAGCCGGAGAGTTTGCTGCCAAACTGATCCTTGACGTCGAGCCAGCGACCGCGCTAATTTCCGGCTTTTGTGGCCGACTGAACCTTAAACGACCGATATTCCGTCGGTAAACCTCGTCTGAAATCACATCTAGTCCGCTCACTTCCCCCATCTCTTTTCCGTTAGGAGTCTCCTTCATGCGAGGCGTCTATTCCGCCAACATCAACGGCGCCGTCAGCGCAGCCGCGACGCTGCTCTATATCACGGTCGCGAGTGGCAAGGTTGTCGAAATCCTCGGCATCAGCGTTACGAACGCGACGAATGAAACCAATGAGCAATGCGAGTGCGCGCTGCAAAAAGTCAATTCGCTCGGCACCCCGACCGCGACGACACTCACACCCAGCAAGCACGAGCAAGGCGACCAGGCTGCCGCTTCGGTGGTCAAGGGGCTTGTGACTGCCAGCGAACCGACCTACGTCGCGAACACCGAAATCGGCCGTCAAGGTTTCGCGTCGCTGAACGGCTACTATTTTCAACCGGCTCCGGAAGAGCGTCCGATCCTCGCGAGTGGCGATTCGTGGGGCCTGCGGTTGTTGAACGCCCCCGCGGCTCTCAACGTCGTCGTCAACGTGATGTTCCGCGAGATCGGCTAGTCCTCGTTTGTTCCCATGCCAAGTTATCACCCGCTAGGCGCCGTGTTCCCGCGGACGCGGTTGATGGCCGAATATCCGGCTGATCGATCGCGGAGGGTACGCACGGCACTGGCACTGGCGGGCGGCGGAGGTTTGCCTGCTGGCTACGTCTGGCCCTTGCGACGGCGGAAGCGCAAGGCGCCAGGCGTGCCGCGGCGACGCATACCTCGCGCGGCAACAACACAGTCGGTTCCGATTGCGCCCACGGGGTTTTTAGCACCGCCTTACCCGCGGCGGCCGTCGCGACAGCCGCGTCGAGCTCCGCGACCGTTTCGCCGGATCACACGACGCGTATCGTTACTAACACAGTCGGTTCCGATTGCGCCCACGGGGTTTTTAGCACCGCCTTACCCGCGGCGGCCGTCGCGACAGCCGCGGCGAGCTCCGCGACCGTTTCGCCGGATCACGCGACGCATCCTGTGGGTCGAGCTGCGGCAATGCCTCGAGCCAATGTTTGCCCAGGGGATATTCGTTCGTGACGGGCCAGCCCGGGCCCGACTCAGACACAACACCTCACCAGGCGGCACGGTAGTGCAAGGTGCCGGCACGTTCGTTCGCAGCGGACCTGCCCGTTCCACGTTCTACCGTGATCGCTGTTAAGTCACTGCCATGGCCGATCAGATTGCCCGCCATCATGGGTTCGAACAGGTCGAGCGACATCGCGACCATAACTTCACGCTCGAGATCTACCAGTCCGACGACACACCGGCGGGCCTAGCGGCCGACGACGTCGTCCGGTTCAAGGTGTGGCAAACCGCGGATACGACGCCGACGCTCGACATCGACAGCGTTGCCTTGCCGACGGCGACCTTCACCGCAGACGGCACGGACGTGATCACGTCGGTGGCCCATGGCCGCAGTAATGGCGAGCGTGTCAAGTTTTCTTCCGCCGGCACGATTCCGCCAGGTCTCAGCGCCTCGATCGTGTACTACGTGATCAATGCCGCCGCGGACACGTTCAAAGTCTCGTTGACGTCCGCAGGTGCAGCGGTCGATATCACCGGTGCAGGTACAGGAACGCACACTTGGACCCGCGTCTATTCCAAAGTGACGATCGATGTTCTTGGCGTCACCGGCACGACCGCCGCCCAAGTCACAGCGCAATTGCACCGCGACGAGGTCAACTTGCTCGCTGCCGGCGAATGGAATTGGGAAGCCAGCGTCGTGAAGCCGGCCAGCGACAACCGGATCTTTGTTTTCGCCAGCGGGATCTTTGACGTAGTCGCCAACGCGACGGGTGACCTGGGAGTCGCGTAGCTCATTTCCCGGGAAACGTTCCATGGCCGCGGACCCCAAACAAATCAAATTCGATCCGATCCTGCCATTCGACATGGCATACGAGTTACCCACGATCTACGTGCGTGAATTCTGGGCGATCGACTGGGAGCTGCTCACGCACGTGCACCCACTCGAGGCGACGTGGAGCTGCTCACCCGCATTGCCCGTCGCAACTTTACTCGATCGCTACGGCGAGATTCTTTACGCCGGCGCGCTCGACTGGACGATCGCCACCAAACGCAGCCTCACGCAGCTGTTCATCAAGATCGTGTTCCCAGCAGGCTTCCGTATCAACCCGGAAACCGAAGATCGCGAACAAGTGACTCGCATCTGGTATGGCATTGTCGACCTCGAAGAGGACGAGCTCGGCGCCGTCACGGTGAAAAAGACCAAAGACGAGACGACTGCCACCGCGCACGGTCAACAACTCTGGTCGTGTTACGGCCTCGAGAAGGCGCTCGCCGATTGGCCCCTGCGAACCTCTTGGATCGCCGACGGCGGCGCGGCCGTCGAAATCGATCGTGCACTAACGTTCAACCGGGACGGCCGTCCAAACCGAACCGCTCAGCAAACCGGGGACACCTATTTATTCGAACAGGATTTGAGCCTCGCCCGATACTGGTCAACGAAAGACATCGTCGCGTACCTGATCAAGCGCCAGACGCCAAAGGACTCGACGGAAACCGTCATGGTCCCGTTCGTACTGTCCGGGGTTGCTCTACCGGATTGGGACAAACCCGAGGTTCCCCAGGATCAGGCCAGCTTGCTGTCGCTGCTGAATCAGTTGATCCATCGCCGGCATATGTTGTCATGGCGGCTGACAGTGGACGAAAGCACGGCGCCGGGGCTGCACCAGGTCAAAGTCGAGGTGTTCTCGTTCACGCACAACGACATCGAACTGCCCGTCGCAGGGTCGCCCAAGATCGAGAAGAACACGAAGCAAAAATCCCTGCTCTTCGATAACGATCCATTGACTCAGGCCACGATGAAAAGCAGCGGCGTTGCCTGGTACGACCAGGTCATCGTGCGCGGGGCGCTTCGATTGAGCGTCGGATCGTTTTCCCACGGCGACAGCACGCTCGTGGGGAATTGGGACACAGCGCTTAAATCGATCTATGACACTGGGGCGAGCACCGTTGCTGGATACTCGGCACTCGACGATGAGGAAAAACGCCGACGCAATGACGAAGCCCGCAGCTCGCCGAAGCTCGAGGAAATCTATTCGCTGTTCACAATCCCGATCGCCTGGAATCGCAAAGTGAAAAACGGCGAAGGCGGCGCCGAGAACCCAATGTTTCCGGACGGATCCGGGGGGACCAAGAAGGGATACTTCCCGGACCTGTTCGTTCAGCCAACTCTGCCGCTTTATAAGGGCGTCGACTACGCCGGCAGCAAGATTGCCGACGGAACAACGACGGTGTTGACAACTACGACGAGCCTCGAACGTATGGCGCCGATCGTCGTGTTTAAGCGGCCAGGTACCAGCCGCTGGGTTGCGGCCGAGCGAATGGGCATGCTTGGCCTCCACACCCGGCGGGACGCGACCGAGAACAACGCATTCTCGTGTTCAATCGAGGTTCCTTTTGAAAGCCATGGGATTTTCATCCGGGTGATTGGTGATTCGCAGCATGTGATCGCACCCACCGAGTTTGCTCGTCTTGGCGCCGATGAGGTCTTGGTGGGGAACTACAACTGGCGAAACGCAATCATCACGATTGCCGTTCCTTGGGACGAGTACTGCGAGGGCAAATATCCGGAGACCTTGCCCGAAAGCGTCGACTGTCCGCGGATCAAGATCATGGACGCCGGCGATCGGTACCGGAAAGACTACGTCGCGCCCGGCACGGTCATTGGAATCGACACGAACGGCACGCTGCTCCGATCGACCGGCGGTTACATTCCGAAAGAGGGTGACCAGGACGACGAAACGCAACTCAAGGCTCTGGCAAAACTTGCCCACGCCTGGCACGGTCGGCAGCATCGAATATTGACGGTCACAAGCAACCGTCTAAAGAGTCCGGACGAGCTCGACGTCGGCGACCTGGTTACCGAGATCGGTAATCCTCAAGCCCAGGGCGGACACCACGAGACAATCAACGTCACGATCACACAGATCCGTGTAAGTTGGCCGGAGAGCGACGGCGGCAAAGCCGAGCCCCCAGTTTTTCAACTCATCACCGACGCGGGCGAGTTGGATCCCATCCAGACCGCCGGCGATCACGCCTTGCGATTCCGCAACGTTCCCATCTTTGTCGGCGACGTCGGCGTCAATCCCGACGGTCCCCAGCTCGCGTAGTTCACATGCCTCAGCCTTTCACTGACGAGGGCCTGCGCCGGTACGTGCGCAAGCTTGAAGATCGCATCGCTAAATTAGAAGCGATGGTGATCGGTATGCGCGCCGAGCGGCGGGCGCGACTGCGTGTCAAGCGTGACGATGTAAAGGCGGTGGTCGTCGATTCGCCGATCACCGCTGGTGGAAGCGGATGGGTCGAGATTTGGAGGAATGGTGCGCCAACCGCAGAAACCGTGCAGGCCCATCTCAACTGGGCCCATAGTGGCCAGGATATTCCAGTCGGCGGCCAGATTTGGATCCGCTTCCACGCCGATGAAAACAAGTGGGTGATCACGGGTCGGGAGTGCGAATAATGCAATTGGGATTTGGTTGCTGTGGTTGCAACATCATCGCCGAATTGGTGATGCCGCAGTTGCCTTTGGCCGGATGGACATTTCCTTCTGGCACGTGGAGCAATTCAGCCAACGGGCTTTCAACCTCAGACGCCTACGCATTGGCAATCGCGAACAAAGTTCATCCCAGCGGAGTCGCACCGTTTAACGTTGCCGCGGATCTCGATGTCAGCGCCGTTGTCCCGTCGAAGGCGCGACTGATTGCGGGTTATGTCGACCCCGACAACTACGTGTTCGCCCAGCGAGAGAAGATCGCCGCGGCAACGCCAACGGGTTGGACCTTTAACCTGGCGCTCTACAAGCGAACCTCCGGCACCGATAACGAACTAGACCGCATCGATTTGCAAGCGAGCACGCATCCACCCGTTACACTTTGTTGGAGCGGGACGGTGTTGACAGCGTCGTCTACCTTCCTCGTGTTCGGCGGCGGTTTCCCGGTCACAGTGAAGATCTCCAGCTACGAAGCGCCAGTTGGTACCGGGTTTGGCGTTGGCACTGGTGACGTCGCCGCGACCATCGAATGGCAGAGCTTCTTTGCGGGTCATGAAATGCACAACCGCAGCAGCTGCCCTGAGTGCGTACCGGCTCTTGGGTTTTAGAACGGCAGGTCGATGTCGATCCGCGTGATCGAGCAGTGATACTCGTCCTGGTACCCGCGCCTGATCGTGTAGACATGGCCATCGTGGATGGTTACCCGCTCCTCGTGTGGCGGGATCCCCATTAGCTCGCCCAGTTTGCGCACGGCCGTGTCCCGCGCTCGACGTTCGATCTCGACGCGTTGCCGTGCGAACTGGACTTTCTCGATCGCCTCGGCGAGCTGTTGCCGTTGCTCGTCGGTTATCTGCATGAAACGAGCTCCGCGAAGCCCATGACTCGCACGCGGGCCCGGGGGCCAGCGTCGCCGGCGGAGCCTGATGAAATTACCGGCGGCGGATCCGAGCTCCCATCGATGGGCTGCGGGATGTTGTGCTCTTTAACGAACTCGTCGAAGCTGACCCGGTAGATGCGTCGCTCGCCATGTTCGCCTGGCAGCCGGTAGCCCTTAAGCAATCCAGCGTCAAACCATTTGGTCACTGTGCGCGGGGCGACATTCAAGAGCTGCGACACCTCGCCAACTTTCAGGAAACTAGCGCTCATCCTTCTCGACCTTTCCAGCTACGCCATGCCAGCCGCCAGCGTCGTTTAGCGGCCGGCTCTTGATCACGCCGCCGTTGATCAATGCCCGGAACGCCTGGTAGCACGCTGAACCGAAGTTGCGAGCGACAACGCGGCAAGTACGCATTCCGACGGTGATCGTCCACCGTCGATTTCGAGGTCGACCCGACATGCGATTCTCCGTTACGTCACGACCGTGGTGCGCTCAAACCGCACGGATCCGCGGCGGGTGGTTTGCTTTTCCTTCCGCAGCGACGTGAGCATCGACTCGACCTCTTTCATGAGGTCCTCGCCGATAGCGGGAAGCGAGCCGTGGTGGGCGAAGTACTCGGGCAGCTCCTCAAACAAAGCGACTTGCTGCGTGCGAGGCAGTCGCAGCACGGCCGCGGCAAGAACCTCGGCGGTCTTCGGCGCCGAGCTGCTCGCGGCCGTCTGATCGTGTCCGACCTGCAGCTCGCCGGCGAACGGCCAGCTGATTTCGCCTTTGCCGACGTGGCCAGTCACGATGCCTGAGATCTTGGTCGCTGAACCTGCCTCGAGGTGATCGCGAGTGGCATCCTTCTCGGCGAGCCAGCCGAGGGCGAAGAGCATGTGAGAAACGCGACGGTCTAGTTCCGCCTGGTTGGGCGCTGGCATCGTGGCGACCTCCGTGTCGCGGTGCTTTGAAAATCACACCGGACCCGGGGTGCGTCATGCACAAACGCAGCTTCCTTACCGCGCCCGGACGGCGTGTGCGGCTCCCGCCGCTATTGCAAAGGAAACTGGCCGCCCCTGACCCCATGCGCGTGGCTGTTGGGCAGCACGCGCATAAAAAACGCTGGCAGCATCTCGGGTTGCGGGGCTGCCAGCTCCAACCGGATCGTAACGATAGGCTCGATTCGGGTCTACGGATCCTGCGGCATTTCCTGCGAAATCACGAGAATCCGCTATCACTTGCTGCGCTCGGTCCTCTCGACCGATGCGAGCTGTTTGAGAGCTTGGGAGTACTCACCCACTGTTATGTACTGCCCACGCAAGAGATCGAGGAGCTCGTATCGCTGCGTTTCGAGGTTCCACCGGAGCCATACCAACTCGCGTTTAGGTTGGACGTCGATCGCCGTCGTCGCGATCGCCACGGCCGCGGCTTGCATCCACTTTCGACGATTCACCGAGGATCCTCCGGAGGTTCCTCGGTGACTATTTCCACCTTCGCGTCAGCCATGTGCTTGCGAGCCCGTTCCACAGCCCGGACGGTGTCGCGCCGACGACTGTAGCCCTCGCTACCGTCGGCAATCACGTTCCCGTTGTCATGCACAAGCCGCCAACGGTGTTCGCCGCTTCGGTCACAATAGACTTCGATCTTTGCTCCCACGTTTTACCTCTCGGTGATCCACACCGATGCTATTGACACTCACAACTTAAAAGCACCCAACGGCCGTCGATCTCCGTCACCTCGCATTTGCCAGGCAGAATGGTGAGTGGTGCACCAAGCAGAACCTTCACGCGAAGCCGAACGCCGCGGTCAATATGCACCTTGAGTTCGTCGCCGTTGGTTCGGCTGCGAATGTCGCGTTTGATCTTACCCGTCAAAATCATTCAAACAGGCCCCATTGATGGCACCTGCAGCCAATGAGCCAAAAGGTCTAACAGTTGACCAAGCACGTGCTGATACCGGCCGCACGCGAAGCCGAGCAGAAACGTGAGCTGGATCATTACCCACCAACTCGTTATCGATCGAACTCTCAATCGCATAAAGCTTCCTTGCTTAATGTGACTCCGGATCCGGCCGCGGCGGCGGCATTGCAGACGCCTCCCGCGTTTGCGGCATTGGTTTTGCGCCCCAACGTTAGGTAACGATATACTTGGCTCATCAGGACTTACGGCTATTTTTGGAATTCTGCTCATTTTCTTTGCAAGGTAGTTGACGCATCAGACGAACATGGTAGTATTAGGTAGTTGAGTCATCCACATCAAACGCAAAGGAAACGACAAATGGCGACGATCAAACTGAGTGGCGGAAGTTTTGGTGACGACGAAATGATGGTGCGATGCGACCTTGGTGAAGCAGCAGCCCCGGTCGAAGCCCGCTACGGCAACAGCCGTCAGCCGTGGGAGTCGACGCAATATCAGTGTGCGGATGCTCGACACACGAAAAGCGGTCTAATTGAGATCGGCAAGCGTCTGGCTGCTCAGGCGTTGGAAGTCCCGTTTGGAGAGTTCGCGTGCGAAGCCGACGAGGTGAAGTAATGCGACCTGCATCCGAGATACACAGCGCCCTTGATCTGTTGGAGAACGAAGTAAATCGTTGTTTGGATCGAGAAATCGAATTATCCGGGAAACACATCGATCCTGACATATCAGCGAGACTAACTATGAGCCTCGCGCGAGATGTCTTGCGTTGGGTGGTTGGTAGAAGAGTGGACCTTGATGGCCCAAATGTTTGGCTTGCTGGCTTCCTGCTGGACGATCCAGACAAGTTGGACAGCACGCGACCGGAGGTTAATTGATGACCGATCAACAAGACTTGCCGAAAACTCTGCTCGAAGCCGTCCGCTATTTCAGCGACTTGAAAATCTGTTTCGAGCACATGCTGCCGGTGAAGTGGCCGAACTCGAAGCCCGTCTGTCCAAAGTGCGGCGGCGAGCAAGTTGGCATCGTCCGATCCCGCTCGCTGCTGCAATGCAAAGCGAAGGATTGCCGCAAGCAATTCTCGGTCAAGGTCGGCACGATTTTCGAGGACAGCCCGCTTGGATTGGATAAATGGTTCGTCGCGATCTGGTGCATCGCGAACGACAAAAACGGAATCAGTTCTCACGAACTCGGCCGCGCTCTCGGAGTCACGCAGAAAACAGCGTGGTTCATGTTGCACCGCATTCGACTCGCGATGCAAACAAAATCGTTTCGCAAGCTCAATGGTGAAGTCGAAGGTGACGAAACGTTCATCGGCGGCAAGTCCGACAACATGCACTGGAAAAAGCGGGAGAAGAAAATCAAAGGTCGCGGCGCTGTCGGCAAAGAGATCGTCCAGGGGCTTCTGCAACGCACCGTAGACGACAACATTAGCCAAGTCCGTGCGATGACCGTCCCGGCCACCGACGAATCGAGCCTGCACAGCAACGTGCTGCGAAACGTCGACAAGGATTCTTTCTTCTACACCGATGCGGCGGCGGCTTACGCTTCGCTCGCTGATCGGTATTTTCATTCCGCCGTTGACCACGTTTCGTGCTATGTGCGAGGGCGCGTGCATATCAACGGGATCGAGAATTTCTGGGCACTGCTCAAACGGACGATCAAGGGCACCTACGTCTCGGTCGCACCGTTCCACCTGCAACGCTACGTCGACGAGCAAGCGTGGCGATTCAACCACCGCGACACGACCGACGGTTCGCGGTTCCGCAAAGTGCTGGCGGCTGTCGTCGGCAAGCGGATCACCTACAGACTTCTCACCGCGCAAAACGACGCAGGATTTATGAGTCTCACATGAGTAAGAAACCGGAAGGAATCGGGGAGTTTCAATCGTTGCTCGGAAAGCTGGCTCAAGTTCCGAAAAAGGAACTCGACCAGCAAGTAGCGAAAGTGAAAAAACGAGCAGTAAAGCGTAAGAAATAGGCATGTTTTATTTAACGTTCAATGATGAGCCAAGTATATCGTTACCATAAATTCGCCCGGCTTACAGCCGAGGCGATCTTGCTGCGAAATGTAGAAGGCCCAATCGAGTTGATTGCTGCTCGACAAAAGCCGCGTTTTCCCTTCCTCCAAGATGAAGAGTTTGACAATCCCATCTCGGTCACAACCAGCGACAATTTTTCGATTTTCCATCACCCCTCTCCTCGTCGGTCTGCGTCACCGATGCGACTTTTTACCCTGTTTCTTTTTTGGTGCCGACAGCGGTGCTATCGACTTGGGTAGCCGCAACGTTCGATCGACGGCTTTCAACAGCTGCAGTTTAGCCGGCTTGCCTCTGGCGCCAGCCAGGTGCACGCCCAGCTCCGTGCCGAGCTCGTCGAGCTGCTCGCCTGAATGCAACTCCCAAAAAGCAACCAGTCGGTCCGATACACCACGCGGAAATTGCAGGGTTTGCCATTCCTCGGCAAGATCAATCCCGAGGTCTCGCGCTATGCCCTCAATGAATTCGGGCGCCCAGATCGGCCACGAATACTGTTCGTGACGCAGCAGTGCCGCAATGATCACCTTTTGTATGGTGTCAAGTGTTGAGTTCGCTTCATTCAGCAATCCGACGATGTCAGACACGCCCTTGCGTTTGGTAGCCAGTACTTCGCCCATCACCTGGTCCCAATAAACGTCACATCCTTCGCCCGTGAAAATGGCCAATGTGATTTTCGATAGCACCCAATGGTTGGGGACCTGCCCGAGCTTGTGTGCGATGATTTCGCACAGCCAGGTCCGTCGCCACTTGGCGATGTTCTTTTCAAGATCTTCCTTTTGCTGAGCCGGGCTGGCCTGCTTTTTCTTCGGCTTAGGATCATTGGTCGATCGACCCTCGGATTTCTTTTGCTTGGCGTCGATCAATGGCTGTTGAATCGCATCGAATTTCTTGACGTTGATCGCACGTCGCTCGCCCTTGCCGTTCTCTCCTAATGGCAAACTGACAACCTGCAGCTCTTCCTCGAGCTCCGGCTTGAGTTCGAATAACACGGTGTGCCACCGGTGGTCTACCGTGTAATCCTTACTCTTCTCGACAGGACGCGTGTTGTTTCGCACGATGTTCTCAACGTTGTCTGCGAAACCATCCCGCGTTTGCCACTCGGCCGCTCGCCACTCTTGTTTCTGATCGTCGCGGTACTCTTTGTCGATCGCTTTCATTAGGGACGGGTATTCAACGAACGGGACTAAACTGCGCGCCGCCGACTCTTGGATTTCCCCGGAAACAACCCGCGCCTTCCAGACGTCGGGCAGCTTGAGAAGCTGCAGCTTGTTCCGCACGGCCGATTCTGATGTGAGTCCGTAGACTCTGCCGGCGTCGGTGACTGACTTACCGGATTCGATCATCGCCTGCAGCATCAATGCCTGGCGGATCGGCGTCTCAGTGTGACGCTGCGCATTGCTTGCGGCCATGTATTCGACGGCCGCGGCCTCGTCGGCCAGGTCGTGGCGGACGCGACATTTCAACGTGTCCCAACCGAGCAGAGTGGCCGCGGCGAAGCGACGTCGGCCGGCAAGTACTTGAAAGTGGCCGATCGGATCCGCGAGTGGACGCACAACGACCGGCTCATCCTGCCCACGCTCGGTCAACCACTGGACGGTCGCTAAAACTTCCTGCTGCTGGGGCATCGGGTTTCGCGGATGGTCATGCAGTTTCTCGAGAGCGATCTCGACAACCTGGTCGCTTTCCTGCAGACTTGCACTTCCTGCAGTTGCAATGGCCGTTTCCGCGGAGCCACCCGTGGAGCGGCCTTTTTTGTTTCTCGGTGCTAACATTACTCTTCCTCCAAAGTCCGGCCGGGCTGCGTCCTGTGCGGCCCGGCCGGCGTCTCGTGAAACGGGCGTTTCCGTGCCCGAGTCTCCTTGCATCGGTGGGAACGACCGATGGCGTTTACCAAGTGATTCGTGTGTACGATCCGCTGCTGTAGTGCCCAGGATCCGGATCCGGGAGGTGCTCGACCTTATAGCCATCGGCTACCAACGCTCGCCAAACGGCTTCTCGTTGCGCCGTGGTAACGGGCATTCTGAGCCCGACCAACGGGTGACAAAGTTCAGAGCCGCCGGTGTTCGCAATAGCCCGAATGCGGCTGTAGACGTATGCAAGTAACGGCGAGATCCCGAGGCCGCTCACGTACTTTTCCGTCAACTGCCGTGCTTCCGTTGCGTTCATAAACTCACTTAAGAACGTGCGCGAGCAGAATCAGAAGTAGTATCATCACAGCGCATCCCAGGCTGCGATCCAACGAGTCGAGCGATCGCTCGATCTTGTTCAGCTCCCATATGACGTCATTCATGTCGCCTGAAACCTCCTCGTCTTGCGCCCATGCCAGTTCGTTCCGTTCGACGCGGCCTCGCTCTCTAGGTGGACAACGATGATTTCGGGAATCAAAGCCCGTTTCGCTCGGTCCCACTGCAAGCCGTGCTGCACATCGCCTCGGCAAGCGGTGTTGTGCTTGTCTGGATATGGCTTTGTCCTGATGCCGGACCATTCGTCGGTGCTGGAATGCCACAGTTGGAAGAACCCGATTGGCACATATCCAGTGAGATTGCTCACCCACCGAGATCCTATGGACAGTCCCTTCGGAAAAGTAACGCTGTGGCTGTACGTGTGCTGCCCGCAGTTGAGATACCCAGACGCCAGAAGTCGCAACCAGTCGTTCCAGCCGCGCACCATGATGCGGTCCGCCCCGTAAATGCAATCCTCCTGTAAATCCGCTATCTCCAGCGAGCGGCGAAAATGACTGGGAAGCACGACATCCCCGTCCAGCTGCAGCCGCCAGGCATCGGCCGAAAGGTGTTGCAGTCCTCTCTCGATCATTCTTCCCTTGCAGAATTCCCCTGCCTTCTTATGCCCATCCTCTGTAAGGATGCATTCGATTCCGAATCTTCGGCAGACGTGCCGAGTCCGTAGATCACTTTCGCGGGTGACGACAATCCAGCGATCCAGCAAAGGGAGATTGAATGGAGCTGCAACTTTCAGGAAATCGTCGTACTCAACGCACACCGTAATAGCTTCGACTTTCACACGTACTCCTTTACTTGAAAAAAACTACAGTTGCCTCTCATCGGTCCCCATCACCGCAGGCAGTTTCACACGTAGGCCGTCCACGACTCTTCGGGGTCGTAATGCTTCGCGGCAAACTCGCCGCCTGTTTCGTCGTCATCACCGTAATCGACTTCCTCTTGAAACCACCCCAGCTCAATTAGGCGGTCGAGGTCCGGTTGCTCTACGGGCCGATCGGTGCGATACGCGTAAAGGACATCGTGTTCCGCGCCCAAGTCATAGCCATCCGGCTTGTCGCGGTACTTTTCCAGGATCTGCAAGCCTTCAATGACGGCACTGTTTTTCATTCGATCCCCCTTCGGTGCTTCTGACCGATGCGTTACGCCGGTTGGAAATTGGCCTCGAAATACGCCTTTGCAACCAACCATTGGTCGTCGTGGTTAGTGGGATTCCGGGCGATCATGTCGCCTGCCTTGGGCGACCCGGCATCTTTGTCGACCTGCGATATCGATACGCGAGTTAGATCGTCGCCTGGTTCCCACGCACGCAGCTCGGCGATCTGCTTCCTGTGATACTTCTTAAACTCCTGCATTCTCGATCCTCCAAAATGGAACTAGTTGCGTAACTGGTTACACCGGTCAACGGGACCGAAGCACTTTTTGTTGTCGTTCGTAGGTCATGAACTTCAAAGCCAGTGCGGCATCATTCGGCGAATTGAACATCCAAGGCAGCCCATTGCCGTTGAGCACTGGTTGACCGTTGGCGAAATTCGCCCGCCACTTCAAATTGCTCGGAACGAGGTAAATCACTCGACCGTCTGGATAACGGTAAAGCCCTGTTTCGGTTTCATCTGGTAGGTCGTACATGGGCTCTCTCTTCTGTTGACACGTTGCAACACGCAGCGGTCACTTGGACCGATGCGTGTTTCACTGGTAAACGTACTCACCGGCGGGATCGCCGCCTGGTCGCCGCCGTCCTGAGTCTGGATGACGCATCCAGCCGGACGGCTCGCCGATACCGTCCCAACTCGCAAGCGCCGCGACCGCGGCAGCCGGCGAGTCGTATCACCACAAGTCTTCAAAGCTCATCGAGTCAGTCACGCCGATGGCAATTCGAGCTCGTCCAAAGGTGAGAGGAATCACAACGGCCGTTTGGTCGCCGAATTCTTTCGATGCCAGTTCCAAAGCCTGCATTGTTGGTTTCCTCCGCAGCGGTCAGTTCGACCGATGCATTTGTCTTTCTCTCGCGGTCTGAACCGCATCAAAGAAGCACTCGCCACAAAGACCTTCGCGGGCGCCCACTAGCTGGCCCTCTGTCGTTGGGACTACGCCGCACCCTGGGCAAATTCCTGGCGGGCTCAGCTCCGCAATCTCACCCATGACCACCAAATCAAAAAAATGCTCCGCGGACTTCACCCAAACCGGCCAGTTCTCGTGCATGTACTGCTCTACGAATGGCTCAACATCGACGTCCTCATCGTAAATTTCACTGCAGACGCCGCGTTGATACGCGGCAGCCATTCCACGAGCTACGGATTCGACGATGTCTTTTCGAGCGATGGCCATCATTCCTCCCCTCGGTCATTTAGACCGATGCGTGTTTTCTGATCTCTTGACTCAATACAGCCGCGTCATACCAAGTGAATGAGCTGGCGGGGTCGGCAGCCAACCTGCCCAGCTGCCGCAAGCACTCGCACCGGTATTGGTCCGTGTACCTGAAGATGAAGGTCTCACCGTCTGCGTGAGCCCTCTTCACCTCGTGCGGTTTTGACAGTCGATTCACGGCAAATCCCCTTCGGTCTACTTCACCGCTGCTAGTTCCAGTTTGATTTCGCCAGGATGGACGTTGAGCGTCATCCCCGCGTAATTTTTGCAGTCATCATCAAACAGCACGTCAAAATTCGCGGACGAGTTGTGACCAACGATCACACCGCGTCCCTCGCCTACGATTACACGCTGCCCACACTCCAAATCGGGCATACCTCGATACGCAGCGTTTCGCCGGAATTCATCCGACGTATGAGGTTGACCGATCTTTCGGACTCGCAGGTCCGTGAATGTGTAGCCGTACCCCGCGTCTTTAAGATCGAGAAGGTAATCAGCTTTGGCCTTTGCCGCGGTCCGGGCATTGATGACGCGTCGGAAATAGTGACGATCACGCACCCAGACCTCGAACGAAAAAACGCTGTTTGATGTGGTTGCGCTCATTTGCTGATCGCCTCGGCGATCTCCGCCAGTTGTTGCGGTGTTGGGGGAGCGACCGTGAATTTTGCGTTTCGTTCCTCGGCAATCGCGGCCGCGCATTGCATGCAATAGACGTGATCGAACGCGCGAACGCGGGCAAGCGTGGCCGGTGTAATCCAAACAAGCGATTCGCACCTCACCGGTTGCAAATAGCTTTCGCAATGTCACGATTTCCCAGCTCGTCAACGATCAGCTGTCGAATCACTAACGCTTGCGACTTCGTCCTTCGCATAGCGGCTATACGAAGCTCGACGCATCGATCGCACGGCTGGTAATCGCCAGCGGGGAACGGTTGCCACGAAAAACGGTTGTCGTGTCGCGTGACGGCCGCACCGCAGAGCGTTTTTTTCACCTTCGCCTCGCCGGGCTCGTAAAACGCATTGCCGGCGGCTCGCGGAATGGGGGCGAGGATGTGGAACAGTTTGGTATCACTCATCGTTCAACCTGCATCGGTCCTTTCCACCGAAAGCACTTACGCTGTAAAGTACGGTAATCATCGGTTAAATCGTGTGGGTTCCCTCGACGCCCCGGGCTACACGATCGCGAGTGCGCTTGTGCAGCCACATCATCGCTTCCTGAAGTTTGGTGAGGGCCAGTGCGTTTTCGCGGCACGCAAATTTGCCACGCTGGAAGCCCTCTAATCGATCCTCGACGATCGCCAGCAAAGCTTCATTGGTGATGCCGTTTACCATGACCTCGGCCACCGGGCCGTTCTGGAAGAAGATATGAATGGGCGGATTATCCGTGGCTTCCACTTCGTAATGATGGCACGCGCCGCCAGGGCCAGGTTGGTCCATTACGCGAATTGCGATCGCGTCATTCACTCCGTTCACTTTGTGGCTCGTCAGCTCTCGGGGCATAGCTTCCTCCGTCTTGAAAACTTTACAAAACAAACAACTTTCGACGCTTAACTGTCATTGCTCAGTGGGGCGATACTTGTCACCGATCGTGATTTTGACGCCCGGAGTAGGAACGATAGGTGCCATCTCAAACTCCCCTCGGTTTCTCAGACCGCATGTAGTTCCCGACCAGCCTCACGCCGGCGATCGTGGCGGTGCTCGGATCGATAATCACATCACCTTTCATTGGTCCTCCAATTCTGCATCGGTTGCTAAGACCGCTGCGTTACGCTGCTGGGTTGCCGTCGTCGTTTGAAAGCTCAAAGCGATCATCGCGCGGCGAGGTCCCGAGAATTTGCCGGCACGCTGTGTCGACCTCTTGCTCGAGCCGCTTGCACTTGTGCATCACCTCTGGCGATCGAAATTTGAAGTACGATCGCTGCAGTCGGCGCATGGTGGCCACGCGCTCAGCGAAATCGCGGATCGCGATATCCGGATCTCGCTGGGGCACGATCACGGGAACGAAAGGTAGGGCCATGACTATTCTCCGGATTTGGGCGAATCGATCGAAATCAAACGGGCGACGGAATCGACGTCGCCAATGACGGCGGCGGTCGCGATCCGTCGGCACCACTGGGCCCAGTGGAGGCCTGCAGCCTTGTAGTCGCCGCCAGCGACTTCCAGGAAGTCGCTTTGCTGGCTATTGGCAATCATTTCGAGCACGTCCTCTTGGAGGTCGTACTCGCATTCCTCCGGTTCGACGGCCAGTTTGGCCATGTTCGTTGGCATATTCACACTCCCAACAAAAGGTCGCATCGGTCGCAGTCACCGATGCCGTTACTCGCTCTCCTCGAGCGACTCGATCACTCGGTTCACCGCGGCGACGAGCTGCGGGACACCGACTTGCTTCCAATGGGCTCTCGCCCCTTGCAGCCCCGATAGGACTGCGTTGTATCGATTGGGCCAGGCCATAGCGTGTGGCTGTTGAACCGCTCGCTCGTAGTGCCCGGCAGCCGCTGTCGACCAGGCCACTCGCCAACACGACGGACCGAGCTCCAACACAAAAACGCTGACCGTCGCGCCGACGATCGGCCGCAAATGAAAATCGAGACGTTCAGCGTCCGCCAGCCAATGATCGATCTGTGCTACGTTCACGCCTGAACTCCTTCGGCTGAGCGTTGCCAAGCTCCGTCAGCGCAGTCGAGCAGCTCTGGAAAGTGAGCGAGTGTTTGTTGCAATGCGTCGTCAGCTGGCCCTACGAATCGGGTGATGCGAAACCACAGCTCGCGACTTAGCGTGGTGACGAAAACGGCGGCGCGATTCTTCTTTACCTCGACGGCAGGCAGACTCGAAGCGTATAGGCCGGACGCGATGATGACGATCAGTTCTGCAACTGAGTCACCGCAGATCGGTTGAGGCGCGGATAGTTGCCGTCGAAACCAGATCGCGAGCGACCCTGCCATCACAGATGGTTCAGGCCTTTCAAACGTCTTTGGTTTGAGAGGTGTGAACGCACCATGTATCAGATCGCCGGCCGGCAGCGGTTGGACCCTCCGCTGCAGGTTAGCGGCGATCTCCGGGAGTCGTGCCAGGTCGCCAATGGAAATCGTCCGCGATTTCTTTCTTGACCAACCTTCCGGGCACTGTACCGGAACCGGATCCGGTTCCGGATCCGGAATTGAAATACAAGAAGAATTAATACAAGAAATAAAACTCTTATTAGCCTGGTCTGGGAGACCAGGGGTCTGGTCTGGGAGACCAGGGGTCTGGTCTGGGAGACCAGGGGAGCTAGACCCCTGGAGCCTTTGCCAAATCGTTGTCGGATCGGCTCGGCCGTCGTCGAACCGTCGACGATGCTCCGAAACGATCGCATCCACACCAGACCAGTTGATCCTGTATTGGTTCGCGCCGCGCGAACCCTCACGTAGGAACGTTGCCTGTTTGGTCACCAGACCAATTGTCGTCGCCTGCTCCACCCATCCGCGGATGGTTTCTGCCGATTCGCTGCCGAACCAATCCGGGCCCGCCTCAGCGAATTGTTTGTACGTCCTAGAGAGAGCCTGCGATCCGCCGCCGGTCTTCTCGAATACGAGCTTTACAAACGTCGTCACTCCCAACCTCGCCTTTACCGCGTCGAGCGCTTGAAACAGCGATTGCCGACGTCCCTGATACTGCTCATCGGCCGCGACGAGCAGTGGTTGACCTGGCCTCTTGCCGTTCGAGCTCATAACTTCCCTTTTCGTTCCTTGACGTGTTGCGCCTCTTCGCGTTGATGCGATTGGCACGGAGTGAATCGCGGATGGTTGTCGCTCCGGGCGTGATAAATCACGACCTCGAGCCAACACCGCCCGCTCTCCTCTGCCGCGGTGTACTCCACCGGTGCGCACGACGAACACATCACGCCGTCGACGTGCGTCACCCAACAGCACGGCACGCCGTGCACGAGGCACGGATCGTTTTCCGAGCAATGGCAGATGGGACATCTGTCCGGCACCTGCGGTCGAGTTGGTTTGCTGCGTCCCATGTGGCACCTAGTTCTGGGCGAACTTCATGGCGCGACGGGCACGCTTTTGAACCTTCGCGAATCGCTGCTCACGCTGCAGGGCATCGAGCGACGGATGAGGGAAGCATTCCCGGCATGCCGAGAACGCTTGGCCGTCTACGCAAACAGTTCCGGCGCCCGAGAGCACAACCATCCCGCTGGGCTGAATCTGCGGACTGATCACGGATAGACAGCTGACGCAAAGCGTCGGAGCGCTATTCCAGATCAACAGTACGGCGACAGCGGCCGGCTTCTGTAAGACCGGCGCGGGCGATTGAGGCTTGGGCGATTGGCCACCTTTGAAAAAGGCAGCCAGCTTGCTCAGAGAAAACATGGCACGCACTCCGCGTGTGGTGGCGTGGGCTCCCAGCCCACGCCACCGACCCATGTAAGGGCTGGCTCCGCCGGCCCGACTCGCGATTCACTCTTCCATCGGTGTTGGCGGTAGCCGATCGGTGTCGATCGGCGGCGCCTCGGTTTGTTCGGCGGCAGCCGCCTCCCCAGCGGTCAGCGCGGGCGGTTGATCGGCGGCTTGACTCGCCCCCGGGCTGACGTCGGTCGGGATCGGGGCCGGCGGTAGATCTGTTGGTGGGTAACTCGTCGGCTTCGTATAAGCCACCTGCGGAGCACACGATCGGCAGCCGCTGCGGTACCCTCCGCGATCGCCACCGTGAAACAGACGGCCGCTACAGAGACGACGAACAGGTTGAAATCGTCCGCCGCTACACGATCGAAATGGGCCCGCCTCGGCTGACCTCGCACAGCCGATCAGCAACAGGATTACGGCGATCAGCCCGAAGGCCTTACGTCCTCGCATCAGACACTCCTTTCAAAAACATCCTGGGGAACAACGAACAAAACTATTGAGGCAACTGCGGCGGCGACGGGCCGTCGTAGCTGGGTATTTCCGGGGAAACTTCCGGCGCGGGAACGAGCTTCCTGAGCTCTTCCACGCACATACTGTTGAGGCTCGTTTGTCGCCGGTGAGCCTGCTTTTTCAGCCCCTCGTGCACCGATTGTGGTAGCCGCAGGGTGATCACGCGCTGAGGATCGTGGATCTCGTGCGGGATGGGACCACGCGGTTGATCTTGCAAAGCAGCCATGCTTCTGTCAGGTGATCGCACTTGAGCGAGCGCCGCGTCTCTCGCGGGAACGAAGCTAACGCTAACGACGTCGCGGCGCCCGCTGCTTGTGCGAGTCATCCACTCCTTTGTTGAGCAGCTCAGGCCGATGTGAGCCGTCGCTGCGGACCGAGAACCAGGGCCACGCGGCCCTATTTCGCAAACAGCAGATCGCTCGTCGGCTTGATCGACTCGTCCCAAATCGAGCGAAAGGCTGCTGGATACGGCAACGTCGTGATCGCCCGATACTCCAGGGGCGAGACGTTGGCGTAGTGTTTGTAGGTGACGGCCGCGCGGCCGTCGTTTTTCGAGGCGCCGAGCGAATGGCCGAGGATCACGGACGCGGATCCGGGCAGATTCTCCTCGTGCCAGGTCGCACACGTTTTGCGAAGGTCCTTGAGCGTCCATTCGAATTCGAGCTGACTCGGGAACTCTCGCTTCTTGGGCAGCTTCGCGAGCTCGACGAGCTCTTGAAACCGCTCGCAGGGCCTCGAGCCGCCGGCAGTGCCGAACACAGGCGACTCTGGATCCAACGCGGCCGGCGCGATCGCGCGTAAGTGCAAGTGCACTTCGCGCGTCATTGGCCGCATGAACGCCCGGCCCGTTTTCTTGCGCTCGTAAAAGAGCCAGCCCCATTCGCTGGTCATGTTCACGCGTTGATCGGGAGCTGGCGGTTCCCAATAGACATGGCGCCAGCGAAGTGGCAAGGCTTGTCGGTCGTAGGGAAACACGGTCTGCGTGTCGACCCCGTAAGTGAACCACACCGAAAGTGCCGCGCGCCAAAAGGCGCCGATCGGCTGGGCGGCTCGCCACACGTGCGGCCGCGGCATGTTGTAGGCGGACCAATAGAGCGCGTTGAGCTGGGCCTCGTTCAAGAAGAACAGTCCGGCCGCTTCCTTTTGTTCGCGATCGTCGGGGAACCGCGGCACGGATCCGGCCGCGATGAACTCCTCTTTGGCCAGCCAGGTCAACACCGCGTGCAAATGCTCGCGGGATTTGTTGGCGGTGCGGCCGGGATTGGATTCCTTCTTGGCCTCGGCCTGGCTGTAGACCCAATCCAGTATCGATTTGATGACAGATCGGTCGAGAAGCTCCCCAACTCGCATCGGTGTCTGAGACCGATGCGAGTTGGCGGCCTGCCAGGCTGCCAGCTTGCGGACCGTCGTCCGATACTCGGACCTGGTCCGATCCGCCGCCTTGGTCTCCTCGAGATACTTCTCCACCGCGTCGCCGACCAGGAGCTCCGGCTCCTCCGTTTCGTCGGGGCGAAATAACGCCAACGCATGAGCAGCCATGGATCCATCCCCCAGGCCTGCGCCTACGCATAACGGACCAAACAATTCCTGACTCATTCGAAACCATCCAGGTCACTCCCATGGACTGGTCCTGCCTAAGCAGCTGCCGGCGAACGCTCGCCGGCAAGTCTTGGCTGCTGATTCTTCGCGTCGGGCCTGGTCACTTGCGAGCACTAACATCGATTCGACCTCCTTGCGCGTAGTGGAAAAGGAAAACAGTCCTATGATTCGCGAACCCAGCCGCAGCTGTCGCAGCTAACTGAGTCAGCAGAGATTGCACGATTGCAGTACGGGCATGCGTCCATCGCCGGCGGGAGCCTATTCAGATCGCGAATCGCTTCCGTGGTCGCGTCGTCAAGAATGCCCACGGCGCGTGCGTAGCAACTGGCGAGATCGCGCTTGCCTGATTCGCCGAGATCGGCCCAGTGCTTTGCTCGATCAAGGGAAGCCTGCAGGCGTTCAGCGATGCCTGCAGTTCGCGAAGTAGTGGAAGCCATGAAAGCCGCTCCAAGCAGTAGTGGCATCCCGTGCCAATACCAGGCGGCTCGTATGAGCTGGGCACATCATTCCCAGATCGGCGGCAGCAGGCCGCTCAGAGTCGCCAGCGTTTCCCAACGCCGGCAGAATATAGTGATCGCTAAAATACTGTCAAGTGCTGTCCGACGGATTACACCGGCTCTTCGACCGTAGCCTGAGTCAAAAGGTATCCAGTCGTGACGCCCAGCAGCTGTGCGATTTTCTCGACCTGTTTGAGAGTCGGGTTCGTTGCGCCCGTCAAAAGCTGCGTAATATAACCCGGTGTGCAGTCGAGTTTGTCTGCGAGCTGTGCCTTGGAAATCTTGAGCTCCAGACGACGTCGCTCGAGGTTTTGGCAGAAAGTGTCGTTTAGGCTGGCCACGTCAAGCATCTCCGAATTTTAGCGATAGCTTTTCAATTTCCTAGCTCAACAAAAAACTTCACGCCTCGTTGGCGAAACCCTATTAGTTTGGTTCCAGCGGCTAAGTCGGGGTGACAGGATTCGAACCTGCGACCTCTTGGTCCCGAATGATGGGGTCCCGGCTAATAGGGGGCACAGAAGCCCGCGGCACGGTCGCGATAACTCGCACAATCGCCGCACGGCTAAGGATTAAGGACCGGGGATTCCGGGTTTGACGGATCGCGTATTACTTTTTCGTAATAAGCTTCCGATGGCACATCCCATCGCGAAGAGACACGTGTGATCCACGCCATTACCCTCCGCGATCAGTGCGTGCGCTACGTCCGCGCGCGTCCCATATCCACCTCGTCCAAATATCGAATGAATCGGTCGGTTCGTTTGTTTGGAGAATGGCTGAGTCGCGATGCACTGGTCAGCGATTTAACCGATGACGTCGTAAACGATTGGTTGCATGCGCTAGAAGCCACGCATGCCGACAAATCTATAAAGGGATTTCGCGGCGATTTGCTCGCGCTTTGGAGATGGCTGGCAGCGCCACCGCAACGACTCTGCGATCCTCCCGTCTATGTGCGTCGGATCAAATTGGGCGAACCGTGTCCAATCTCGTGGACTGCAGATGAAGCGGCCAAGATTGTCGCCCGCTGCAGGGAACTGACGGGAACGCTGCCTCGGGGTATTTCCAGGTCTGTCTATTGCGAGTGCCTTTTCCGTTTCGGCTACGACACAGGCTTGCGGCGGATGGACGCATGGACAATTCGCCGCAATCAGATTCGCCCTGATGGAACGATCGTCATGCGACAACATAAAACAGGTCACGCGCATTGGCCGCGACTGCGTCTCGAGACGATGCAACTACTTTCGCAATTGCCACATGATCCGCCATTGGCTTGCCCGTACAAAAAGACGAGCCGCTGGTACAAGTTCTGGCGAGAGAACGTCACAGGTCCGGCCGGTGTCCGCCACGGCGCTTTGCAGCAGATTCGCAGGACGGGCGCGACTCACTTAGCCATCGAGCACCCAGAAGCGGTGCAACGATACCTGGGACATCGCACGCCAGAAATGCAGCGATACTACATCGACTGGTCGATTGCGAAGCCGCAGAGCCACCTGCCCCCGGATATTTTCCGAGATGACGAATAATTGAGTGTTGGCTAAGATGCCCGCGAGTCATTCACTCACGGAGGCGTTATGGCCAAGACTGTGTTCAAGGTGGAACGTATCGAATCGTCGGAGGGCATGCGGGTCAAGCGTGATGCGACTGGCAAACCAGTCAACGCAAAGCGACAGGTTTACGATCGCAAGAAGAAACAGTCGATCGAGGTCGACGACGACGATGTCATCTGCGAACCCGCCCCAGTCAAGACCGTGGTGATGTCCCCAGTTGATGACCTCGGCCCTTCGGATCGGCTATTCCTCTCGACGACGAACGAGGAGCTCGCCAAGCAATTCAAGGTCGGCAAGGAGTACGCGTTGGAGTTCAACGCGGTCCGGTGAATCCCTACAGATCTCCAACACCCGACCATCAGATCAGCGCGCGAGATCTGAGCCGATCGTACGATCTTGGATGGATCAGTGCGTTGGCGTGGATCTGCGTCGTGAACGCGGCGATCGCATCGCTCTGTTATCGCTGCGCTATCCCGGTCATCGACTGCAGCCACTTCATTGCTGCTGTGCCGGCGTGCACGCTGATCGGGCGGATCTGCTGTCGTGCTATCGAATGGGCGTGCCGCGGTCCTCGCTCGTGACGCATCATGAACGCCACTAACGACATGCCGCATAAGCTCCACACGCATCGTCTGCTGGCCGCTCGTGGCCGACGGCCAACGTTGCCTGCGTGTTGACAGCACGCGTTCCTGGGCCAGGGGCAGGGCCCAGACGCGGCTTTACGGGTCCTTCCGGAACCCGGCCCGCGCGAGGCTTCGCCTATTCACCTGGCCGTTTTTTTCCGCCAGGCGACCGCGAAAACGCGGTAAGTAAGTGCGCACGCGGCCGATATAGAGCACATGACCAAGTCCGATGACCATTCGGTCAATGAAGCCAATCGTGCGTTAGCGAAGGAATTACGCGGCGAGAAATTGAGCCGCGATGAACGCAGATTGGCGGCGCGGCTGCAGTCGAAGCAGCGACAAGAAACGATCGACGAATTCACGCAGACTTGCCCGAAGGGTGTCTACTGTGCGATGGCCGGGCGCCAGCAAAAAGTCGTCGATCAGTTGGCCCACGTTTACGGATTGCCACTGATCGGCTCGACCGTGAATCTCTTTTCAGTGGTTAAGTCGCTACACGATCTGATTGCTCGGAACTCGGGAGTGATTCGCGCGGACGGCACCGAAAACTGGCAAGAAGAAAAGCTCAAGCAGCAGATCGAAACTCTCAAGGCGCGACGGCAGCTGCTGCAAAGTGAGATCGCTCGGCGGCGCGACGAGCTGGTTTCTCGAGAGGATCTACAGCGCCGCCTGCAGTGGTTGTCTGAACGGCTGCGGCAATTCGCGACACAACTCGGCCGGCGGTACGGCCGCGAAGCTCAACAACTGGCCAATGACACCTTTGGTCAGCTCGCCGGCGAAGTAGAAGCGAAGTCACTGGATTAGGGGCCGAATGGTCGCGACTGCCTCAGCGTCGGTACTCGATCGAGATGTTGCGCGCGCTTTGCGTGATGCGCAGGCTCCGGTACCACGAACGCGTTGCGACTTTTTGGAATCGGAGATCTGGCTGCCGGACGGTCCGCGAAAGGGTGAGCAGTTTCGCTTTCGGTACCAGCCCTACACCAAGTTGTTGGTCGATGAGCTCGATCGAGACTGCTGGCCCGAAGTATTTATCACCGGTCCGTCCCAGTCCGGCAAAACTTTGATCGCGCACGTGACGCCCGTGGTCTACGCGGTCACCGAGCTGCGTCGCAATGTCGTCGTCGGGATCCCGGACGGGAAAATGGCAACCGACAAATGGCTCGTCGACTTTCGCCCGATCTTTCTCGCCTCGCCGACACTGAAAAAACTACTGCCCCGGACGGGGCCCGGCTCGCAGGGCGGGTCCGTAAAGGACTACGTTCAGCTGTCGAATGGTTGCGTCGTGCGATTCATGACGGCCGGCGGCGATGATACCGCCCGGGCCGGCTTTACGGCCGAGGGCGGAGTGTTCGTAACGGAGGCGGCGCGATGGTCGCATTCCTCCGAAACGTCCGTCGAAGCGGATCCGCTCGAGCAGCTCCGTGCTCGTATGCAGGCAACCCGCCGCCGCGATCGCCGACTGATCGTTGAAGGGACTGTCACGACAAAGCTGGAGCTGCCGTGGACCGCACAGCAGGAAAGCACTCAGTCGCAAATTGTTGCCAAGTGTCCACACTGCGGAACTTGGGTTGCTCCGGAACGCGAGCACCTCGTCGGCTGGCAGGATGCCGCCAGCGAAATAGAAGCCGCTGACCAGGCCCATTGGATCTGCCCTTCATGCGCGGACGCGATCACAGCGGGCGAGCGCGCGACCATGAACGCGCAGGCCTTACTCGTCCACCGCGGGCAGTCGGTGAAGAAAGGCAAGGTCGTCGGTGATCCACCCTTAACCGAGCGTCTGTGGTTTCGCTGGTCGATGTTTCACAACCAACTGCTCGAGGCGAGCGACATCGCCCCCGACGAGTGGAAAGCGTCCCGTCTCGAAAAAGATTCAGAGCAGCATCAAGCCGTCGAGAAAAAGCAGAGTCAGTTCGTTTGGTGTCAGCCATATGAGCCGCCCAGCCTGGTTGTCGAGGCGCTGCAAGTCGGCGACGTCTCGAAACGAGCTGCTGGCCTTCCCAAAGGCGAAACGCCCAGTGATACGAAGTGGATCACGATTGGCTGCGACATCGGCATGTATTGGTTGCATTGGGTCGCGATCGCCTGGCGAGAAAGTCGCTGCGCTCACGTTTGCGATTATGAAACGATCGCGGTGCTGAGTCGCGGCGAGGGTGAAGATGCAATCGAGCGACAAGAGGCCGTCAAAATCAAGCTGTGGAAATCTCTCGACGTGCTGTTCGAACGATGCACCATTGGCTGGCCTGGCGGCGGGAAACGCAAAGGGCCTGATCGGATCCTTATCGATGCGGGCTGGTTGGGCGATATCGTGCACGCTTGGTGCAAGGCAAAGGGATCGCCCTTTTTCCCATCGCTCGGCTTTGGTACCGCCCAGCGTGCCGGCCACGTCTATTCCCATCCGACTAAGAAAACGAACGAGATCCGCGAAATCGGCGAAGGGTATCACGTCCGCCGACATCAAAAGCACCGCACAAGCTACTTCCGCATGGATTCGGACCACTGGAAAAGCGAAGTTCAACGGGCTTTGCGCGTCGGCGCCGAGCAGCCGGGAAGTCTGTCCCTCTATCGAGATCAGCAGCACGGTCACAAAACGTACGAACGGCACTTACTGGCCGAACAAACCCGCCGGCAGTTGCACCCTAAGCATGGTTACATAGAGGTGTTCGAGAATCCGGACGGCAAGCCCAATCATTATTCCGACGCGACCTACTCGGCATTCGTTGGTGGCCATCATGCTGGCTTCCGTCTCACCGGTTACCTCGAGCCTGGTCTCGAGCTGACCGGGAATCAATCACAATCCTGGTGGAGCAAGTGATGCTACAGAAAGTTGAAGGGCCCGAATGTCCTGGCTGCGGGTGTCAACAGTCCGAGCTCGTCGGCACGTCGACACGTAAGCTCCTGCAGGGCCAGCAAGTTATTTCCCGGGAAACAGTCGAGCGGCGACAGTGCGCGTTTTGCGATCGTCGGTTCTATGTCACGACCGCCGAGCGACCCGCCAACGTGGTTTTTGTCGCTGCGGTTCGCTGTCCGCACTGTCAATCCACTGATACGAAAGTCACCAGCACGCGTGGGAATGAACGATTTCACCGCTGCCATACTTGCCAACAGCCATTCAAATCGATCGAGCGTTAGTACAGGATCTGTACTGACCTGCCCTTTTCGTGAATTTGCCTGCATCACGTCGCCGATAGACCCATTCGCATGGCGACGATCGCACAAGTTCACAGTAAAGTCGACGAAGCAGTCACGGCTATTGAGGCCGCGGACTGGTCGACCGCCAAGTCGAAGCTCTTAGCGGCAAACGCAATTCTGGCCGTTCTCCCCAGCCGTTCGGCGAAGGAAGGCCAAGAAGCAGAGTTTGACGCGAGTGCCATTGATCGACTGCTTGCTCTTGTGAACCGCGAGCTCGCCGCGTCACTGGGCGTTCAAACGAGCCTTGTCATTTACGCGAACGCCGACGACACCGACGAACAATATTAGCCCCGCCTGATTTCATCTCTCCTGCATGGTTGCATCCCACTCCATCGGATCACGCGTGCGCGCGGCTGTCCTCGCACTTTTCGGTGCGGCCAACCAGGCTGCCGCCGAACCCGTGCGTGAGATCGTCGAGTCGACCGAATCTTTTACGCTGCGGCGTTGGGAAGCAGCACGCACGGATCGGACCAACTCCGCTCATTGGAGCCGAGCAACCGGCCAGCCGATCAACTCGGATCTCGCCGGCAGTCTGAAGAACCTCCGCGCTCGCTGTACGTACGAAATCAGTAACAATCCGATCGTCGAAGGGATGATCAATTCCCACTCGATCGACGTGATCGGACCCAACGGACCCAGCCTGCAGGTCATCAGCGACAACGATACCTACAACGCAGTACTCGAAACCGAGTGGCGTCGCTTTTGGTGTCCGAACGAACTCGACATGGCCGAAGGCGCATCATTGCCGGATGCCGCCGGCCGTCTATCAGGTCCCGAGCTGCTGCGCTCATGCGTGCCACTGTGGTGGAGCAAGGGCCAGCATCTGTTGCAAATGACGTCGGCCGTGGACGTTCCGCTCGATCAAATTGCTTTGCGAATTCTGGCGATCGATCCGGATCGATTGGACACCGACCCAAAATCCTCAGGCGATCCTAACGTTGCGTTAGGCGTCCGCCGCGATCGCATTGGTCGCCCCCTGGGCTATCAAATCGCGGACGAGGAGTTCAACGGACCATTCCGACTGCTGGGCGCCAAATACACGGAATACCCGGCCGACGAAATCATTCATCAATTCGAGACGCTCGAGCCTGGCCAAGTCTGCGGTGTGCCCTGGCTCGCATCGGGTTTGCCCACCATTGCCGAGCTACGCGACTTCGACGCTAACGTCCTGCGCGCCTCAAAGCTTGCCGCCTCGCAAGGAATTGTTTGGTACACGGCGCATCCCGATGCGCCCTTCATGCTCGTCAATGACACGACGACGCTTGAACCGAATGTTGAGCGCACTGGCCCGCCTGGTTGGAAGCCACACATGGTGGATCCGAAGCAGCCGGCGGCGAACTACGTCGCGTTTCGAACCGAGCGACTTCGCGAGCTCGGCCGCGGTCGATCGATCCCGCTCATGAAAATCCTGCTCGGAAGCGAAAAACACAACTTCGCGTCCGCGCGCATGGACAACCAGAACTATCAACGCGCGTGTGAAGCGTTGCAGACCTGGACCGAGCGACAAACGCTGTGCCGGATTCTCGCGTCGTTCCTACGCGAAGCGCGATTGCTGCGCCGCGGCGGGCGATTCGTTTTACCCCCGCGGCCGGCCGTTGTGATGTGTCGGTGGCTGTGGCCAAAGCAGCCGCATGTCGACCCAGTCAAAGAGGCGAACGCCGAGCGGATCCAGCTCGAGAACGGGACGCTGCCGTACGCGGAGGCCTGTGCGAACAACAACCGCGACGAAGACCAGGTGATTGCCAGCCGCGCCAAAACGGCTCGCAAGTTGGAAACGGCCGGTCTCCCGCCCGTCGTCGCGCCAAGCAACGTCGCGCAGCCCGAGGAAGAAGAAGACGAAGAGACAAGCAAGCCGAAGCCTCGCGACGGATCCGGCATCGATCCGGATGGAATGGATGACGACGACGATGCCGGCCTTCCAGACGACGAAGAGGTGCTCAGTGTCGCGTAAACGAACACACAGCCGACGCTCTCCAATTCGACGCAACGAACTGCTCGACGAACTGCTCGGCGAACCACTCACGCTCCGCGAGGCCTCGGCGACATTGCCCGCTCGCACGGAGTGCGACCTCACAACGCGAACGTTTCAACTGCGTGCTGACTCCGTCAGCGAAGAAACGCGCTCGGTCGGTTGCGTCATTGCGACAGAGCAGCCCGTCACGGTCCGCGACGTCAATACGTACCAAGTCATTGACGAAGTGTTGCGCATGGACGGCGTGCAATTCGCCGACAGGGTTCCGCTGCTCAACAACCACTATCGATGGTCGCTCGACGACGTGCTTGGCTCGGTGCGGCAAATGAAGGTTGAAGCCAAGCAGCTAATTGGCCGATCATTCTTTGCATCGGATGACGATGTCGCCGAGCGAGCTTGGAAGAAAGCCAAGCAAGGTCACATCACCGACGTGTCAGTCGGTTACCGGTCGCTCGAGTTCACCGACATCCCCCCATGCCAGTCACGCGAAGTGAAGGGCCAAACGTACACCGCAGGCCAACGAACGTTGCGCGTGACGACCCGCTGGGAAGTCCGCGAGGTTTCGCTTGTGCCAGTCGGTGCGGACTCCCAAGCCAAGATTCGTGAAGGAATGCCGCTGGCTCACGCAGCGGCCCCTCCCGCCATTTCGCCGGTGACGCCGGCCCCCACCTCTTCTCCCGTAAGGACTCACGCAGTGAACCCGCAACTTCGCGCTTATCTTGAATCGCTCGGGCTTCGATCTGACGCCGACGAGGCGGCCGCCTGGACTTTCTTCCGCAACCTGACCGGTGACAACCAGACTCGCGCCAACACACTGCTTGGCAACAGTCAGCCGCCGGCTTCTTCCGCCCCCGCCGGCCAGGCTGGCAACAGCCCTGCGCCGACGGATGGCCAGCGACAAGCCAGCCCGCCCTCGCCGGCGCCTTTAGCGCCTGCTCAGGGTGCTCCGGCTCTGACCGAGCAGATTCGTGCGGAAGCTGCAACGAACGAACGCCGACGCATCGCTCGGATCAACGAGCTCGGCCAA
>Ga0180065_1000037_pt1 | contig 35817 bp, 55 predicted proteins | sample EasRiv00A_16_10D_FD_121783 | JGI IMG/M metagenome (GOLD analysis project Ga0180065, IMG submission 121783) | Soil microbial communities from meander-bound floodplain in the East River, Colorado, USA - East River metaG ERMLT200A_16_10D | ecosystem: Environmental > Terrestrial > Soil > Floodplain ...
CATCGCGAAGGTTTGCACCGCGAAGGTCTGCACCGCTAAGGTTTGCATCGCGAAGGTTTGCATGGCTAAGGTCTGCACCGCGAAGGTTTGCATCGCTAAGGTCTGCACCGCTAAGGTTTGCATCGCTAAGGTTTGCATCGCGAAGGTCTGCACCGTCTTCCAGGGCTTTTAAAACAGTTTCTTTTATGGTGTTTTCTTCTTTTTCGAATTCAAATAATATTGAACCTGTAAATCTGCTTTTAATCTGTAATTTCATTTTCATAATTTTGTGTTAAGTTATTTATACGTGTTCTTTCGTATCAGGAATTTACATCGAGGCTGAAATTTTCATTTCTTCTTTCAACGTTGAGAGTATCGATCTTAAAAAGTCACCGCAATGCACAATGGCACTATAATTTCGTTCGCATTCACAGTAGAGCGTTTCTTCTTCAATCGTGCGAGTTTCCACAAACTTATTAACAATCGAAGGACTTAAATACTTTTTCAGTTCCTTGTCTCCTTCTTTCGATAAATAAATCTTATCCAGGACTTCTTTTCTTGCCTTTAATAAGATGTTTTTAGAGTAAGCAATACATGTGCTCCCCGAAGCTAAGAGCGTGGATATTTCCTGTAATTTGTGCATGCAGTCAGAGGGATTGTTAATGTCTACCTTTCTATTAACAGAAGTTTGGATCTGCGACTGGATCGTTCTGATTTGTGCTTCGGTCATATTTAAAAATCAATTTTGAGTGACTCTGAATAGGTATTAATCGGCGGATGAATCGTATAGGTTTCGCCTGTCTCCGTGTCCACGACTTCAATATTGGTGTTTAAAGAACGTAGCATCATTTCACGCATCTTAATCGCCTGTTTTACTTCATCTAGCTTTGCGATTAATCTTTCATACTCTTTATCCCCTGTGCCTAAATAATCAAACGTAGAACCCGTTTTAACTTGAGAAAGCGTAATGCCGAACTTTTGCGTCTTGTGGCTGTTGATTTGCTTCAATACCAATGGCCTTAAATTCGTTTCCACTTCTTTGCAGATCAACCCGATCTTGTGCATAACCGCTAAGGTTTTTACGGGGTCTTCGTTGCCCGATTCTACCTGATCAAAGATGGTAAAAGCAATTTCTTTGACCTCCTCTTTCGACTGAAAAAGGAGGCTGTTGTTATTGATGTTGATGAGTTCCATTTTAGACAGATTCAGAGGCTTGTAACAATAATAAATCTTCATTGGCTTTCGAAATTCGGTAACGCTTTTTGATCTTGTCCATCGTGCCGTTGTCTTTTACCAAATAGTTCAAAACGGCTTTCCATTTCTCTGTATCTTTTTCGTTCAGCCAGGGCAGTTCATTGATCACTTCTTTCTTTTCGGTGCCGCTGGCTTTGTTGCCGTCGTCATCCTCATCGATGTTTAAACTTAAGATTGCCCCTACTGCATAACGACGTTGATAGGTGATGCAGCTTCCTATTCCTTGCGGATCGTTCTTTGAGGGGGTCATCGTATAGGTGTCCATCATGAACTCTCCTGATTCAGCATGAATTAAAATGGTCGTTAACCCATGATTACCGGTAGGAAACTGGTTAATCACTAATCCTGATTGAATCAACGGTTCGTGAATGGCAGCCAAAATATCTGGTAAGGCAGCATATTTAGACTTAAAGAACGGATTATCGCTATCTTTCTTTACTTTCTTTACCAGCCCGTTAAATTTAACTAAGGCTAAAGCTAGATTTTTAATTGATTCTGATTTTTCCATTTGTAAGCAGGGGAATAGGTTAGAGATTTTTTATAATTTCTTGAGATGACTTAAGAAAGTCTTTTAGATCATTCAGCATCTTATAGGCTGTTTGCTGATCTTCTTTTGCTGCGTTTGTGTACATGTTTTGATCATAAAAATCAAGCATTAAAGAAGTGATTCTTAATTCAAGATTGAACATTTTCAATTCGTCAATCTCTTTCGACATTTTTTCAATTTCGGTTTTGTATTCCATTTCGTTAGGAGTTTTGAGTTCTCAAAGATAATTATTTATTGCGAAATAGCAATAGTAAATGCAAATAAAAAGAGAGCGTAAATATAGAGCCTTACTTAAACAGCAGGTAGAACCCGTAGCAGACGAAGATAAAAAGTAATCCGCAAAAGGTCCAAAGCATAATTGCGTTGTTGTTTTCCTGCTGAGTTTGGGAACGGCCTTGATTAACTGATTCAAAGTCGTTTTTAAGGTTGTTTTCCATGTGATCGAATACCATCAGTGTACGTCGTTAAGGGTAAATCCGTTTTTTACAAAAGCCAGGTAGGTAGTTTCTCTTACTTCCACTCGGTTTCTGAACGCTTCGTCCATCAGTTCAGTTCTGGCATCTAAGTAACACTCTATCGAATAAATGACCGATACCGAGACAATGAAGGAGGATACTAAAATAATGTTGTGTTTCAATTTTCCTGTGTACATTTTTTTCATGTTAGTTTGTTTAAGTAATTTATAATAAATTTTTTAATTCTGAAATATTAATGTGATCCACGACAATAAAGCGATCCGGGCTGTAATAATTATCGGGCCGCTCGATCAGGGAAAAATAGTTCCCTTTGGTAAAGGTGCCGAAGGTGTAAATTTGGCCCGCTTTGATGTTGAGGCAAAAACTGTCATTGATGCAGTATAATAAGGTTTGTCCAGTAATCATAATTTCAAGCGTTTAAGACGATCAGGACAATAACAATCATGGATCCTATGAACACGGCAAATGATTTTAAAAAGTCGGCTAAGTTGGTTTGCATGGCGTTAATCTTCTATGGTTTCTGATTGGTCTATTTGATCAGATTTGATCGTTTCGGAAGCGGGGAAAATGAATTCCACCACTTCTTTCAGTTTGCGTTTTGCTTTGCGTATCATCTCTTTTAGTTCTTAGTTTAAATAAATAAATGATTGTCCTCATCGTAAAAAGCATTTCCAAAGTACTCGTGTTCGTCAAGTAGCTCTCTGCCTGCTCCTTGTGCTGACATAAATCTACTTAAATCTAACTCATTTTGTTGTAAGTCTTCAACACTTAAATGGTTGTAAATAGGTTCGTTCATTTCTTTCGGTTTTAAAGTATGAATCAAAGTAAAGCATTTACTTTCTATTTAGCAAGTAAAAACAATAATAATTAAATCTTTTTTTCGACGGGTACAAAAATGACGTGCGGCCCTTCGCCCAGTTTCATCGAAACAGAACCGTCCGAAAACTGATTTTTCGCGCACAGCTCCCGCACCCATTGCACGCTGACACTCTTCTGCTCCGCGTACTGCGTCACGCTCAATGGAGTCACTTCTTTATTGTTTAGTTTTAATTTATTCTTTGTCATCGTTTATTGATCTTTTAAGTGAAGTAACATTGTCATGCTACAAAGAAAGTAAAAAATTGCTAAATGGCAATAAAATAACTAAAAAAATCCCCGAACTGCTTACGAACGGGGACCATCTAACCAAACATTACCAAATGAAAAAACATAGCCTTACTATGAAAATAAATCTACTTGCTTACTTATACGAACCATCTAGATAAATAGTTTCATTAAATTTAAAATATTTTTACGAAAAGCAAAGATTAATAACCCGAAAGCAATTAAAACTAACCAGTTGCGCTGTTTAATATACTTTTGGCTTAAAATAAGGCTATCTGATGCATTTTTAATGCATTTCTTACTAACTTCTACTAATTCGTTATTTGTTCGTTCTAACAGGCTTATTTTGGCGGTGTTTTCTTTTACTACAGTATCTACACGATTTATAGTTTTTGTTATAATTTTAGAGTCAGGACATTTAGCTTTTAATATAATCGGATCACAATTTATTATTAACCCTGGCTCAATTAGAGTGTCGGTAGAATAAACCGTTTCCCCTTTAATTATTTTCTCTTTAATTGGATATCGAAGATTGCATTCGTAGTCCCATGCTATTTCTTTCGTCTTGCAACCAAATAAAAACAAAATGCTTATCAGTACTAATTTATTCATTAGGCAACAATATGTATCCTTTAATGGTATTAATGTTTCGTTCTCTGGCAAATACTCCGATTCCGTCCCTACTGCCGCCTACGTTCGTATTGCCCTCAATCGTCGTTATTTTCGTGCCGTTGATACCGGTAACGAATCCGGTATGACCTTTCCCTTGTCCAAAATCCATGATGAAGATCGAGCCAACAACTGGTTTAGTGACCTTTCTTAATGTAGTTTCGTTCCACTCCCTCAATACTCCGCCTGTTCGGACGAGTGGATTAATCGGATAGGATTCTTTACAGCACCAATAGACAAAACTCATGCACCAGGCATATCCCTTCCCTAATCCTACCGATTTAAGGTATTTTTCAACGGCAACACCGTCGTTATTACCGGTTAACTCTCTAACCCCTATTTGGGATTTAGCTACCTCTAAAACTTTCATTTAACCTCTTTTTTATGTGAATCCATCGACAACAATCCAAGCACAACAACCGTTAATAAGGTAACGAACGTTTCACCTGTAATCGTTTTATTGTATAAAAAAAAGATTGCAGCAATTAAAATAATCATTGCAAAAACGCTTGTTCTCCAATTCTCTAAAACTTTTTTCATGCTGCCTCTAGTTCTTTAATGCGTTCACGTAACATTTTTATTTCGTTGTCCTTGTATTCTAGTTCACGTTCTTTTCGGCTCAAGTCCCCTTTGAGAATCCCTACTTCAATTTGTATCTTGATGTATTCGCTTGAGAGCAAGTCCAGTTTTTCGTTTACACGGGCTAGATCAGCCATTAAAGGGGATTGAATCTTATCAATAACTGGAATCATCTGATCCATGACGCTCACAAATGCGCCGTCTTCGTCCGCTTTCTTTAGCTTTTGTGATTTAGCAAAATACCATCCTCCCCAAATGACCGCGAAGCCTAATATGACTCCGTAGGCTTTACTTACCAAGTTTAATGCGTTTTCCAAAGTAACTCTTTAATGTAAAATAGGATACAAGAAGCGAGCATCAAGATGACAAACCATCCGAAATACTCAAAATACATACCTATCTGATCTTTGGTAGAAAAAGGACATAATAAGTACATAGCTGTCTGGATCACACAAACCAACATGCATATTCTAATAATAAATTTATCGATCCAAAGCAACCTATGTGCGTTGGCTATAAAATATAAACATCCTATAAGGGATATATTCTTATAGGATGAGAAAAACACATCTAACCACGCTCCACTAAAATCAGTAAGCGTATAGACTGCCGTAACCAATAGGTAGCCTATGATGAATAGAGGTATTTGTAATGAATATTTCAATGTTATGGTTTTGAAGGATCGTGGCCAACCCCGTTTCCGTCATCGGCATCCATCGTAGTAACTTGTTTAGATTTAGCAATGTGCTGATCTAAATACGCTAATGTTTGCAAGGCCGCACCCGCTTCCTCTAGTTCAAAGGCTCCTGCCTTGTTCGCTTTATTAATTAATAAGAATAAATTTTGTCTGATCTGTTCTAAAGTCATTCGTCTGTTTTTTTGCTAATTTAATACTTCCCCGTTAAATTTTAAAGATATAAGTTCATAAACATAATTAAAATCTATTTTTACTTCGTTATCATATAAATCGTAAGTTAATGTTTCATTGAATAAAGAAACTAATTTAACCACAATTTGGGTTTCAAATTGAGGATCTTCGCCTTCTTCGACCTCTAATGGCACTTGAATTTCTTCATTTACCTCTTGACAGTAGTTGACCGAGCAACTAAACGAGCGTTGTATTTCGCTTTGTTCTGTTTGGCAGCGGACTTCACTCCATGCACCAATGGTGATGATCGGGTTTTCGATGCGTACCGATCCGATGTTGAATGCTTCTGTTGTTTGTATCTTCATGTTATGTTAATAAGACCGATTTTAAGGTGCCTCCGTGATTAGCCCATAAACGAATAGTGCCGGCTGCGGTATCTTCGTAGAGTTTAGAGAATCCAGCAGGTATATCTGAGGCTGTTGGGGCTCCTGATTTAGAAGCGAACGCAGACATTACCGCGCCGTTTACATGGAGTTTTTCACTTGGCGAGTCCGTGCCTATACCCACATTGCCATTAACTTTAATTCTCATTGATTCACCAGCACCAAAATTACCGGTGAAAGCTAAATCAGCCCTTGTGCCTGATGTATTGCCTATTCCGCTTTGAATATAATTAATTCCACTAGCCGTAACTACTCTGAAAAACCCATTAGTTCCCCCTGTATCACCAAGAACAATAGAGATTCCGGTTGGAACATTTATACTACCAGAGGCATATAAATTATTAGCCATCCAATCAGTTGACGATGTGCCCGAATTCCCCGAATCCCAAAGCGTTCTCCATGCCGTCGAGCCTAGATCGTAGTATTCCAGCCCTCTTCCAGATAAGGAATTGTTCTTGCGAAATGCTCCGTCGTTTAAGTTGGTTGGGCGCTGTGCGGTTGTACCGACGTTCAAGACCATAGCGCCTGTAGTGCGATTAATGACCTGTCCGTCTTGGTCAATAGTTAAAGCTAATACTTGAGCAACAGTTGAGTTAGGGGTAGTGTAAAAGTCTAACTTACCACCTCCGTTTCCTGTACTCCAATTTTGTGTAGCAATACCTCTAATAGAAGCAGCGTCATACATGGTAGCTAGTGCTGTTTGTAAGTGCCCACCTAATGTGTATCTCCCCAGAATTCCGTTATTTAAAACAGCATCACTTATCCCGCCTCCTGTGGTTCTTAGTGTAATCGCAGCTCCATTAGAGTAATCCGATAGAAGCGTTCTGTTAAATGATCCAAAGGTATTTATAACGAATGCGGTTTTACCTAGAGCAATAACGCTTTGATTAACAGTCCCTGTTACTTCAACTTGGAACCCATTAATATCAGTAGTTGATTGACCTGCTCCTACGGCAGTAACTACAGAAAAAGGTGCACTTATTACGATTAATGATCCAGCTATTTCATTTGTAATAGACAGATTGTTGCCTGCTATAGAATTATAGCCAATAATTCCGCTCCTAATAGTAGGGTTTATATTTGATTTATAAAATCCAACGTAAGCATCGTTTATTCCACCAGTATTATTCGTGCCAATCTTCAGCGTTTCTCCCCCTCCTCCGATCCAGGCATTAGCTACTTGAGGAGCTAATGTTTGATTCAAGATCACATTGTTCGTCAGATTATTTGAATCAATTAATAGTCTCCATGATGTTGTGCCTGTATCATAATACTCTAATCCTGTAGGGGATAAAGTGTTGTTCTTTCTAAAATACCCATCCAGTAACGGAGTAGGTCGTTGCGCCGTGGTTCCAACGTGCAATTTTAACCCTCCAGTAGTGCTGGTCACCACATCTCCACTATCCAGAATGGTAACCGAACTATCTTGTATTACGTTGCCAGTAGTGCCGTCAAACCTTGCTATGGCGTTATCGGTACTTGATGCTGGCCCGTCTACCGGAGTATACCCTAAAGCGGCTATGATATTGGCGGACGTTAGGGCCGCCCCAGAGTTTCCGGCTCCACCTCCGAACTTAGGAACTTCGATGAATACAGCCTGAGCATCCAGGCTCAAGTTTGTCGCGTTCCCCTTGACAAGCAAATAGCCCCTAAACAATCCGTTGTCGGCTATGTTTTGTTCCAGCTGGAACGGTTCAGTAAATACATTTGCCTGCGCATCGGCCAAACTTCCGTAAAGATTCTGGCCGTACTGGATGCGTGTGGCTCCCGATTGGAACACGTTAATGTGCTGTATAGTCCATTCGTTTGCCCCTACCGCACTCACAACTCCTGCGTTATCGTAAGAACCGGGAACAATTGAGGTCAAATCCCCGGTTACTTCTCCGTTCATGGTACGATACCTGATGGTGGTCGGGTTGCTGTCTCCAAGCGTTAACTTATGAGGATCGTTAATGTCTGCCGAATTAGCCCCCCACTTAAAGATAGTTCCTGCTGTTTTCTGTATGGTCAGATTGGTAGCTCCTGCCGAATATTTGTTACCCGCTATATTCAGTGGCCCAATCGCCTCCATGAAATCATATAATTGATTGTTGGGCGCTAAAATCAATGCCCCTTGTTTGTTGATCAAGGTGACGGATGATAGATTGGTATGAATCAGAATCCCTATTGATGCTATTGATCTTCGTTGACTATTCGTAAATGGTGTTATCTGTTGCACCAATACCCCAGCGCCGTTTACGCCTACGTATGTAGTTGGGGCCGTGGTTAAATTAGTAACCGTTTGCCCTGTTAGCGGCCCAAAATTAATAATAGTCGGAATGGGGTCTACGGGGCTAGTGAAGTCTATAAACATGGCCGTACCTGCCGATATATCAAACAAGGCAGGGTTAGCGTTGATGGATAGAACCCCCCCCGAAATTATACCAGTGCTTTCGCCGAGGTCGGGCGTTTGCTGGCTTCCATCGCCGCCTCCGAACAATAAGAACGGATCGTTTCCAGAACTTGAAGCCGGTACGATTACTTGATCAATGAGAATAGTATTCGCCGGGAGTGTAGGAGCCGCAGGGGTGGCGCTAGCAATACCGACCTGATAAAGTATATTACTAGAGGTATTGGCATAAATATTGTCAATACGCCCAAAGTTCAAATCCGCAGCATCCACACTCAGCATCGTTTGCGAGGCTTTTTGATAGACCACGTTTGCAATGACCCATCCTCCTTTTGTAGCTGTTACAACAAACCCGCTTATCGAAGTGCGTACCGTCAAATTACCTTCGGGCAACGTAAAATCTATCGGGATCGATCCCTGCAAAATCCAAGCCCCGGATACTTTCCGGTATATTTCAATAGGGTTGGTTTGACGATAATAAATATCTAAATCTTGCCCTTGCGAGGGGTCCGGAACATCCGTTCCGAACAATAGCGCGTTATTATTAATCCGGTTAATGTACGGCTCTAGTAAATCAGCCAAATCCGTATAGCCGGAGCCTACGATGTCAGGACTGATTGTATTCGGATCGACCTGAGTAGTTATATCGGTGTTAATCGCTGCGTTGTATGCCGCTTTATCGTCGCTGTAGTTAGTTCCTGCCATGCTTTAAAGTTATCAAAAATTCTTATAAGAATTGTTCTGTAAATTCGTCTGTAAATATGCCTTGTGCCGGTATAGTCGGCGGGGTGTTCGGATTCTGAGAGATCGGCGGCTCCACGTCCCCCGGATAATGAGGGATGCTTGCGTCCGTTGATTTAACGTACCGATCAAATATTTCCACCATGTTCACTGACATTAGTTTGTTAGACTTCAGTCCAAAATCACACGACAACAACGCGAATATCTTTTTATTGAACTCAGGGATACAGGCCAGTTCAGTGTGAAAGGTGTTTAAGAAGTTCGCATTATCACTCAAGAACGTTCCTGATAAGTACCGGAACGGCTTTTGATAGCTTTTTAATATCCCTTTGGCTAATAATAACCCTATTGGCAAGCGCCCGGAAGTCGTTCCATATTCGTACCAGGCCGAACTATAAGATCCGTCTTTGGTGTAAATGGCCCAAAGGTTGTTTAATAACACTGAAGTTGACGGAGTTTGGGTGTTTGTTGCCCCTCCTGTTAAGATCGGAGCGCCAAAAGACTGATTTGAACCAAAGTTGATTTGAAAATCAACACCTAAAAATGTCGTGTTTTCATTCTTATAATCTCCAAAAAGTACTTTTATAGGTTCTGGTTTTTGGGTATAGAATCCGAGTTGAGAAGAAACATGCAAATACCCATCATGAAGTTTATCGTCGAGTTTAGATTGTTTTGAAATCAGCACATTGTCAATATCAAACGGGTTGTAATCACTGTTTTCCGTATATACTGCATTCCCGTTCGCTAAAAAACTAACCGTGTATTGCTGAGGCCCAAAGAACTGTAAAACCATTACGCCAGATTCAGGAGCGTCTGGCATCGTGAAATTAATGTTACTTCTAGAGGGCGAATTGAATACAGACGGGATAGGCAATGATATTACACAAGTGGCTAATGACGTTACCCAAGAAAAGTCAGTTCCGTTTACTGAATTGGTCAAGTAGTATTGCCCTACCTTGACGCGAATCTTAATGGCTGCAAAGGCAAACAGAGGACTGTGGTTAAACGTTAACCTCACCGAATCGCCCTGCAATACAAAAATATCATTCGCCTGTAACCAGCGGTCTGCTTGCGCCCGTTCTTCAAACAAACACGTATAGTCTTCTACTGGTATCTGTGCGCCTCCTACTCCGCTAACGGTCTTGAGCCTACGGTCTACTTGCATAGCCCCAAACTTCGTCCAGAACAAAAAGTTTTGCCCGTCCCATTGTTCAAAGTCTCCGTTAAAGATGATCGAGGGCGTTTTCCCATATTCCGTCAAGACCGATGCCCGCTTGTAGGCGTTACCGATGAGCGTGTGCTGATCCATTGATACCGGTATAGTATCAGTGCCGTCCATGTTTTCAATCACTCGTATAGGATTGATGGATTCAGCCCGTAAGAAAAAGGCTTTGTTATTGTATAGTCTAGTCCTAGCTACGTCTTTTGCTAGTTCATCCACTCTAACAAATACCCACTCCCCATTTACCTGTTGAATACGGGCCTTAAACAGCTTACATACTTCTTCTAATACCTTAAAGCAGTCAAACAAGTTCCCGTTTTCCCCGGTGAATCGTAAGGGGTTCACGGAGGCTTGCGTTAAGGGGTCGTCATCGGCGGCGTTGTTCATCACCGTTTCATAGACGTTAGAGATCGTTCTGATGTTAAGATTCAGATTCGTAGGAGCTAAGGCAAACGCCACGATGTTTAAGAAGCTTTGCTTAACATCTACTCTAGATCCTGATGGAAGTGTGTAGGTAATGTTTTTTAAGGCTCCTAATCCGTCAGTGGCCCTGATCGTTACTTCGTAAGGAGTCGGAGCAAACGGCTCTTGACAGCTATCAGGAATGATGTAACCCGCAAACAGTAACTCTCCTTCACGAGTGACACGAACCTGAAATTCCCGTTCGTCGTTCGTGTAGAACTCTTCCAGCGAGAAGTTTTCGGTGCACAAAAGGTTAATAATACATTCAACAGGAGCCGTGGTTTCTACTTTGCTGTCTGATCCTTTATAACTTAAAAGAATTGGATCTTCCCCCCAATTTTCCACGTATTCGGGTTCGGGTGGCGTAGGTAGCGCGCACTGAACGGCCGCCGCTTCTTCCACGATGTAGGCGAAAGGCGAATCGGTTTGCGCATAGATTTTCAGGTTAAAGCCCGTATCAAAGTCGCAGATTTCGGTTATCAACTCGTCGGGATCATAGGTTCTGTTGGTGTTCAAATCGTTCTGTGCTTGTCCCGTAAAAAATACGGTGTGGGCTAACCGGTCTACAAATACCTCAATCGTTCGCAGCGGCCCGAATGGGTTCGGCTTGAGAAAGGAATCCACTTTCAATACCGTTTGCGGCTGCGTGAACTGGAATTTCTTTAAAATATCTAGCCGAATGGTTTCTCCTTTATTGTTGCAGAACTCCGTGTATTTGTATGGGTTGTAATGCAAGGTTCCAAACGGGTTAGGAGGATCGGCGGGAGTCGGTAATGGATTAGGTACCGGAGTCGGTGAAAATCCACATTGCGTCGCGTTCAAATCCGTCTGCGCATAGGCAAACGGAGCACAATCCTGTGCATAAATACGGTAGTTGGTAAACGTATCCAGGTTGCAGTACTCCGTAATCAATTGATCGTTGGCATACCTGCGGTCTTTTTTGTTGTATTGCGAGATGCACAAATTAGGAAACGGCTCTCCAGGTACGGGTTGAGTGGATATGTTTCCGTTCTCATCCGTCAACACCCTAGCCCAGCGCCAATCAGCTAAGAATCCGCTCGGTTTAACTTTAAATTGATCGATGATCCATGATGCCATTATCTACCTGTTCTGTTGTTTAAAGCGTTTGTTCTATTGAAAGCAACAACAATGTCATTGCCCTTCAGTGTCATGGACGGAATGAAGACGGTTTGAAACGATCCTCCTCCTGTTGCGGGAGCTGCCGGATTGAATCCACTTGAAACGCCCGGATTAAATGATCCGCCTCCAGTATTTCCGCCTGATGATCCGGAAGCACTTTTGCCGAGCCCGCCTGCAAAGGCTTTCACGGCTGAACCAATCGCGACCAGTCCAATCCCTGCAGCGATCGCCGCGACGCCAGAAGCGGGGTTAAATGGATTCTTTAAGGCGGTCGCTAGCGCGGTCGAAGCGATCCCCGCCGCGATGGTCATTTTGCCAAACTGCACTAATACGCCGCCTATGGCGCCGAGTATCGCCGCGCCTGCGGCCTTGATTGGGTTTTCTCCTTGGGCTAAAGCGTTACCTAAAGCTTCTCCGAGTCCAGCAAAAGCATCCTGAAAGCCTTGTGATATGATTTGATTCTGAACCGCTAAATCATTGGATGCCAGTTGAAACTTCGCCTTCATCTCCCGAAAGTGGTTGGCGATCTGATCGTTTGCGATTTGCAAAGAAGAAGTATCGATCGGCGGCGTTTTAAACCCTTTGATGAAGACTTGATCCTGAATACTGAAGCCTCCTTTCAGTTCTTTTTCGCGGTCTTTAATGATTTCTTGACGAACTTTTTTTACCTTCTCCGTCTCCTTCACCTCGTTCACCACGTTCTTCACCGCTTCTTTTTCTAGGCGAATGTTCTCGTCCGTTAAACGATTGTTTTGAAGTTTTAGTTCGTTCGTCGACTGGATGCTGAGGGCAATCTGGTTCTGAATGTCTAATAGCTGACGCGCTACCCGTTCGGCAATCGCAGCACGGGCTTCTGATCCAGAAGTGTCTTTTTGTAAACTAGTGAGTTTCTTTTGCAGTTCGGCCCCTTGTTTGATTAGCGGGATTCGGTTCCGTTCAATGTCCAGAATCTTTTGTTCATTTTCTAACTGCGTCGCGGAATTCTTAGCGATCAAGGCTTCTGCCGCCCTTGCTCGTGCGGTAGAAAGAATCGCCGAGGTTAGTTGGTTGTAGGCGTCTTTGGTCTTCGTGGCTGCGCCTTCTTCAAACTGCAGATTGGCAAAGTAAGCCGGATACTTGTCCTGCAGTTGTCTGTAGGCTTCTCTGCGCTCTTTTAACGGCTGATTGCCGTCCTGATAGGCTGCAAACAAAACACGTAGTCCAGCTAATTCTTCCTGTGCGTTTTGCGCCCCTTTTAACTGCGCCTGTTCGATTTGCGACAGACTCTTAATGTAATCTTCGGTTGACTTCTTCGTGTCGTCTACGGCTTTCTTATTCGTTCCAAAAGCGCGCGTCCATGCCCCCATGCCAAAGGACGCTAAGGATAAGGCCAGCGTTAGCCCGCCCAATGCTAAGTTCAACCCGCCTCCGCCTGCCAGCGATTGGATCAACGTTTTACCAATCGATTGCCCAGACTCTTTCGCTGCGCGGGATAAGTCCCCAAACTCACGGCCTAAAGCCTCTAAGTTGTTGGCAATCGCACCCGGACCGAAAGCGGCATCCGATAAGACTCTAGACGTGCCCTGAAAATTGACGCCGACCGCTTTTGTGGACTTGATCGCCTGCTTTTCAAAGTTCTGCAGCGATTTAGTCGCTGCCACGTCAAACGCCTTGATGTCTTTTTCAGCGGTCGCAAGTCCTTTTTCCAGTCCTTTCACGTCCGCCCCGATACCTACTTTTATTTCTGCTGCCATTAGTTCAGTAGTTCTTTTTTACGTTGTACTTTCATTACATACATTGCCTGCAATTCTTCCAGCCGTTTCATCCGTTCTTCTGCGTAGTCCTCCGAAGTTTCCCGGTCCACGTCTAAGCGCATGTACCGCTCCAAACTCGGCGGCCGTCGTTTCGGGTTCTGCCAGTTACTGACCATGTTGCAGTACGCGATCATCCGGGTATGTTCCCATTGTTTCTTCTCTTTGCTTCGATACACCTCTATTAAGATGATGAGTTCCTGAAACGAACATAAAAAAAAATCGGATATTGACATCCCTAGTTCAGCGATACAACATCCGAAGATTTCTTTATCAAAGTTAAAACTTACGCTTCTTCTTCCTTTTTTTTTGACTCGGTAGAGGGGATGTTGAAGGCTTCCAATACATAGCCGTAGATCTCCGTCCCGAACACCTCACCAAACACGCCGCCAACCTCATCAATAAATTGATAGACTTCCGAATCTAAAACGGTTACGTTGCCGTTTTTCGATAGTCCCCAACTAATCATATCAAAATTCAGGTCGTTTTTAGTAACAGTAGCTAACCCTTCTGCGCCGTATTTGCGAAAAGCCTGCATCACCGCATAACTGTTGAAATTCAGCACGTAATCCCTATCCGCTGTTTTTATTGTATGTATCGCCATAAATTAGGTCGTTGCAAATGGATCAGTTGAACTTGAATCGCCGTCGACACGGAATGATACCGAGGCTTCTACGTTCGATTCGCGTTCGGCGGTCACGTCGATACTTTCAATGTAGGCCTCAAAGTATTCTTCAATCGTTTTGTTCGTCACTTCGTCCGAAAGGAACGCAAACCAGGTCTTCTCGTTCAAACGTTGCTGATCTCTCAAATCGTTGTAGTAGACCTTGCCCGTTTGGTTCGAGGCCACCGTAGAGATGATTAAGTCTACACTTGCGCTTACGGTATTGAACGTCGGAAGGACCCGCGTTGCCGTGTCGCATTTGGTGATCGATTCGATGAAATTGGTGGTTACCCCGAAGGTGTTGCTCGTAGCACAGGCTACCGGCTCCCAATCTTCGTCGATGACGTTGTACTTGTAGAGTAGGACGTCTTTGCCTTTTAAGTATTCTTCTTGTGCCATTTATTTATTGAGTTAAGAAATATTGAAACCGTATGAGTTGTCTAAATACATTTGTTGTTGTGCCGATTGTGACAAGACTATCCGAAGATACTAATTCTCTTTGGTTAATTTTATAACCTCCTGATAAAATTATAGTTTCTTCCAGATTAATTACTTGCTCCTCAATATCATCGGCCAGTAATTTAGAGCCCGTGTTGCCAGTCGCCGGATAGGTGGTCACGATGTCAATCAAGATGTCCACGTTCCATCGGTCCGCGCATTTGGTGTACTTGTTTTGGCGCTTGGTTTGGGTGGAAAGTAAGATGTAATGCTTCGGTACGGTGATTCCGGTAACGCGCTCGTCAAAACAAGGAATCACATTCCCCGAAACCGTGATGTTGTTCAACACGGTAAAGAATGCACTGCGCAAATATTTATTCGGGTTACCTTGCATCTGAAATGTATTTATTGGTTACACCATGATCAATACAAGCCTTTTTATACGCCTTATGAGCTTCTTCCTGAGAATCAAAATACCCTAATGCTAGGCTTTTTTTATTGATCTTTATAGACGACTGCCACTTGTTCACAGTTTTGTTAAAATGTGCGCCTGTTAAATGACCTTCTTTTTTGAATCTGTGGGTATTGTTTTCCCTGTTTGATACATATTCAAGGTTTTCAGGACGATTGTCTTGTTTTGTTCCGTTAATATGATTGACTTGTAGTTCAGATTGTCCTATAAAGGCTTCTGCCACTAGTCTGTGAATGTATCTGTTAACTGATTTATTATTTATTCTTAAAATAAGAAACGGATACCGCCTCGCTTTAGACAAATATTGTTTTAATATCTTTTCAGGCAACGTCTGAAACCCTGAGTTGTTCGCAATGGTTCTTTCAAGGCTTTTAACTCGGCCTTTATTGCTTACTTGATATATTCCTTCACTTCCTGCTATATCCTTCCAAATTTCATCCATATCTATTTTGCTGAATTAAGTTTTTTGGTTAATATATCAATTGAGTTATTCAAATTCTTTACAAATTTTTCTGATCCCACTTTGAAGGCTGGCCATAAATACGGACGCGGCCGTAAACCTTCGTCGAGTATCGACATTAATATCGGCCAAGCGGCCCGCTCGTCAATGCCTTTGCTTCTGCACCAATCTTTGATCGAGTCCAAGGCGTCGTCTATATTTCCCTTGCTTTGGTTCCTGATCGCTTGGGCTTGTTCCTGCATTTCTTTCGGGACGCTGACTTTAGCCCCCGTGCCAAATTCCACGTAGCCCGAATAGGCGGCCATGGCCTGCACTTCCCAAGTGAGCTTGGTGATTTTCTCCGGCTGTATACTTTGTCTCAATTTGCCGAAATTGGCAGGCGCGTTCCTAACTGCAGTAGCTGAAATATCCCGTGCCGCGGCTTCCGTTTCGCCCGCGGCCACTTTCGCTCCGTCCTTGCCGAAAGCTTCCAGCTGCCTCAGTAATTTATCCACGCCCTGTACTTTCATGTGGTCATACTGATTAAAGGCACTGTTTCCGGAATGGTCTTCGTACACAGGATTTCAATCTCCCGGTGCATTTCGTTCAGGTCGGTAATTGATTTGATGACGTATTCCTTCCCTTGGTAGCTTAAATAGAGGTTCCTACCGTTGTAGGGCAAATCGTTTCTAAAGCGTAATTTAAAGAGCAAAGGTTCATATAGATCCGTAATCCCCAAGGTGGTGGCCCGCTGTTGCAAAGAACTCGAAGAATTAACGAGCTTCGCCCAGCTTTCCGCTAAGATGGTTTTTACGACTGTATTGCCTCCGTATCCGTCGGGAAGACTTTCTACCTGGTAGACCGCTATCCGCTTGTTATACTCGCGTGCTAACATATCTTAGAATAAAGGAAAACGTCTGAACGGATTTAAGGCAAACTGCACCGATTTAGGCACTAATGCCGTACTTTGTTGTTGCTCCGAGTTGTAATACCAGACTTGCAGGATCGCTAAAGACGACTGGATGAAGGCTTGCGGAATGTCGCTAACTGCTTCATACCCTAAATTCAATTCGATTGATTCGGCTTGGGTGTTGTACCTGGTTTTCGTGTTGAACGTTTTGGAAGTATAGGTTTCTGGATCGATCGGATCAACGACCGAAACAATCGGATAATCGTACACGTCGTACACGTTCGAAGCGCAAAACCAGGGGTCGTTAGGCCCGTAATAGGTCTTGTTCTGTTCCACCAAAATATGATTGGTGTACGTCTCCACGTATTGCAGCGCCGCTTCGATCATCGATTCAATCAGCTCGTCGTCGGCGGTCAGTGAATCTTCGATACGCAAATAATTCTTTGCGGTAGCCAGTGGGATTATCTCTAAATAATCGGTGATCATTTTTCTTCCTGTTTGGGTACGTATTTAACTGATACTTCCCTATTTAAACTTGTAGTATCAATATGTGCTCTAATGTACCAATCTTTCAAATCATTAACAAGGGACTCCCGCTGGTAAATTATTTTCTTACGCTTGTGCGGGCATGTCGTATTGAACGGAAAGTGTTTCGCTGCTAATTCTTCTAAACTCATTAATCTAGTATTTGAAATGAAGGAATAGGGATGATGTATTTACCTGAATAAATCGGTTTTAGTTTCTCCATGATTTCCTCTTTAAAGTTCCAGGATAGGATCACTAAATAATCAGGTGGATCGCTCACCAATCTGTTTTTGTTCACAATCGGAATGCCTGTACCTGGAGAGAACTTGCCGATCTTCTCCGGCGTTTCGTCCACGATGTAATCAATGATGTCCGTGTTGATCGAAGCGGAGTTTAGTAATGTATTGCCTTTGGCTGAGGCTGCAAAGGCGGCGATCTTGTATCCTTTGCGTTTTAAGTCCAGGATGTTTAAGGCAAATGATTCTATGGTTTTATCGACTTGTTTTGACCAGTTAGAATACTTATCATACAACAAATATCCTTCTGCTAGTTCATCTTGAACCAAATCAAATACAGCTACAGTAGGAATGTGGATTGAAGTTTCATTTGAGATGGATACTCTCAATGTTCCGCCGTGAATGTTTTGTTTTTCCACGTCAATAATTTTTAATCCTATATCCGTACACAAATTATCTATCGGGATAATGTTCAAATACGATAAATGCTCAAAATAGACCGTATCGAATTCGTTGTTTTCGATGAAGTCAATCAAGTAGGGGAACTCTAAGACAATTACCCCGTTTTCGTTGATGAGCTCTTTACAGGAGAGCAAAAAGTCCTTCACATTGTCCACGTGCGCAAACACATTGGTGGCCGTCACTAAGTCCGACTTGCCATGAATCGTATTTACTCCTTTGGCCGTATCTAACGTTAGAAACTCGGGAATACTTGGAATCCCTTCTTTCTCTGCTATTGCGCATAGATTCTTAGCCGGATCGATGTTCAATACTTCTAAGCCGATCTCTTCTTTGAACTCTTTTAAGAGCGCTCCGTCATTCCCAGCTATATCAATATGAAAACTTTCTTCGTTTAAGTTATATTTCTGTTGCAGGTCTTTGGCCATTTGCCTGCAATGCTTCACGTATCCCGCATTGATCGAGGAACGGTAGGTATAATAGCTGAATAGTTTTTCAGGATCGACCACGACCGAAAGTTGAGAAGCCGAACAAGATTCACAAAACATCACTTGCAATGGAAAACGTTCCGTGTTCTTAGCGAGTTCTGATGTTGGTTCCAGGTTGTTCGCCAATGGCATCAAGCCTAAATCTAGGTACTTAATTAAATCATCAGATCCGCAGAATCTACAATTAGAGTGCGTCCTACATACAGGGGTGGCTTCTTTGTAGTTCTGCCATTTCTGAAGGTTTAAAGAGGTATCGTAAGGGGTAAAATAATTCGTATCGGCAATCTTCACGCCTGTGACGTTGGCGTTGCGTTCTTTGGCATGCTTATAGAGTGTTTTGCGTTCCGTGCCTAAGTTGAGCACCCCAGTTAACGGACTAATAGCCGCCTCGTAGATTAACGGAGCGACTTTGTTTACGTAATCCTTAGAACTCCATTTATCCGTAAAGCTCTCTTTGTATTCAAAATGGTTCTTACCAAAACTAGTGCGAATGATTAAATGGTTCTTCACGGCTCGGGTAGAACATTCTCCGCCCAATTTTAACCAGGAATACAGGTTAAAAGGGAGTATTTCGTCCGTTTCCTTGTAGTTTCCTCGATCTCCTTTGTAAATGTAGTCGGTGGATAGGTAGACCAATCGAATGCCCAGTTCACGGCAGATCATCGCTAAATTAGCCGCTCCGATCACGTTCGTATGGATCGCTTCGTTCGGTAGCTTCTCTACCTTTCGATTATCCGTTTCAGCCGCCGCATTGATGATAATATCCGGATTGTGGGTTAAGATATAGTCGCGACAGTTATTAATATCAACCTCTGATCGTTTAGGCGCTAAGAGCGTATTGTCAATCAATCGTAATTCAGTACCGAGGCATCCGCTGCCCCCAAATAAAAGTATCTTCATAGTTAGTTATGTATGAGCAAACAACCTTTAACAACTTGAAATTTATGCGCTCCGTATTTCTTGATTATGTCAGAAAAGTAGCCCCAGTCAGAGGAATGAGAAACAATATCCCTCCATCCGATTTCCTGCGCCACTTCCTTTCGTACCATTACCCCTGCACAATCCAGATAGCCCAATTGAAGCTTACAGGGGATTACTTGCCAAGCTTTGTAGCTATGCACCATATCAGAGCAATACACAGCCACATACTTAGAATCAAAGCCTTTAAGCATGTATTCACAATACGTCGGAACGTGATGATTATCCGCATTCGTAACGACCACAAAATCAGCGTCCGATTCATTTAGTCTTTTTAGTTCGTCTTGTCTTATCTTGTGTCCCCAATTGGCAAAGCGTTCTTTGTTTTCGATGTAGGTAATGCGTTTGTCGTTAATCGTATCAATCAGCTCTTTTAAGCCCGTTGTGTTCGGACCGTCATGGATGAGCCTTAATTCCCAATTTTGATGCGTCTGGCAGAGTAAAGAAGAAAGTATTTCGGGGTAGGTATTATAAACGGGGCAAATGAACAGTACTTTGTCTTTAGGATTCGTAATCGTAACGGTATTTGATTCGCTGCCTTTTGTTAATACTGTTACGTGTAACGCTTGTTTATGCTCTTCCCATCGGTTTAAATGAGCCCTGTTGCCAGTGTCCCATAGAGGGGATAATCTTAGTTCATCAATCATCTCACAATCTAACCCCATTAACTCTATTTGCCTTAACAGGGTTTTATCCCCACCTCTATGTTCAAAGAAATAACAATGCTCCTTATTGGTGATTTGATCGGGGAATTTAAGTTTTGATGCGGTTGGTTTAGTGATGCAAAATCCAGTCGTTCGAACGTGTCGAGGCGCTTTTTTCTCTTCGGCAATCTCCATGCACGTAATAGCTACATTGTTAGACAGCTTTGAAGTAAACCGACTAACAAAATCTTTTGACATAGGAATCGTGTCGTCTGTAATCCAAAGTAGATTATCGTAATCGGGGAATTTGCCGTTAAGACGGTTTTCGCACACGTCTTTGAAGGCTCCTATATCCATACCTACGTTTTGACGTGGAATGTATTTGATCTTGTGGCTCACACAAAGCTTTTCAAACTTAAGTCGGTCGACCTTCTTATCGTGGTTATGTACCACTACCAATTCCGCATCGGACTGGTCGCATTGCGCCCAACATTCCAACCATCGTTTTAGATTCTCATATCGGTTGTAAACGATGATGGCTACTATTGTTTTAGTCATGTAATTATTTATACGTTAAATATAACTATAAGTTACAATAAATGCTTAATGTCGTTATACGGGTTCGGACTGCCTAGTCGGTACATATGAAACAGGTACACCCCTTGTGCGATGCCGATTTTATAGCCTTTATCCGCCGCGTCGATGCAGAACTGAACGTCAAACCTAAGGCTGTTTTCTTTAAACTGAACTTCATTGAATAAACTCTTAGGAAAGAGCATGAACATGCCCGCTATGCTTTGCGCGGGTACGATCTTCGTATGAAAGTTCATCCAGCGTTCTTCGGAGATGTCCATGTGGTACTTAATATCGGTGTTCTCTGAAAACAGTCTACCGTGCAATTGATGCGAGCTTCTCAACCGATTCGTCATGCAGCCGATCAATGAATAGCACCCTCTGTTTTCAATCAGTTCAGCTACCCTTGCCCCGAAATACGGACTTAAGGGCAACGTGTCCTGATCTCTGAGGCATATCCAGGCATCGTCGGGAAGTTCCGATATGCGCGCGTTGTATTCTTTGCCGATGTTCTTGTCCAGGGCAAACGGAGTGATGTAGTGGATTTTCATTAACTGCTTATACGAAAAACTTAACTAAAGGTTACAAAAAGGCCCTGCATTTCTGCAAGGCCTTTTATTATACAATGAACCTTAAAAACTAGGTCGTTACCGTTAAGTCTACGTCCGAAGCCGAGCCAGTTAACAGGATGTTCATTTCCTCTTGGCACTCCAAACGAGCGGTAATCAAGTTTTTCTCAAAGTTGTCTTTGTTCTGATCCGAGAAACGCAAATTCATGCCTACTACTTCTACGCGCTCTACGTAATCCGCGTCGAAGATCAAGGCTTTGCCAGTAGTGGCCCACGAAGCGCGGATCACCGGAACGCCGTCAATTTCTACTAGTCGCGTTACCGGATTATATCCAAAGATGAACGGAGTCGAATAGTCCACAGGCTTAGTCAGCGCCAAAGTCGCAAACGTGGCGTTGTTCATCACGATGTACGAAGGCATAAAGTCCGTATCTCTGAACTTCATCAATACATCCGTTAACTGCTCCACGGCTACGGTATACGCGGTAGTGCTTGGGCCTGTGGCTGCTGCTAACAACGTATCGTAGAAGTAATCGTTTTCTTTCTTGAAAAAGTCACGTTGCAACATACGATTTAATCCGGTTTGTAGCCACGGCAAGTTGGTCATCATCTGACGTGAGAAGTCTACCGTACCGGCTAGGAAGTTGTTCACCAATTTCACCTCGGTGAAGTCGTAGTCCAATTGTGATTTTTTCGCGCCTTCGGTCGTTTGCCAGTCAAATGCGCCTTCTGATCCTGTTTCGCGGTAAGTCACGTACAATCCTGTACTTGACTGCACCGTAGGAATCAAGTCGCGGAAGTTGATCGCCTGTGAAGGGATGATGCCTTGACGGGTGTTATAGGTCGCTACCGGATCGCCTGTTAAGTTAGCGGCGGTCGTCATCGTGCCCACTACCTTGATCGTGTAGTCGTCGCCGCGTCTGATTTTAGCGATGTCGTCTGCCTTTTCTTCGATTGCTTCCGAGATCGCTTGACCGATGGACTTCATCTCTGCTTTTTTGGCCTTGTGGCTTTCCTTGATGCGGATGTCCAGCCCGTCGATGTGATCCTGTGAGGCTTTTAACTGAATCTCAAACTCTGCTTTTAACTTCTCGTTCGATTCTTTTACCGCGTCGCTGATCAGGGTTTTGGTTTTGCCCTCAAAAGACTCGATTGCTGATTTAATTTCGGAGGTCGTTTTGCCCTCTAAGCTTGATTTAAGGCTTTTTAATTCTTGTTCTAATTCCATTTTAATTTACTGTTAATGAGTTACGAAAGTTTTTAATTATCTCTATGTGGTCGATCGGCTCATTAACTGCCGGAGTGCCGATGGGCGGCTCTGCGTTGTCGAGTGATTGTTTCCCTAATTCAAAAGAATGTTTTTGCAATTGCTTCAAGGCGATTTCCAGCTGTAAGAAGGTGTCGTCGGTTAACGATCCATTTCTGATTAGTTTAACAATTGCGTTGATTTGGTCGTTTGTTTGTTCAAATGTTAAAGATTTAAACCCGGTGAACGGCGTGTTCGGATTTGCTCCGAGCGTCACGTTTGAGCCTTCAAAGAGTTTAATTTCTTTGATGTGGCGCGTAAAGGTGCCGTCCTGATAGCTGCCTGAATCTTCGGATTTGATCGTCTGAAAGCCGATACTGTGCTGGATGACGATGCCTGCATCATATAAAATGATCGCATCTTTCCCATACGAGGTAGGCGCTACAGTAGATTCGAAATAGATCCCTTTGGGCTGATCTTCCAACACACTTGGTTTGCCGTGCGGCTGCGCCCATTCGTGCTGATTCAGAAAGAAGATTTCATTCGATCCCATCGGGCCGCGCTCCTGGATGGTTTTACGAGCCGCTCCCTGTTCGATGATATCGCGGTCGTAGTCCTTGTTGCCGTAAGAAGCCCACCAACCGGATACGGTCATGGATTTCATGTCCACGTCTTTCACCTCGGCGGTGATGGTTTTGTATTCTAACAGTCCTTTCATCTCTTGTAAAAATAAACTATTAATTTTTAAATATCAACATTCCGTTATCATCTCTTCTTGGAACTAACGAATAACTACATCTACAGTTAATTACTTGTTTGGCAGAACCTTTTGGATCGCCTGGGAAAAGCAAGAGTGAACCGTCCGCCATTTTGAAGTTTTCATCTTTGGCCGCCGTTTGACCGTTTTCGATCCGGTGATCGTGCCTGGTTCGTTCGTCCAGTACCGAGATCCATTCTTTGTCCAATACCAAATCCGATTCTTCCGCCGCTTCAAAGGCTCCGTGATTAGCGGCCGTGGTCGTTTCGGTGCGAGCAATTCTCAATGATCTAGTTCTTGTAAACTTGGGCGAGTTCAAGGAACGCTGTAAATAGGCCCTTAGCTGACTGACTGAATAATTCCGGTCTAAGCTGTCGGTGACCAGTTGTTGGATGAGTTGAACGGTGTATTCGTTCACGTCTACAATCCGCTGCCCTAAATTCGTCTGCACCCATTCGTAAATGCTTCTTAGAAAAGTCGATTCGTACAGGTCCCGTACATATCTTTTCTGTTCATGGTTCAACTCTCGTCCTATTCTATTACCATGCACTAAGCCCACTTTCGTATAGATTTTCAGATAGGCCTGATTCATTGCTAGCTGATTAATATTAGACCTAATTAAGGACTGATAGTTATCATAATTAATCATGGGGAGCACCGTGAGCAAGGGGGCATAACTTTCTTTTAAGGCCCGGTTAAATATCGGTTTGGCGTACTTCTCGTACCTACCATGTGCTTTTGTCCATTCTTCACTGCTCATAGCTTCAAGGGTTCATCGTCCTCTAATACCAATGAAATATCTTCCAGCGGTTCATAGCCCGTTTTGATGTAGTGTTTCTGCATGTATTCTTCCCCTGTTTCCGGATACTTCAACGCAATCCGGTATTCTTCCGGCGTAATCACTCCTCTATCCATCGCCTCTTTCAGCCAGCCCGTTAAGGTGGCCATGTCCGTCTGCATTTCCGGCAGTTCCGAGACGTCCCATACTTTCACCACCCCTTGCATGTTTTTGAAGCGCGGATAGAACTGTGAATTCAAGTCCTGGGCCAAGATGGTTAAATCCGGCTGAATCCGGTTGGAAATCGCCATTCTCCATTGAATGTCCGCGTTGTCGTACTTCGGTTCGCCGTTCACCCCAAAGAAACCCGAAGGCCAGGCGTAGACGTTGCAGATCTCCTGCGCCGAATAGCGTAAGAACTCGAAAGGCTTCAGCTCGTCGGTATTTAAAGATAATTTGGTAAATCCGATAGGAACACTCGCCCCTTTGTACCTGCTCAGCACGGTCGTGTCCCGCTCCATTTCGACCAGACTTTGTTTTAAGGCCAATGCTTGTTCAGACGTCAACGGTTCTTTGGCATCCGTGCCGTGTACAAAGCCGAACACCCCTCCGTTCTGCATCGCTTTGATGTTCTGCTCGGTGGCAGAATTGTTGATGTTTAAATTCTTTAAGGCGGCTTTCAGCGGGCTTTGGCCGTATAAGTGCGAGCCGTTTAAATCATAGTTCGGATTCGGGTACTTGGAATGAATGATGCATTCCCTGGGAAACTGGATGTAGGAATTGCCAAAGTTCATGATGTAATGATCAATCGGGTTATCCAGACTCAGGTACTGATCATCGTTGATGTTTCCTTCTTCGTCCTTGAAGGCGCCGTCCCGGATGATGATTTCCATGTACTGCGAAGGGAGTAAAAACACTTGTTTGGGTACGCCTTTGTTCGGCCCGTCGCTGGGATACAGCATGTAGATGTAGGCGTTCCCGTTCAGCATCATGAAGGTTTGCCACAAAGCATAGAACTCCGTCCAGGTCTGGTAATAGTTGGGGCGTTCCAGCGGTTCTGGGATTTCGCCTTGATTATAGGCCTTGGTTTCCAGGATTCGTTTTTTCGCGAGTTCTCCCGCCGGTAAGACTCCTTTGGTTTGCAATAGCCGGTCTAATTGCGCTTTGGCCTGTTTGCTTTCTACTTTCTTCAGGAAGGTCGGCACGCTAGAGACTTTGGTCGCGGCCATGTTCACCACCGAATAGACCACGGAGTTCAGGTTATAGCCTTTGTCCACGTAGACGGGGCCTTTGGGGTCGTAGGAAGTAAAGTTATTGCCGAAAAACGTAAACAGGGCTTGATTAAAGAGATTAGTTATCTTTTGAGTTATATTCTTACCAAGAACGGCTTTTCCTAAGTTCTGTAAATAGCTTGTAGGCATTTTTTATATTTTGTAGTAAATATATTAAAAAAAGAATACATCTCGCTTAATTCTTAGTTCGAACCACATCCGCATCATGATCGTATCGGCAAAGTCAGGAGACCTCCCTAATACTTCTTTGATCTTGTCTTTCGGAATCACGCCTTTCTTTAGATCAGAGTCCATGTTCTTCTGCTTGATCTGCTCCAGTTCCTCAATGATTAAATCTTTGATGCTTTCATCCTCACATTCCAGGTACATTTTGTTATGATTGACTAAATCCGCAAGCCGGAAATAACATTGACTCTTCAGGTTGTCGAAATTTTCCGGTATCCGGTTGCCTTTGCTGTCTCGCTGTGCTTCTTGGTTCTCCATTGGCCTGGAATTGTTGACAAATCCCTTACACTTGTAAAAATCGACCACGCCGCCACCTAATCCGTCCTCATCAACCAGTACATCCGATAGACCGATCATGAGTTTATTTCTGGACTGTTCGATGGTTTTGGTGGTCACGTCTAAAGTTTGTTTGCGCGCCCATTTGACATATCCTCTGAATCCATCCCATTCAATGATTACAATCCTATCCCCTCCGAGTCGGGCTAAATCGGAAGTGATACACTTTTCACCTGAAGCAACATGATTGTTATTGAATAGGTCAACGATTTTGTTATAATCCATCAAGACCGACGGATCGTCATCGTATTCCCAGTTTCCGAACAAAAGCCGTTCTTTCTGGTTCTTCGTAAGTATATTGTTTAGGTTTTCCAAGTAAGAAGCCGGTAGCATCTTGTTATCGGTCGGCAGCGCCTGTATAAAGGATTTCCATGATTCTAGCGTGTGCTCTTTGGCCTTCTTGTAATAATCCCTGTACAGATAATTTTTAGAAGGGTTGCAGGTTTGTAATAGTTTGGGGTGCAAGCCGTATTCTGAGTTCTTCCATCTCCCAATAGAGGCGGCTAAGTTATTTTTACATTCTTCCTCAAACTCTCCGGCCTCTTCGATCCATCCCCTGGTCATCTGCATGGAGCCGAAACGGTAATACTCTGGATCGGAAGGCACAAACTTAGCATCCAGTAAATAAACTTTACTGCCGTTGTTCAGTTCGTAAAAATTATCCTGCCCGTTGTATGTGTAGTCTTGATCTGTAATCCCCCAATGGGTAAAGACTTCGTGAATGGAAGGAATTGTAAATTTTCTAATCGACGTTAAGCTTTTACGGGCAATGAAGTAATGTGTTCCTGGATAAATAAAGGCATCGCCAAAAATAAGCGAGACGCCCAAATAAGATTTACCCGATCCTTTCGATCCTCCGTAGGCAATATCAGTAGTAGCGTCGTTTACCCAATGTTTGCAGACTAATTTCTGTTTGTCATTACCATTGGTGTTAAAGGTGATAATCATTTACACGATGTTCATTCCGGTAATTACAACGCTTGTTTGCTTCTGATCGTTGTCCTTCTTAAATACTCCCAAATGTTTACCGAGTGCATCCAGTGCGCTAAGCTTACTGTGTAGCTTTACTTTCTTGGTTTCCCCAATCGGAATCATTTGTCTTCCGTCGAACTCTTTTTCCTCAAACACGTCAATGCCTGCTATGACTGCGGCCGCTTCGTCTCCTAATTGATTAGGCGTTAATAGTCTTCCGTTTTCGTCGTAAATGTTGCGGATGTCGAAGAACGCAATCTTAGCGTATTCCTCTAGGATGCGTTTTTGGGTAACTCCTGTAGCTTCCTGTAGTTCCTTTTGCCTTTGTGAAAGGTAATCCTGAATATTAGGATAGCTAAGGATTTCAGAAGCCGTAGAATGTGCAGAAGTTGTAGAATATCCGGCTCTTATGGCCGCTTGTGTGCCGTTCAAATCAATTAAATATTCCTCACAGAACCGCTTTTGCTTCTCCGTTACTTCTTCGTTCTTTGGCCTTCCTGCGTTACTCATAACAATATTTAATTTCGTAAAATGCCGATCCTTCCGCGGACGGACAATTTTATATTTTGTTTACCCTGTTATTGATCGGTTTTTATTCTTGACTAGCCTATCTAATTCTTTGGCTAATTCATTTTCGTATTCGTCACGCTCTTTTGAGCCTTTTAAACCGATCTGTTCGTCTAATACTTGATCATGAGACTTTGCGCCCATTCGTTTTAAACGTTCTTCTGTTGTTTCTTTACTCATGTAATCAAATATAAAATAAATTAATTAAAAGTTACGAATGTTGATTTGATCTTCTGTTTTGAGTACGCTTAAATCGTTTGTGTGGTGAATTGTTCCGTTTATTTCAATGCTGACCGATACGTGAATTTTCCCGCCTGTTATTTCTTTTAAGGCGGTTAAATGATCGATCAAGTTATCTAGCAGCATGGTAGTTTTAAAAAAGGCGAACGTTTGACGGTTCACCTTCACACAAAATAAACAAAATTTAATTTATACGCTCTGTTCTTTATACGTTCTTTTTAACTAAAGGTTACAAATTAATAATGTTTTAGCTGTAAAATCGTTTCGTCTACATTAGGGCATTTACATAATCCGACGGTGTATATTCTTTTAAGTCCGTTAGGCTCATTTTTTGTAAACGTATATCCTATGGATGGGTATAGTTCTGGCATTAATTCTTCGGGTACAAAACGATCTGCCTTATCATGGAACACAAAGTCGGCCACGTACATTCCATCTACCAGTCCAATATACGCCCATCCGATGGCTTTTGAATAATCGTGTTCATAACAAATGTGAACAGGCTCTTTATAGACGAGTCCTGTTTCATTTTTTTCAATAACAACGTTTTTATAGTTTTTCATGTTTGTATAGGTTTAACGATAAACGTAAGTGTTTTTGTCAATTTTAACGAGCTTCTTTCCTTCAGGAGCAATAAATCCTTTTACTTCGCTTTCCTGTTCTTTGTTATTGGCTTTCTTTGCTTTCAGTTCCGGTTTGCGTCGGTGTGCGCTCATAGGCTTGGCGGTTCTTTCTTGGATGTTCAGTTTGTATTTTCTGGGTCTGCCGGTCTTCTTGCGGATGATCGTTTTGTCGACCGATGCGCCGTTTTCTTTTCGGGTATATCGGAAACATTGCAAGCTGTGTATTTTGCCGTTAAACTCTACCTTTAGTTGTTCGATCTGATAAATACGTTCACCTAGCTTGAAGCCTTGTGTTTTGCATTGCTGCCAAACGCTGATCGTAGATCTGTTGAGGGCCAGAGCAATCGAATCGGTCTTGCATTTGCCGTAATACAGCTGTACAAACCTGATTTCTTCTTGAGTCCAGTGTTTGTTGCTGCGTTCGGTCTTGTTGTCTATTTTCTTTTTCATTACTGGAATCGTTTTAGGCGTTTAAAGTGTTTGTCAATATACCCTCGTACGGTGTGTTCGTTTACGTTCATGCGTTCGGCTATTTCCCGAATGTGAATGTCACCTTTATGCTTAAAGTAGAGCTTAATCGCTTCTGCTTCTCGCTCTAGTCCTCTTTGTATTTGTTCTTTACTGGCCATGTTTTCATTTGCTAAAGGTGGCGTTAAGAAGTTTTATGCAAATTTTTTTGATATGGTGGTGTGTTTTTATATCGCTTGACAACAACACAGTAAATAATATATTATTAATTGGAAACTCTATTCCATCAATTATTTCCTGTTCTTCTTCGCTTAACTCAATCGGTTTGAATTGCTCGTTATAGCGTTCATACACTTCTTCCAGTTTGTTTTCAATGGTCGCTATGGATGAACAGTGTTTAAAGTCGTTCCAGTCTTTGTAGCCTAATTCCTCGGCGGCCGTTTCTTTACATTCCTGTACACTTTTTGTTTCTTCTTTCATGGTACACTAAAGGGCTAAAGGGGTTTAAATTGCGCTGCATAAATTTCCATTGCTTGTAATATCCAATCTTTCATGCAGGGGTACGTTTCAATCACCGCTATCTGATTATCATTTAGCTCATCAAATAAAATTTCTTCTGCGGTCTTGGTTGTTTCTTCTTTCATGTTGTTTACAAAAAATGGTTAGTGGTTGGTTGACCATCTTGCGCCTAATTCAAAGCCAGTTAAAACGCCATCGTTATACTGTCCATCGTCTAAATGCTTCGTATAAGGAAGTTTTTTAAGTTCAGCGTCTAGCAATTGTTCAAATACTTCCTTCTCGGTGAACTGATTACTGAATAAAATAGTCGCTTCTTTTAATATGGTTTCAAATACCGAAAAGTGATTACCTTCCTTACAAGTGTCTTTTAATTCTTGCCAATTTGAAAAATCATAACTGATTGCAATTTCTTCCTTGCATTCTTCAATTGTTTTCATCTTAGTTGTTGTTTACAAATTGATTAAAGTGTTTTTAAGACTGCTATTAATAATTCTTTCTTGGCATTATTACCCCATTCTGCATCTTTATCAAAATTTTCTCTGTACACACCTATTTTAAAAGCATCACTAATCACATCTTGAAGTATTGACTGTATGCGCACATTGCTCCATTCTAAAGCCTTTTCATTAAGGAGTTCAACGTATCTGCTATAGGTGATTTCTTCTTTTAAATACTGCGCTTCAAGATCTTTGATGAATGCTGTTTTAAATGCTTTTTCTGTTTTCATAGTTGTTGTTGTTTACAAATTAGCTGTTAGTTATATCTGTAATTTCAACTCCTGTATATTCATCTTCCCAATCATACGGATCTTCTGCTCTGACCAATGATTCAAGTAATCCATACTCTTTTTTATTACGAACAGCGTGTACGTCAAAATCATCAAGATTCATCAATAGCTCATACTGCTCATCGGTTACGTCTACTTGTACTTGTCGTTTAACGTTTTGCCAGCATTCAATTTCAATTGTTTTCATATTAGTTGTTTTTGTTGTTTACAAATTAAGGTTAGTGGAGAGAGGGATGTTCAGGCAATGGCATCCAGTGCGTAATATCTGTGCTGAAATACCATTTCGTATACACTTGATTACCTTCATCGTCTACATGGGATTTTATATCTTCAAAGAAATCCTCAATGTGTACGGTTTCTATTGATCCGTTATCAAAACGAGCCAATACACTATCATCCTTTAATTCTGGCAATACATCGTTACCTGTTTTTAACTTAATCCATTTTTTGTCATTGCTGAGTGCTATGAATAGATCGGTTAATTCTTTTTGCATCCAACTTTCCATGCATCTTCCGTAGTTGTCTGTATTTTCTTCAATAACTTCTTTTATTCGTTCTTCGATTTCTGTTCTGTTCATCGTTTAATGGTTTATAGTTGCTCGACTTTGATTAAAATATTTCATCATTGTACCTATTAAGGGCTTTTTCAAGTTCCCGATACGACATTTTAACACAATCTTGCATTTCTCTGGCTAATGTATTTTGCCATTCAGGAAGACTCGTATTATTCTTGTCTTTCTGATAGATTTCATAAAGAGACTTTAACTCTTTAATGCGATTTTCTAAATAATTTTTAAAATGGTCTTTCATGTTTATAGTTGCTCTATGGAAACAAACCTACGTATTCTATTGCTAAATCGCAAGTTTATTTCATCTTTTTCCATTCTTTTATTTTCCCATCGTATTGTATCTTTTTGGCGATCAGTTCTTGTTTGCTAAATTTATAGTCGCGCTTGCTGAATGAATCGATTTCCAGTTCTTTCACGTACTCTTCTCCAAACTTATTCACCAGTCCTATTCGGTAGTTGATTTCATTCCCGCCTAGATAGCGGTTACACTTTCGGCATTGTTTTCTACAATTCCGTTCGTCGAAGATCAGTCCAGAATAAATCTCGGCTTTAAACCAGTGTCCGCCGTCCCAGATATCAGAAGTATAGGTTCCGCAGCTGATGCACGGATCTTGCTCATCTCTTAACCTAATGTAATGCTGAAAGCTTTTCTTTGCTTCCGCTTCGTACTGGCTCAGGGTTTTGGTATTTTCCCTGAGTGCTTCTTTAAAGGCTTTCTGTTCTTTCGCTTCTTTTTGTTCTTTTAGCCATATCGAATGCTGGTAATAACAATCCACCGAGCAGCAATAATCAATCGACTTGTGCGGGTTTTTGACAAACTCCTTTTTGCAGTCGATAAACTTGCATCGTCGTTTCTTTTCTTTGAGTACGGGTGGCTTCATTCTTTACTTTTTAAGTGTTCGTATTGTTCAATCGCTTTAAAAATCTGCAGGGCTACCTGCGGAACGATGGCGTTTCCGAGTGCGGTAATTCTGTCCACTGTTTTGGGAAGCCCATTATATTCTCCAAAAACTCCGGCGTAACTTTCGATGGTTCTATACCAGTCCTCATTACTAATTGTGGTATCATATCTCCCGAAGGCGTTTTCATATAATGGGCTATTACAGACTTCTTTTTTAATTTTATTCTCCTGTGTTCTGAAGCTGTCGGCGTGGGCAACAAACCAAACCCGGTCGCGTCGGTGGGGAGCGTTAACGGCACAAGCTGGAAGTACATACGGGAATACTTCGTACCCATGAGCTTCCAAGTCAGCTTGCACCTCGTGGAAGACCAGCCCGCCTGACCAATTAATAAGGCCGAAAACGTTTTCGCCCACAACCCAACGCGGCTGAATTTCTCCAATTGCTCTAAGCATTTCGGGCCACAAATGGCGCTCGTCTTCCTTGCCTTTTCGTTTTCCTGCAAGGCTGAATGGCTGACAAGGGAATCCGCCGGTGAGTATATCAATTCTGTTTGCATAGGGTGTAAAGTCTGTTTTAGTGATGTCCCCGAATCCTTCCGCGTTGGGGAAATGATGTGTTAATACCTGTTGACCGAAGGGGTTCCATTCGCACCAAGCTTTGGTTTCCCAGCCCATCCAACGGGCGGCTAGTGAAAATCCTCCGATGCCTTCAAATAATCCTAAATGTTTCATGGTTCTTGCTGTTCGTTGAGGGAGTTAAAAGTTCGTTATTTTTTTCGATTTGTTTTTTCAGATAGAATAGACGGTAATAGGCCGCTTTCCAATGAGTACTGTTTGATTTGCTGTTTTCCATCGTGGTCACGGCCGTTTGAATGTAGCGTTCCAAGTTCACGAATTTATTGTACCTGCCAACCGTTAATTCTGCTGGAAAATCTCTCTCCTTGAACCATGATATTAACTGTTTTGATTTTTCTTGGTTATCCATGTTTAAAAGGCGTCAAATTCTTCAGAGATTGGCATTGGATTGAATTGCTTGAATTCCGGTTCTATGTAATGGCTTTGATCATAAAAACTAGTCGTTTTGCCGGAGAATTTCAACATAACGGTGTCTAAGGCTCCGTGTCTGTTCTTGGCAAAGATCACTTCGGCCAGTCCTTCAAGACTGTTTCCTGCTTCGTCTTTGGTGAAATTGTAATACTCTGGACGATAAAGGAATATTACTGCATCGGCATCTTGTTCAATCGATCCGGATTCACGCAGATCAGAAAGCATCGGACGTTTGTCGCCTCCTCTAGTTTCTACGGATCTGCTAAGTTGAGAGAGTGCCAGAACCGGAATTTGAAGCTCTTTCGCTAAACATTTCAAGCCTCTGGAAATTTCCGATATTTCCTGCTCTCGGTTTCCTCCGTTCTTGCGGTCTCCAGACATTAACTGCAAATAATCAATAGCGATCATGCCGATATCGTGTTTTTGCTTCAATCGCTTTGCTTTGGCCCGTAATTGCATCAAGGTTAGGCCAGGCGTATCGTCAATGAAGAACTTCGATTTGGTTAGATTGGTGATTTGGCTCATCATTTTACCGAGCTGTTCGGAAGACAATCCCCTTCTTTTTAAGATTTGATTGTCCATTTCCGTCTCCATTGAAACTAAACGGTCTGTTAACTGTTCCGAAGACATCTCCAGCGAAAAGATCGCTACCGATTTCACATTATTGATCGCAGCGGCCTTTAATGTTTGCAACACAAAGGATGTTTTCCCCATGCCAGGACGTGCAGCAATGATCACTAAATCCGAATTCTGCCAGCCGTTCGTTACTTTATTAAGATCAGCGAAGCCGGTGCCGATCCCTGTTAATCCGCCTTCGTTCTTCGCCTGGTATTCTTTGAAACGTTTAGCAATGATGCTCGAAATATCTTGCACGTCTCTTCCTAAATTCTTATTTACCACATCAAAGAGTTTAGATTGACACTCATCCACTAACTGCATCACGTCTTCTCCTTCCTGGAATCCTTTCTTTGTGTATTCCTGCGTGATCGAGATCAGTTCACGGCTCATCGCGTATTGTTGAACAATACGGGCATGGTATTCGATATTGGCAGCAGAAGAAACTTTGTTGGTTAGTTCGGTCACATAAAACGCACCACCTGCATTTTCTAGTTGTGCGTCTTTACGCAGTTGTTGCGTCACTGTTAAAATATCGATAGGTTGCGATTTTCTGAACAATTCAGTAATGGCTGCAAATACGATAGCGTTTTTAGGGGCATAAAAGGACGCAGGAGCGAGTAAGTCACAAACTTTGATATACGAGTCTCGTTCGATCATTATTGCGCCTAAAATCGCTTCTTCTATGTCCATAGCTGAAGGGAGTAGATTGTTTTGTTTTTTCATCGTGGCAAAATGTTATTAAATTGTTTAGTAGGTAAAACTCCTTCTTTGATTGTAGCTACATTTAAGTAGCGTTCAATTATTTCAGCACGAAGAAGATAAGTAGGAGTTAAATACTTATACGATTGTTCGATATGAAAGTTGTCTTTTTTAGCGTTTTCCAACGCAGTTAAAATTTGAGCAGGAGAATAGTTTTTAAGCCTAGCCTTTAACGAAGTTCTGATTTTATCGGTCACCTGGTATTTAGCATTTCTGGACATATTAAAACTATCAATGAATTTTTCACATCTCGACTCAAACGTCGATGTTGCTTTTGGCAACTCGACAGATACGTTAGTATCTAACTTTTCTTTACTTTCTTTTTCTTTAATAGCATTGCCTTCGCTATGCGTTCGCATTGCGTCTTTATTTTCCCATCTTTTTTTGGCTGATTCAGAGGCTTTTATAGATTTGGTGTTTCTAAAGTCCAGACGGTTAAGCACCGAGATGCTCCAGAACCTTTCTCCGTCATTGACGAATAAATCATAGTCATTAATCAACGACTTAATTACCTCGCATTTCGTTCGCAATGCGAACGCATAAGATTCGCATTCCGAAAGCAATAGTTTTCCATTTTGCTCGTACATCATTTCGATTAAATCCCAGAACACACCTTTCCCTTCTTGACCTAATTTCATCAGCACCTTTATTAATTTAGGATCGTTTCTGGCTCCGAAGTCGTGAGAGAAGTATTCTTTCATTGGTTGATTGTTTTATGTTTTTCTATTTCTGTAAATATTTTTTCTAGGTTAAAATTTCCAATAGCTGCTCTAAAGTCAAATATTGTTTCATTAATAAAGAAAATATAAGTAGTGTATGCTCCTGTTTTTTTAAACAATGAAATAGCGTAATAAACAAAATAAGGTTCATCAATATCATATATTATTACTTTTATTAATGGATCTTTAATTGTTTCTGTAATGCGGTGACAGTACTGGCAAAGGGTTTGAAAGTTATCATCATCATATTCCCATGGTTCACGACCTCTTATGTAAGACAAATGGTGAACATGAAGCGTAATTTCTCTGCATCCGCAAGCCTGACACCTGAAATCATACCTTCCTAAAATATCTAATCTCTTTCTTTGCCAGTTAGGATGCCTCAGTTTTTCAGCATATGTTTTTTTCTTAACCATTTAATAATGTTTTTAAGGTTAGTAATCTTTTTGAAGACAGGTTTCTGGTTCCTTTTAAACACATGTAGAAGTAATTTGGTGTAACTCCCACATGTTCAGCCAGATATGTTTTCTTAAAACCGCTGGCATTGATTTTTTCTTTAAGTATTGTTTCCATAATTCTTTATACGAGTGTTATTACAAATAGTTACATTTTTTGTAATTATTTTTCATTTCTTTTAACGCATTGATAGTCAATAAAAAAGCCCTGCAAGTGCAAGGCTAGAGAGGCTAATCTTTTATCTTAATTGTCCTGTTTTTAACTGAAAATATTCAATCCATTCCAGCGTTATTTTAGCGATAGTACTATTTTCAGGAGTGTCACCCTTCTGTATTCCTAAAAACCATCGTTCTGCCGGTCGTGATGCATTCGGTTTTATTAATTCTAATTTTCTATAATCACAGTGCTTAATGTTGGCGAGCGTCCCTACCAAGCAAGCGCATTCACCTTCATAAGTAGATCCGTTAATTTTACCGGATATTAATGCCTGTTTCAACCCTTCAATTTCATTTTGTGAGTCTAACAATATAAGATAAAAATCAGCCTTAATATAATCAAAGTCTGCACCGCTAAGGTCTGCACCGCGAAGGTATGCATCGCGAAGGTTTGCACCGCTAAGGTTTGCACCGCTAAGGTATGCATCGCGAAGGTCTGCACCGCTAAGGTTTGCACCGCTAAGGTATGCACCGCTAAGGTCTGCATCGCTAAGGTTTGCATCGCGAAGGTCTGCACCGCTAAGGTTTGCACCGCTAAGGTTTGCACCGCTAAGGTATGCACCGCTAAGGTATGCATCGCGAAGGTCTGCACCGCTAAGGTTTGCACCGCTAAGGTATGCACCGCTAAGGTTTGCATCGCGAAGGTCTGCATCGCGAAGGTCTGC
>Ga0180065_1000056_pt1 | contig 24558 bp, 27 predicted proteins | sample EasRiv00A_16_10D_FD_121783 | JGI IMG/M metagenome (GOLD analysis project Ga0180065, IMG submission 121783) | Soil microbial communities from meander-bound floodplain in the East River, Colorado, USA - East River metaG ERMLT200A_16_10D | ecosystem: Environmental > Terrestrial > Soil > Floodplain ...
AGCGCCGCCGCGTCCGGTACCTGCACCGCCGCACCCGCCCGCACCGCGAGCTCCGCGGCCTCCGCGAAATTGTAGGTGGAAGGCCCGATCAGCACCGGTTTGCCGACCGCGCACGCTTCGATCAGGTTCTGCCCGCCGAGCGGCAGCAGGCTGCCGCCGACGAAGGCGACGTCGCACGCGGCGTAGTAAGCGAACATCTCGCCCATGCTGTCGCCCAGCACCACCCGGGTAGCGGGCGCGACCGCCGCGTTGTCGCTGCGCCGCTGCAGCGGAAGGCCGCGCGCCTTGACCAGCCGCGCCACTTCTTCAAAGCGCTGCAGATGGCGCGGCACGATGACGGTGAGGAGACCCGGGATTGCGGCATGGTCGAGTGCATCGAGCAACTGCGCTTCCTCGCCCTCCCGCGTGCTGGCCGCGAGCAGCACCGGCCGCATTGCGCCCAGGTCGCGGCGCCATGCTCTCCCCAGCTCCAACTGCGCCGGCGGCGGCGTGACGTCGAACTTGACGCTGCCGGTGACCCTCACGCTGCCCGCACCCAGCGCCGCGAAGCGTTGCGCGTCGTCCGCGCTTTGCGCCGCGATCGCCGCAAACTCCGCCAGGCTCTCCCGCGCCAGACCGGCAAACCGCCGGTAGCGGGCGTATGACTTCTCCGACAGGCGCGCGTTCGCGAGGCACAGCGGGATGGAGCGCGCGCGGCAGGCGCGTACCAGGTTGGGCCAGATCTCGGTCTCCATCAGGATGCCGGCCCGCGGCCGGAAGCGATCGAGAAAGCGCGCCACCGCCCCGGGGTAGTCATACGGCAGGTAGCAGCGCTCGACGGCCGCGCCGAATAACGTCTCGCCGGTTTCGCGGCCGGTCGGCGTCATGTGAGTGAGGAGGATGCGGCATTGCGGATACTTGCCGCGCAGCGCCTCGATCAGCGGCTCGGCGGCGCGGGTCTCTCCCACGGACACTGCGTGTACCCAGATATAAGGACCCTCCGGGCCTTGCGCGTAGCGGCCGAAGCGCTCGGGAAGATGCCGCAGATAGCCGGGCTGGCGGCGCGAGCGCCAGGCGAGGCGCAAGAGCACGTACGGCAGCAGAAGGTAGAGCAGGAGCGTGTAGAGGAAGCGCATTACGCGTGAATGGCGAATGGCGAATGGCGAATGGCGAATAGCGAACCGAAACCAATTGTTGACCCGCGGTTCTTGCTATTTCCTATTCACCATTTACTATTCACCGGCTCTTGTAGCCTACACTGAAACGCGCTTTGCGCATAGAATAAAGGCCAAGAACAATGATTCCAATTCAGCCACTTATCTTCGTGGACCCGTCATGATGCCGCGCGATCACACCGGAGCTCGCGCTTGATACTGGTGACCGGCGGCGCCGGCTTCATCGGCGCCAACTTCGTCCATCACTGGCTGGCGGCCGAGCGCACGCCCGTCGTCAACCTGGATAAGCTTACCTACGCCGGGAATCCGGAAAGTCTGGCGGACCTGAAGGGCAATGCGCGCCATGTTTTCCTGAAGGGCGATATCAACGACCGTGCGCTGGTCGGCAAACTGCTGCGCGAGCACCGGCCGCTGGCAATCGTGCACTTCGCCGCGGAAAGCCACGTCGACCGTTCCATCCAGGGCCCCGCCGATTTCGTGCAGACCAACGTCGTCGGCACGTTCAGCCTGCTCGAGGAAGCACGTAATTATTGGTCGGATCTGAAGGAACCGGAAAAAAACCAGTTCCGGTTCCTTCACGTCTCGACCGACGAGGTCTACGGTTCGCTCGCGCCGCAGGATCCCGCATTCTCCGAAACCACGCCGTACGCCCCGAACAGTCCCTACGCCGCTTCCAAAGCCGCCGCCGACCACCTGGTGCGCAGCTACCACCACACCTACGGCCTGCCGACGCTCACCACCAATTGCTCGAACAACTACGGTCCGTACCAGTTTCCGGAGAAGCTGATTCCGCTGATGATCCTGAACGGGTTCAAGCAGAAGCCGCTGCCGGTCTACGGCGACGGCCACCACGTCCGCGACTGGCTCTACGTCGGCGACCACTGCGCGGCCGTGCGGCTGGTGCTGGCGAAAGGGCGCGTCGGCGAAACCTATAACATCGGCGGCCGCAGCGAGAAAACCAATCTCGAGGTGGTCAAGGCGCTGTGCGTGCTGCTCGACGAGGCCCGTCCCGCCCACGCCCCCCACGACCAGGTCATCAGCTTCGTCAAGGACCGCCCGGGACACGACCGGCGCTACGCGATCGATTCGCGCAAGCTCGAGTCGGAACTGGGCTGGAAGCCGCGGGAAACCTTCACGACGGGATTGCGCAAGACAGTGGAGTGGTACCTCGACAACCCGAAATGGACGGAAAACGTGACCAGCGGACAGTACCAGCATTGGATCGCGACGAATTACGAAAAGCGGGGCACCGCTTGAAGGGCATTATCCTCGCCGGCGGCAGCGGCACGCGGCTGTATCCGGCGACGCAGGTCGTGTCCAAGCAGCTGCTGCCGGTGTACGACAAGCCTATGGTGTACTACCCGCTCAGCACGCTGATGCTCGCGGGCATCCGCGACATCCTGGTCATCTCGACACCGCGGGACACGCCCCGCTTCCAGGAGCTTCTCGGTGACGGGCGCAAGTGGGGAATTCGCCTGCGCTACGAGCAGCAGCCCAGGCCTGAAGGACTCGCCCAGGCATTTCTAATCGGCAGAAAGTTCATCGGAAAGGACTCCGTGGCGCTGGTCCTCGGCGACAACGTGTTTTATGGCCACGAACTCACGAAGCGGTTTACGATGGCCGCGGGCCAGAAGTCGGGAGCGACCATATTCGCCTACCGGGTCACGGATCCCCAGCGCTATGGCGTGGTCGAGTTCGATCGTAGCGGCAACGCGATCAGCATCGAGGAAAAACCGAAGCGCCCGAGATCCTCGCACGCGGTCGTCGGTCTCTATTTCTACGACGATCGCGTAGTCGAAATTGCTTCGAAGCTGAAGCCTTCCGCGCGCGGCGAGCTCGAGATCACCGATGTCAATCGCGAGTACCTGAAGCAGCGCAAGCTGAAGGTCATCGCGCTTGGCCGCGGCGATGCCTGGCTCGACACCGGCACGCACGAATCGCTGCTTGAGGCGTCGCATTTCATCGAGACGATCGAAAGGAGGCAAGGGCTGAAGATCGCCTGCGTCGAAGAGATCGCCTATCACAACCGCTGGATCAGCAAGCGCAAGCTGAGAGCACTTGCTGTGCCGCTGGCGAAGAGCGGCTACGGCGAATACCTCCGGCGCGTCGCCCAGGAAGACGTGCCCTGATGCAGGTCAACCGCACCGCGATACCCGAGGTGCTGGTCATCGAACCCAAGGTATTCGGGGACGAGCGCGGTTACTTTTACGAAAGCTATAACGAGCGCGAGCTGGAAAAGCAGGGCTTGCGCGCCCATTTCGTGCAGGACAATCAATCGCGCTCGGCGCGCAACGTGCTGCGCGGGTTGCACTACCAGGTCCGCCAGGCCCAGGGAAAACTCGTGCGTGTCACGGCGGGCGAGATCTACGACGTGGCGGTGGACCTCCACCGCAGCTCTCCCACCTTCGGCAAATGGACCGCGGTCGTGCTGTCGGCGGAAAACCGCAGGATGTGCTGGGTGCCGCCCGGCTACGCCCACGGCTTCCTCGTCACCAGCGACTACGCCGAGGTGCAGTACAAGACCACCGATTACTGGGCGCCACAGCACGAGCGCTGCATCATCTGGAACGACCGCGACCTCGGCGTACCCTGGCCACTCAAAGGCGAGCCGGTCCTGTCCCAGAAGGACCGGGCGGGGCTGTCGCTCAAGGAAGCCGAAGTTTTTCCTTGAGCGACGAAATGGGAAACAGGGAATAGGGAATAGGGAATATGAAACAGGAAAAACACCGCTCCTTCCCCTTCAGGGGCAAGGTTGGAATGACGGTGGGGTTACCATTTCCTTATTCCTATTTACCATTCCCCAATTCACGATGCACGGGTTCTGACCGATTCACGATTTACGATTAACGGCCTTGCTCCGTTCGTAGGCCGCCTCTCCCTTCTTCCTTCGAAGCGCTTCGTCCTCCAGCAAGCGATTAATAGCGGCCGCCAGCACCCGCGGCGCTCTCGGTGGCACGACCAGACCGGCTCTCCGACCTGGGCGCGCGCGCTGGCGGAGGCGACGATAGGCAAGGACAAGAAGCACCTAGCCACCTGCGCGAGGTTTCCGGCCCCTTCCTGGGGCGCCGGCGGAAGAACTTGCCAAGGACATCCATTTGGGAGTCTAATGCCATCTGTTCAATGATTGAACAGACTCCCGCGATGCTGACTGACGAATACCGGAGCAAGATTCTGCGGATGCTCGAGGAGGAGCCCGAAATCAGCCAGCGCGATCTCGCCCGCGAACTCGGCATCAGCCTCGGCAAGACGAATTACTGCCTGCACGCGCTGATGGAAAAGGGCCTGATCAAGGCCAACAATTTCAAGAACAGCCGCAATAAGAAAGCCTACATGTACCTGCTCACCCGCCAGGGCATGGCCGAGAAGGCGCACGCGACCGTTCGCTTTCTCGACCGCAAGGTCGCGGAGTACGAGGCGCTGCGACGCGAGATCGCGGTATTGAAGCGGCAAATGCAGGATAAAGTCTGACTCTTGCGACCGAAGGGCCTGATCCACGCACGGGAGCATATCGATTGAAAGTAGTCATCCTGGCCGGCGGTCTCGGCACCCGCATTAGCGAAGAATCCCACCTGCGCCCGAAGCCGATGATCGAGATCGGCGGCAAGCCGGTACTCTGGCACATCATGAAAATATACTCGGCGCATGGACTGCGCGATTTCGTGATCTGCGTTGGCTACAAGGGCTACATGATCAAGGAGTATTTCGCCAACTATTACCTGCACATGTCGGACGTCACTTTTGACCTGTCAAAAAATTCGATGGAGGTTCACCAGAACACCGCGGAACCCTGGAGAGTGACCCTGGTGGACACCGGGGACGAGACCATGACCGGCGGCAGGTTGAAGCGCGTGAAACCGTACGTGGAGGACGGCGATTTTTGTTTCACGTATGGCGACGGCCTGAGCAACGTGGACGTGGGCAAGCTGATCGATTTCCACAAACAGCAGAAAACGCTCGCCACGGTTACCGGGGTTCAGCCTCCGGGCCGTTTTGGCGTGCTCAATCTGGAGCAACAAAGAGTCGCCGGTTTTGAGGAGAAGCCGCTTGGGGACGGTGGCTGGATCAACGGCGGGTTCTTCGTTCTCTCGCCCAGGACGATTGACTACATTGAGGGAGACGGCACGCACTGGGAGCGCGAGCCGCTTGAGCGCCTGGCCGCCGAAGGCCAGCTCGCGGCGTATCGTCACACCGGCTTCTGGCAGCCGATGGACACGCTGCGAGACAAAAACCAGCTCGAGGCGCTGTGGGACTCAGGCAAGGCACCTTGGAAGATCTGGACGTGAATCCGCGCTTCTGGCACGGGAAAAAAGTCTTCCTCACCGGCCACACCGGGTTCAAGGGAGGATGGCTTTCGCTGTGGTTGCGCGCCCTGGGCGCCAAGGTTACCGGATACTCGCTGCCTGCGCCGACCCAACCCAGTTTTTTCGAGGTGGCCCGCGTGGCCGGCGGAATGAATACGATTACTGGAGACGTAAGGGACCTCGCCACGCTAACCGCGGCGGTGCAGCAGGCCGAGCCAGAGGTCGTGATTCATATGGCGGCGCAATCGCTGGTGCGGCCATCCTACGACGACCCGGCAGCGACGTACTCCACCAACGTGATGGGGACGGTGAACGTGCTGGAGGCCGCGCGCTCCGTTACCGGTTTGCAAGCGGTCATCGTTGTTACCAGCGACAAGTGCTATGAGAGCTCCGAAGGCCAGCGGTTCCATCGCGAGAACGACCGGTTGGGCGGCCACGATCCATATTCGAACAGCAAAGCCTGCGCGGAATTGGTGACCGCCGCGTATCGCGATTCCTTTTTTGCAAGCAAGCTTGGAGCGGCGGCGATCGCCAGCGCGCGTGCTGGTAACGTGATTGGCGGCGGTGATTGGGCGGCCGACCGTCTGATTCCAGACGCTATCCGAGCATTCTGTTCCGGGCAACCGGTCAGGCTGCGCTACCCCCGAGCTACCCGCCCGTGGCAGCACCTGCTGGACCCGCTCCAGGGTTACCTTCTGCTTGCGGAACGGCTTTGCTCCAATGTGTCCGGATGCACGGAGCCCTGGAACTTCGGCCCAGCGAGCAACAACGTGACGACCGTGGCCGAGGTAGTGGAAACGCTTGCCGGTAAATGGGGCGGCGGCGCGTCATGGGAGCTGGACACGGCCGGCAATCCGCACGAGACCCGTTATCTGGGCGTGGACGCTGGCAAGGCGCAGGCGCGTCTGGGCTGGAAACCGCGCCTCGATCTCGAGCATGCAATTGAGTGGACGGTGGAGTGGTACTGCGCGTGGCGCGACGGCGCCGACATGCGGAGGGTGAGCGAGTCCCAGCTCGAACGCTACCGCGGCCTGGTACACGCATGAGCGCCCCCATCTGCCGGTTTTGCCGCGCGCCGCTCGAACACACCTTTTGCGACCTCGGCATGTCACCCTTCTCCAACGCGTTTTTAACGGCCGATCAGTTAAACGCGGTGGAGCCGTTCTATCCGCTGCACGCCTACGTGTGCCGAAGCTGCTTCCTGGTACAGCTGCAGGTATTCCAGAGCCCGGAACAGATTTTCAGCGACTACGCCTACTTTTCTTCCTATTCCGACAGCTGGCTTGCCCACGCCAACGCATATGCTGGGCAGATGACGCAACGCTTCGGCCTCGGGCCGGCCAGCCAGGTGGTGGAGATCGCCAGCAACGATGGCTATCTCCTGCAGTACTTCAAGAGCCGCGGCATACCGGTGTTGGGCATAGAGCCGGCCGCCAACGTGGCGGCGGCGGCGGCGGCAAAAGGAATTTCAACGGTCGTGAAGTTCTTCGGCACCCAATCTGCAGCGGAACTCGCCGCAGCCAGCCGGCATGCGGACCTTCTGATCGGCAACAACGTGCTCGCGCACGTGCCCGACCTGAACGATTTTGTCGCGGGTCTGGGCCTGCTGCTAAAGCCTTCCGGCATCGTCACCATGGAGTTTCCCCACCTGCTCCGCCTCATGGAGGAGACCCAGTTCGACACGATCTACCACGAGCATTTCTCCTATTTCTCGTTCACCACGGTGGCGCGCGTGTTCGCGCACCACGGGCTCACGCTGTTCGACGTGGAGGAACTGCCGACGCATGGCGGCTCGCTTCGCATCTACGCATGCCATGCGGCAAACACCTTCGCAGCGGTCACCGATCGCGTGACAGAACTCAAACGCCGCGAAGCCCGCGCGGGCCTTGGCCGCATCGAGACCTACTCCGGCTTCGGCGAGCGGGTCAAAGAAACCAAGCGCGCTTTGCTCGAATTTATGATAAGCGCAAGGCGGCAGGGCAAGCGCCTCGCCGGCTACGGCGCCGCGGCCAAGGGCAACACGCTGCTCAACTACTGCGGCATCCGCGGCGACTTTCTAGACTATGTAGTGGACCGGAACCCCCACAAGCAGCATCGTTTTCTGCCGGGCACCCATGTCCCTGTCCTGCCCCCGGATAAGCTGCTGGAAACCAAGCCCGACTACCTGCTGATCCTGCCCTGGAACCTGAAAGCGGAGATCATCGAACAGATGGCTCATATCCGGCAATGGGGTGGTCGCTTCGTGGTGCCGATTCCCGGCGTGGAAGTACTGCCGTGAAGTTCGCCGAAACCATGCTGCCGGGCGCTTTCGTGATCGATATCGAGCCGATTGAAGACGAGCGCGGATTCTTCGCGCGCACCTTCTGCCGGCGGGAATTCGAAGCGCGCGGCCTGAATCCCGACCTCGCCCAGAGCAGTATTTCGTTCAACCGCCGCAAGGGGACACTGCGCGGCATGCATTACGGGGTGCCCCCCGACGAGGAGGCCAAAATCGTCCGCTGCACGGCCGGGGCCGTCTACGACGTGATCGCCGATCTTCGCCGCGAGTCGAGCACCTACGGGAAATGGGTAGGCGTCGACCTGTCCGCCGACAACCGCCGGATGCTCTACATTCCGAAGGGATGCGCCCACGGCTTCCAGACGTTTGAAGACAACTGTGAGATTTTCTACCAGATTTCCGTGGAGTACAATCCGGCCAGCTTTCGCGGCGTGCGCTACGATGCCCCGGTGCTCGCGATCAAGTGGCCGCTGCCGGTGACCGTGATCTCCGAGCGTGACCGCGCGCTCCCGCTGCCCCTTCCGGTCTAAGCGGACATCACAATGCCACTACTCACCTCAACTCAAAAGCGGCGCTTCGCCCGCGACGGGTTTATCCTGTTGCGGGGGTTCTACGATCTCCGCCGCGACATTCAACCGATTCAGCGCGCGGTGCATGTGATCATCGGCCTGGTGATTAGGCGGCACGGCCTCCGTATCCGGCAGCGGCCGTTTGCGAGCAATCGCTTCGATTCCGGCTACCAGGAACTGATCGCTGCGAACCGTGCAGCCGGCGGCGAGGTTTATGACGCCGTCAAGCAAATCCCTGCCTATATCAGGCTCGTCGCAGACCCGCGGCACGATCGGTTGTTGAGCGAGCTGCGCCGCGGCAGCGCTCCTGGGATCGCGGCGGGCGGCTATGGGATCCGGATCGATAACCCGCGCGAGGAACGCTACCGCGCTCCCTGGCACCAGGAATACCCGGCACAGTTGCGCAGTCTGGACGGACTGGTTCTGTGGAGCCCGCTCATTGCGCTCACGCCGGAATTGGGGCCGGTGACGATCTGCGTGGGGTCGCATCGGCTTGGGCCTCTGCCGGTGCACACGATGGATCCGGCAAATCCCGACAAGGTCGGGGCCTACGGGTTGATCCTGCAAAACGAAGCAGAGCTGGTCGGGCGCTTCGAGCACGCCGCGCCACTCCCGGCTCCCGGCGACCTTCTCCTCATGGACTTTTTGACCGTGCATGCATCCGGGTTCAATATGAGCCGACGCTCGCGCTGGTCGATGCAGATGCGGATGTTCAATTTCCGGGAACCGACCGGGATGAAGATTGGCTGGAAAGGCTCCTTCGCGGCGGGCGTCGATTTCCGCACGCTTCATCCGGAGCTTTGTGTTGACTGACGCGCCGCGAGCCGCGCAGGCGCAGCGCTCCTGCAATGTCTGCGGCAGCCGCCTCAAGCAGCCGATTTATGTCTCCGACGGTCCGGTTTCCGTTACTTCGCTCTGCCAGCTTTACCGCGGGCAGGCCGAAGTTTTTTTCTGCAACGACTGCGGGCACATCCAGACCGCCGAGATCGAGGGGATCGCTGAATACTACGACCAGGAATACCGCATCCTCATCGACAGCGACGAGGAAGACCAGCTCTACGAAGTGCGCGATGGTACCATCATCTACCGCACCGACCATCAGGTCAGCACCCTCCTGGCCAAGCTGGAATTACCGCGCGGCGGGCGTGTTCTCGACTATGGCTGTGCGAAAGGTGCCACGCTGCGGAAGCTCGTCGCGCTGCGCCCCGATCTCGAGCCCCACCTGTTCGACGTAAGCAGGATGTACGTCGGGTTCTGGGAGAAGTTCGCCCGCGAGGAAAACTGGGCAATCTACGAGGTCCCGCGGCGCTGGCATGGCCGCTTCGACGTCGTCACCACTTTTTTTGCACTGGAGCACGTGGGCGACCCTGCAGCAAGCCTGCGAAACATGGGACGGCTGCTCAAGCCTGGCGGCATCCTGTACGGCATCGTTCCGAACGTATTCACCAACCAGGCCGATCTGGTCGTCGTGGACCACGTCAACCACTTTTCGCTTCCATCCCTGGAAATAGCGCTCCTCGACTCGGGCCTGCGTCCGCTCGAAATCGATGCCAACGCGCATACCGGGGCGTTCGTGTTCCGCGCCGAACAGCCACTGGCCCCGGTGGCTTCGCGGCGGGGGAGCGGTGACTTGGCGCAGGTGGCTGAAAGTATCGCGCAGATATCAAAGTATTGGCAGAACCTGGGGACGCGGGTGCGAGAATTTGAGTCATCGCTTTCAGGCAACGCGCGCGTTGCGATCTACGGCTCCGGTTTCTACGGAACGTTCATTGCAGCCGCGCTTCGTGATCTCAAGCGCGTTGAGTGCTTCCTTGATCGCAACCCCTTTCGCCAGGGCAAGGAGTTGCTTGGCAAGCCAGTCGTCGAGCCGGATGCGCTTGCGTCGGGGGTCAATGCCATCTATGTCGGGCTCAATCCCGCCGGCGCCCACAGGGGCATGGCCGAACTCGGCTGGGAAAGCCGCAACTATCGTTACTTCTTTATATGAGAATGAGGCGAACAGTGTCCACACTCAGCGCGAAACGCGTTGCGCTTCGGGCCGCCACTGCGCGGGATTTCGCCGTCCTGTCAAAGCTGCGCAACGACCTGCGGGTGCAGATGTCGCTCCTTGCCCTCGCCAAGCCCAACTCCCCGAGACGCGTGCGCGCGTGGCTCGAGCGCCGCGCGGCCGATGACGATGGCGCCTTCTTCGTGATCGCGGACGTGCGCGACGATCGCGCGGTCGGATTCATCCAAGCGGGCGGAATCGATGCCTTGAATCGCATCGCGGAAGTGGGAATCTGCCTCGACGAGGAGGCGCGCGGAAAGGGTCTGGGTAGAGAGGCGATAACCTTATTGGAGAAATACCTGTCCGACGTGTTTCGGGTGCGGAAAATCTGGCTACGGGTCGACGCCGGTAACGTCCCGGCGATCGCGCTCTACCGGTCTGCCGGATTCCGGGCTGTCGGCACGCTGAGCAAGCACCACTATGCGGGCGGCCGATATCGGGACGTGCTACTCATGGAGAAGCTGCTTCGCAAAGGCAAAGCAGCAAGTGGATGACAACCGTCGTCATCTCGCAACCCATGTTCTTTCCCTGGATCGGCATGTTCGAGCAGATTCGGCACGCCGACATCTTCGTGCATTACACCGATGTGCATTTCTCGAAAGGCAGTTTCACGAACCGCGTCCAGGTCAGGACCTCAGCTGGGACCGGCTGGCTCACCGTGCCGCTCGAGCATTCGAACCTCGGCACCGAGATACTCGAAACGCGAATAAACTATCGGGAAGCATGGCAACGCAAGCACCTCGCGACTCTGAAGCAATCCTACGCCCGGGGAAAATTTACGGCGGACATGATCGCGCTGGTCGAGTCGGTGTACGGCCATCGGGACGAGACCATCGCCGGGCTCGCGATCCGCGGCATGGAAGCGGTCTGCGCTTACTACGGCCTGCAGCAGGGAAGAAAATTCGTGCTATCCCCCGAGCTTGAGATCGAGGGATCGGGCAGCCCCAGGGTCCTGGAAATCGTGAAGCGGCTGGAAGGAACGGTTTACGTAACGGGTCACGGCGCGCGCGACTACCTCGATCACGAGGCGTTCGAGCGATGCCGCATCGAGGTGCGTTACATGGACTACAGGAAGACACCGTATCCACAGATGCACGGCGACTTCACTCCTTATGTCACGGCACTCGACCTGATTGCGAACTTGGGGCCGGCCGGCAGGGAATTAATCGCATCGGGCACGACGCATTGGAGAGACTTCGTAAAATGAGCGAAGCAGACAAATTCCGTATGGAGGTCGAGGCCAACATCCGCGGGCTCGGCGCAGACGCCGACGTCCAGGCCCTGTCGCGCATCTGGGTGCGCGAGATCACGCGCCACAAGTACGCCTACAACTTTACATGGATGGGGCGTCCGCTCATCCAGTTTCCCCAGGACATGATCGCAATGCAGGAGATCGTCTGGGCCAGCCGCCCCGATCTGATCATCGAGACCGGCGTCGCGCACGGCGGGTCGCTGGTCTACTACGCCTCGCTCCTCGAGTTGCTGGGAGGCGACCGGCAGGTGCTCGGCATAGACATCGAGATCCGCCCGCACAACCGCGCCGCGATCGAGAACCACCCGATGTTTCGCCGCATCCGGCTGCTCGAGGGCTCCTCCATCGACGAGAGAGTGGCGCGCGAGGCCAAACAGGCCGCGGCGGGACGGAAGTGCGTCATGGTCGTGCTGGACTCCAATCACACGCGCGCGCACGTGCTGCGCGAGCTCGAGCTCTTTTCGCCGCTCGTGACCAGGGGGTCCTACCTGGTGGTATTCGACACCTTGCTCGAGGACATGCCCGACGATTTGCTCCACGACCGCCCGTGGGGCAAGGGTAACAACCCCAAGACGGCGGTGCATGAGTTCATAAAGGGCAATGGCCGTTTCGAAATCGACAGGAGCATCCAGCACAAGCTGTTGATAACCGTCGCGCCGGACGGATATTTGCGCTGCATCAAGGATTGACAATCGTGGAGAAAATTGCCGTATTCGCGCCTCATATCGGCGTCGACACGCTCAAGCACGTAACAGACGCCCTTAATGTCGGGTGGCTCGGCATGGGCGCCACCACCAAGGAGTTCGAGGAACGAATCGCTGAGTTTCTTGGGTTGAAGGGTCGTTTCGTGGTGGCCACCAACACCGGCACTTCAGCATTTCACATCGCATTGCGCGCGGCCGGCATTGGGCCAGGGAACGAAGTCATAACGCCGTCCTTCAATTACGTAGCCGATCATCAGGCGATTCGGGCGGCGGGCGCGGAGCCCGTCATGTGTGACGTCCGCGACGACAACCTCGGGATCGACATCGAGAAAGCGGAGGCGCTGATCACCAAGCGGACGCGCGCCATCGATCCCCTGCACTTCGCAGGCATCCCGTGCGACCTGGACGGGGTGTATCGCCTGGCGGAGAAGCACGGGCTGCGCGTGCTCGAGGACGCCACCCACGCCTTCGGCACGCTCCACAACGGACGCAGGATCGGTAGCTTCGGCGACATCACCTGGTTCAGCTTCGACCCGGTGAAGATCGTCACCTCCATCGATGGCGGTTGCGTCGTCGTCAACTCGGAGAAGGAGCTGCACGATCTTCAGCGCCTGAGGCTGCTGGGTGTCGACAAGGACACCACCGAGCGCTACAACAACCGCCGTGCGTGGGATTACGACGTGGTGAGCGAGGGCTACCGCTACCATTTGACCAATATCATGGCGAGCGTCGGCGTGTCGCAGATCAAGCGCGTCGACGAGTTCATCGCGAGCCGGCAGCGGGTGTGCAGGCAATACAACGAGGCGTTCGCACCCATCGAAGGCGTGCGGGTCCCGCCTACGGACTTCGAAGGAATTTCCCCCTTCATCTACAGCCTCAGGGTGCTCAAAGGCCGGCGGGAGGCATTGATCGCCCACCTGAACGGCCGGCAGATCGATGTCGGCGTCCATTTCATCCCGGTCCACAAGCATGCCTATTTCTCTTCCTGCCACCGCGGCGACATGAGCGTCACCGACCGCGTCACTCGTGAAGTGCTGACGCTGCCGCTGCACTCGAACATGAAACCGGAGTTCGTGAACCGGGTCATCGCCGGCGTGTCGGGATTTTTCTCCTGACCTCACCGGTGCTCCGCCCGGGCAACTTCATGTTCCCCGCGCCATGGCTTGCGCGACGCTTCGGATCCGGCCGCCGCGCGAGCGCACGCGCCCTGGTCCCGCAGCACCCCTTCTGATGTCTCTATTCCGGGAAAACGTACTGGCCAACTACGCCGGCAGAGCGTGGTCGGGCCTGATGTCGCTGGTCTTCATTCCCGTCTACATCGGCTTCATGGGGATAGAGTCCTACGGACTGGTGGGCTTTTTCATCACGCTGCAGATCGTGTTTTCCCTGCTCGACATGGGATTGAGCACGGCGCTGAACCGGGAACTGGCCAGAAGCTCGGCGGACCGCGACGATGCCGGAGACACCAGAAATCTGGTTCGGACGCTGGAGATCGTCTATTGCTTCATGGCGGGGGGAATTGCGCTGGTGGTGGCTGTCTTGGCCCCACTCATTGCAAGCCACTGGATCAGCGGCAGCGCCCTGTCTGCGCAAACCGTGGGCGGGGCCGTGCAGCTCATGGGGCTCACGCTTGCTTTGCAGTGGCCGTTCGCGTTGTATTCGGGCGGATTGATGGGTCTGCAACGGCAGGTGCTGCTGAATGTGGTGACGATCATCATGGCGACACTACGCTGGGGCGGCGCCGCGTTGATCCTCTGGCTGGTCACGCCGACCATACAGGCGTTTTTCATGTGGCAGGTACTCGTGAGCGCGGCTCAAACTCTGGTTACCGGTATTGCGCTGTGGAAGTGCCTGCCTGCGGTTTCCCGGCCGGCACGGTTCGAAAAACGTGCCCTGATCAGGATATGGCGGTTTGCCGCGGGGATGACCGGCATCTCGGCCATGGCGATCATACTCACGCAACTGGACAAAATTATCCTGAGCAAACTGCTCCCCCTCGAAATGTTCGGCTACTACACTCTGGCGGCAGTGGTGGCATCGGGTCTCTATCTGCTGGTGACCCCGATTTTCTCAGCGGCGTTTCCGAATTTTTCCCAACTGGTGGCAGTTGGCGATGCCAGTGGTCTAAAGAACCGCTACCATCAGATATGCCAACTTGCGTCCGTCGTGGTTCTTCCTCCCGCGATCGTGCTCACTCTTTTCGCGAAAGAGATACTGCTCGTCTGGACTCAGGATCCTGTCACTACGGCGAATACCCATTTGCTGGTCAGCGTCCTGGCCGTCGGCACGGCCCTGAATTCTCTCTTGAACCTTCCCTATGCATTGCAGCTTGCGCACGGCCGGACCCGGTTTGCCTTCTATACGAACGTTCTCGCCGTCGCCTTGCTGGTGCCGACGATCATCTGGGCGACGACGCGTTATGGCGCTTTGGGCGCCGCGCTCACCTGGGTTGCGCTCAATTGCGGCTACGTCTTCATCGGTCTTCCGCTGATGCACAAGTGGCTGCTTGTAGGCGAGCTCAAGCGCTGGTACCTGGTCGACGTCGGGCTGCCCATGCTCGCAAGCCTGGCCGTTGCATTGCTCGGGCGCTGGTGGTTTCCGGCGCAAGCTGCGAGCGTGCCAATGGTGTTCTGGCTGTTGTTTGTTTCAGTGGCGACCCTGCTGGCTGCGGTCTGGGCCGTGCCTTTCACGCGGCGGCGGTATGTCCGCGGAGGAGCGCCGGTTTGACACTCTTCCCAGGCCCCCGGCGCCGGTGCACCGCTGGTTCGCGGCCGTCGATGACGCGGGCGCGCCAACCGGCGTATCAGTTGTGCCACTATTCCCCGGCGAACGCATTCCGTTGAAGCCATGATCAAGCGCAGGTTTTCGATCGTCATACCCACGCGCGAGCGCGCGGATACCCTTTTCCATACGCTCAAGACCTGTATCGCGCAGGATTATGACGATTGCGAAATTATCGTAAGCGATAACCACAGCGCCGATCACACGCGCGACGTGGTGACCGGCTTCAATGACGCACGCGTGAAGTACACGAACCCCGGACGCCGGCTGGGCATGGGTGACAATTTCGAGCACGCGTTCGAACAGATCAGCAGGAATACCGTTGCGATCTGCATAGGAGACGACGACGGGTTGATGCCGGGCGCATTGCAGGAGGCGAACGAGATCATGACATCGGAGAGGGTCGAGGCCCTCGCCGGAACCAGGGTGCACTATGACTGGCCCGGTTTGCTGGCAGGCCGGTCAAACCAGCTGGTTCTCCCCATCGCCGGAGCGCGCATAACGACGCGCCGGACCGCCGATTTTGTCAAGGATGTCCTCTCTCATCGATGCTCATATGGGACCGGGCCCATCCTTTACCAGGGCTTCGTGGCTTCGCGAGTTTTGGAAACCATAAAAGCGCGCACTGGCCGCCTGTTCCGGACCGTGAGTCCGGATTTGTACGCGGTCTTTGCCATAAGCGCAGTGCTGCGGGAGTACACAGTCACGCAGCGTTGTCTCGTGATTGACGGCGCATCGCCGCGTAGCACCGGCGCAGCGCTCTTTGGCCTGTCGCCCGATGCCACCGAGGCGAATAATTTCGGAAAAGAGAACAATTGGCCGATGTATCCGGGGCTCCTGCCCGCCCGTTCCGTGCTCATAGGGGAGGCCGATTCCTATCTGCATGCGCGCGACGTGCTGAGCGAGTTGAGTTTCGAGATTCCATGGCATGTGATCTTGCCCGGCGCCTACGGCGAGGTGCTGGCTCAAGACCACAGCGAATCGATACGCGCGGTGGAACTCATGGCTGAGCGATTCGGCGTGCGTTTGCCGTCGCGCGGCATTGCAGCAATAAAGTATCGGTCGCGCAGATTTTCCGAAGGCCTGCGGCGCTGGCGGAACAACCTTTATATCGATTGCTCGCCATTTGGCGTTGGCGACGTTCATGGCGCCGCGCAGTTGGCCCACTTCGCCCGCCAGTGGGTTGAAACCGGATGCGATTCGAAGATGCTGCAGGCGCGTCAGATCGTCAGGAGATTGCGGGCGCTCGGCGCGCAGGACAGGAAATGAATCACGTGATCCTGAGGAAGGGCGGCCGTATGCTCGAGGTCTGCGCAGCGAACCGGGCCAAGTGCGTCCTCCATGCTGGAAACATGCGCATGACCGCGAAGCCTGCGGTAGTATTTCGTGGCGGTGCCGTATTACTTGCGATCTAATAGCCGGGAATTCGCAGATGCGCCCTCCCGGCTCTTCGCCTTGCGTTATTTGAGAAGTTACAACCGCCGATGCCTGACGCCAGAGACCACAAGCCCGATGTCGTCACGCAGCGTTATATTGAAGGGGCCTACGCCGCACACAATCCAACCTGGGACCTGGAAGACAGTCCATGGAAGGCCGCCCAGGTTCTCGAAGTTCTCGGCGCTGCGGGGCTGAAACCCCGCCGGATCGCGGAGGTCGGGTGTGGCGCGGGAGGAGTACTCATCGAGATTGGCAGGGCATTGCCGGAAGCCGTTCTGTTCGGCTTCGACATCTCGCCCGATGCCGCATCATTCTGGGAACGTCACGGCGGGTCCGGGATCACTTTCAAAATGGCCGATTTCCTGCGTGAAGACACCGGGCACTTTGATTTGATACTTCTTCTCGATGTCATTGAACATCTGGCAAACCCCTTCGAGTTCTTGAACGCAATCCGGGATCGAGCGGATTGCTTTGTCTTTCATTTTCCCCTGGACTTGTCGGCGTTGAGCGTCCTGCGTGAGTCACCTTTGCTCCATGTCCGGGAGAAGGTCGGTCATATACATTACTTCACTCGCGGACTCGCGCTTGCACTGCTACAGGAATGCGACCTTGAAATCATGAAGTGGAAATATACCGGTGCCGGTCTCCATGCTCCGCAGCGCGCCCTCCGGACCCGACTGGCAGGATTGCCGAGAAGATTGCTTTCGCTGCTGAGCCGGGACCTTTCGGCACGCTTGCTTGGGGGGGAAACCCTGATGGTATTGGCACGGCGGAGAACCATCCCGTTGCCATCTTGAGATGGCCTGCGCCCGAGACGGCAGAATGCCCGTGAAAAGACTACTGTTGCACGCACCGAATGTTCACCAGGGCGGCGGCAAGGCGCTTCTGGCAAGCCTGCTGCAGTCACTCGGTAACGACCTGGATTGCATACTGCTGGCCGACGCGCGGCTCGATATTCCACCCCTTGCCGCGAACGTAAGAGTTATTTCCTTTCCGCCCAGTATCGCCGGCAGGCTGGATACGGAACGGGCCAAGCGTGTGCTGGACTGGGGCCGCGCCCTTTGGGGAAAAGGCCCGTTCTGGACCCGCATCTGATCCCCCGTCGAATACCGCAGAAATTCCAGTTGGTGATCGCGGTCACTGGCGCGACGGGCTTCATCGGGCGCCGTCTCGTCGACGTCCTCGTCGCGCGGGGAGACGCGGCGGTCCGCGTCCTGGTCAGAAATAACGACGCCATCGCCCGCACAGGCTTCCGTGGGGAAGCAATGGAAGGCGACATGCGGAATCCCGCCGCATTTGCGCGGATATTCGAAGTAATTTCCGCGTACTTTGCGGCGCTGGTCCTCGACCCAGCGCTTGCCGCGCTGCGGCCGAGGTCCATGGCCAAGGCACACCTGTATTGCGCGCAACTCCATGCGCGTGCCGAGCGCTATCGCGCCGCTTTGTCCAACACAGCAATCGCGCACCGCCTGTTTCCGGCCACGCTGGTCCGGCCTGAAACCTGGCGTTCGGTCGCCAATGCACTGTTTGGCCGGGCCGCGCACTGCCTGATCTGGTGGCTGCTGAAAATCAGCGGCCCAAAAGCATAGAATTGAGGCATGCTGGAATTCGACCCTATCGCCGCCCGGTATCGCGGCGCCGACTACCTGCGGAAGAATCCCTCCTGGGACAGCGAGGACTCGCCGTGGAAAGCCGGCAAGGTGCGTGATCTGCTCGCAGCGCACGGCCTGCAACCCGGGAGTATCGTCGACGTCGGCTGCGGCGCGGGCTTCGTGCTCGCGGAACTGAAGCACGCATACCCTGCAGCGCGGCTGAGCGGTTACGACATTGCGCCCGACGCGGAGCGATTCTGGGCATCGCACCGGGCAAGCGGCATCGAACTCGTCGTCGGCGATTTCACCGCGACCCCGACGCAGCAGTACGACGTGCTTCTCGCGCTGGACGTGCTCGAGCACCTGCAGGATCCCGTCGCATTCCTCGCCCGGATCAAGGGGTGCGCGAAACACTACGCGTTCCATATTCCCCTCGACTTTTCGGCGACCAGCGTATTGCGCGAAACGCCGCTGCTGCACGTGCGCCGCAAAGTAGGACACGTTCATTACTACACGCGCGGCCTGGCCTTGGCGCTGCTGGACGACTGCGGTTACCGCGTCGTCAATGCGCGCTATACCGGAGCTGCGTTCACCGCGCCGCAGCGCGGCTGGAAAGCGCGTGCGGCGCAACTACCCAGGCGGCTGGCATTTGCGCTGAATCGGGATTGGGGCGCCCGCTTGCTCAGCGGCGAAATGTTGATGGTGCTGGCAACCACCGAAAATGCCCGATGAAACTCATTTTCCACGCGCCCAACGTGCACAGCGGCGGGGGTAAGACCCTGCTGCGTGCGGCGTTGCAGAGCGTTGACGCGGCGCAGGCATGCGCGCTGATCGCCGACTCCCGTCTGGACCTTCAGCGACTGCCGGCGCACATCGCCGTGGAAACGTTTGCGCCGACTATCGCCGGCCGTCTGGCCGCCGAGTCACGGTTGCGGTCGCTTGCCGCGTCCGGCGATGTCGTGTTGTGCATGGGAAACCTGCCCCCGCTACTGTCGTGCCCGGGCCGGGTGTTGGTGTTTCTGCAGAACCGCTATCTGTGCGACGACGTGTCGCTCCGCGGATTTGCGCTGCGGGCGCGCCTGCGCAACGCCTTCGAAAGACTGTGGCTGAAGCTGCGGCTCCGCCAGGGAATGCGGGTGCTGGTGCAGACGGCCTCGATGCAACGGGCAGCCCGGCAGGCCCTTGGCGTGGAGGCGTTGATCATGCCGTTCACCGCGGTGACAGTTTCGGACGCACACCGGGAAGCTGGTCCCGGCCGCGCCCGCTTGCTCTACCCGTCCTCGGCGGAGCCGCACAAGAACCACTCCTCCCTGCTCGCAGCATGGCGCATCCTCCAACAATCGGGCGTGGACGCCGAATTGCATCTCACCATCGAGGAAAACTCTCCCCTCGCCGGCGAGATCGAGCGCGCGCGCAAGGCCGGGGTGGCCGTCGTAAATCACGGCCATTTGGAACCGCAGGGTCTCACCGAGCTTTATCGGACATGTACCGCCCTCGTTTTTCCTTCCGGGCTGGAATCATTCGGCCTGCCATTGCTCGAAGCGCAAGCGGCAGGGCTGCCGATCGTGGCGGCGGAGCGCGATTATGTCCGGGACGTGGTCGAGCCAGTCGAAACGTTCGATCCCGAATCGCCGGTGTCCATCGCGCGGGCGGTGCGGCGCCTGCTGGGCGCGCCGGAAAAGCCGCCACCGCCCCTCGCACCTGCCGAATTCATCGCGCGTATCGTAGCGGATCGGGTCTGAGGTGCGTATACTCGTCGTCAGCCTGTATTTCCATCCGGAATCGTTCCGCATCAACGACCTCGTCATCGGGCTGAGGGAACGGGGATACGCGATCACGGTGTTGACCAGGCTGCCCAATTATCCGGACGGCCGGCCTTACCCGGGTTACGGCTGGACCGGCCTGGCGTAGGAGGATTTCAAAGGCGTCAAGGTCATCCACGTGCCCCTCATTACCAGGGGACGAGCCAAGAACTGGCGGCTCGCACTCAACTATCTGTCGTTTGCGTTCGCGGCCTGCCTGTTAGGTCCGCTGCGCTGCCGGGGCGCGTTCCATCTGGTGTTCGTGTTCGAACTATCGCCGGTCCTGACGAGGGCATGCTGGGCCCGCTGCAGAACATGGCGCGACAAGCGAACATCCCGGGCCGCGTTCACTTCATCGGACCCGTTTCCGGCGTCGACAAAGCCAGCGCGTACAGCGCAACGCAACTGCTAGTCATTCCGTCCAGACGGGAGGCGATGTCCATCGTCGTGCTCGAAGCGGGCAATTGCGGCACGCCAGTCCTGATCACGGACCAGTGCGGCTTCGACGAAGTGGGGCGAATCGGCGGAGGCAGGGTTGTGGGTGTTTCACCGGATGCGTTAGAATTTGGCTTGATCGGGATGTTGAAGGATCCGGAGCCGCTGCGCGCAATGGGACTGAAGCTCAAGGATCACGTGGTCCGGCATTTTCTCTGGGAATCGACGGCACGAAAATACCTTGAACTGTTCGACCGGATCCTGAAGGCGAAGCGCGAGGAACCCTGATGGCCCTCGTCTTCCTCAAGAAGCTGCGCAACAGGTACATCTGGCAGCGCATCTTCTACGAGCGCCTGACCGAGCCCGTGCATCTCAACCTGATGGCCGTCGGCGTCGCAGTGTTCGGCGGTTTGCGCTCCAAGGTCGCATTCGATCTCGTGCTCCGGCAGCAGCATGCCTACAGCATTCTGGCTTGCGCCGACCTCGCGCGCGAACTCGGCATCGAGGAAGTGACACTGGTCGAGTTCGGCGTGTCGGCCGGCGCCGGGCTCCTCAATATCTGCGAGCTGGCCGGGCGCGTCACATGCGAGACCGGCGTGCGGTTCAGGGTGTTCGGTTTTGACACGGGTACGGGCATGCCGCCGCCACAATCCTACCGTGACCATCCCGAAATTTATCAGGAAGGGGATTTCCCGATGGGCCACGAAAGGTTGCGGCAGTCGCTACCCGCCAACGCGCAGCTTTTCATCGGCGAGATCAAGGACACAGTGGAGCCCTTCCTCCAAAGCGTTTCCCCGGCCGCGCCTATCGGTTTCGTGTCGATCGATGTCGACTACTACTCCTCGACACACGACGCGCTCGCCGTCCTCGAGGGCGAGGCCGAACAGTATTTGCCGCGCGTGCCGGTGTATCTCGACGACGTCGAACATCCCTCTCACAATTCCTGGTGCGGAGAGCGGTTGGCGGTAAATGAGTTCAACGAGCGACATGAACTGCGCAAGATCGAGCAGCACGCCTTTCTCAGGAGCTACCGAGTTTTCCGCAATGCGCGGTGGATCGACCACATGTTCACGCTCCACGTCCTCGATCACCCAAGCCGGACGGCGCTCGTCCAGCAGCGGGAGACAACGGTGCTCACCAATCCCTACCTGGATCAGCATCCTGCCCGAAAGGAGATGCAGCCGTGACGGCCAAAGACAAGCTGGTGCGCCTGATTGTCGAGCGGCTCGAGCGCGACTCGGCCGAGCTCGCGCGCCGTTTCGCCTCGCCTCCCGGCGGGCTGCCGACGCGCCACCTGGCGATCGACAACCTGCTGCCCGAGGAGATCGCCCGCGATTTCTACCCGTGCTTCCCTCCGAAGGAACGCATGCGCCGGCTGTCGAGCTTCAGGGAACGCAAATTCACGTTCAAGCAACTGGACGAGGTCCCGGCCCTGCTGAGGGACGTCACGTTCGCGATCCAGAGCCCCGAGCTGGTCGCGGTGGTCGAGCGCATCACCGGCATACAGCGGCAGGTACCCGACCCTCGCCTCTATGCCGGCGGCATTACGCTGATGGCCAGAGGCGACTTCCTCAACCCGCATATCGACAATTCGCACGACAGCGACAGGACGCTCTACCGCACGCTCAATCTGCTCTATTACGTGACCCCGGAGTGGAAGCCGGAATTTGGCGGCAACCTGGAGCTGTGGGACGACGCCGTGAGGACCCCGCTGGTGATTCCCAGCCAGTTCAACCGGCTGGTCATCATGGAAACCAACCGCCACTCATGGCACTCGGTAAGCCCGGTGCGCCACGAAGGCCAGCGCTGCTGCGTTTCCAACTACTATTTTTCCGAGCAGTCGCCGGATGGTGGGGACTACTTCCACGTCACTTCCTTCAGTGCCCGTCCTGAACAGGTGATTCGCCGCTGGGTCGCCGCCGCCGACAATCTCGCGCGTATGGGCATCCGCAAGATCTTCAGAAAGGGTCTCGGCAGGAAAGACGTGTATCAGCCGGGTCAGCCCAAGTGACGGTCCCCATGCCCATGCTTCGCACGCGTGGGACCGGACTGGCCTCGGAAAATCTGGGGAAGCCGCACCCGGAATTGCTTTGACGGCGGGCTGCTGCATGCGCATCCTGATCGTCACCCAGTACTTCTGGCCCGAGAACTTCCGCATCAATGATCTTGCTACCGGCTTGTGCAAGCGCGGCCACGAGGTCACGGTGTTCACCGGCAAGCCCAATTATCCGGACGGCCGCTATTTCGCGGGCTACGGATTCTTTCGGCGTTCCCGCGAGGAATTCAACGGCATGCCTGTAATACGCGTGCCGCTCGCGCCGCGCGGCGGCGGCGGCGGATTCCGTCTTGCGCTGAACTATCTGTCGTTCGCCCTGTTCGCATGCGTGCTCGCGCCGCTCCGCGTGCGGGGCGACTTCGACGCGATTCTGGTCTACGAGCCCTCGCCCATCACCGTCGGTCTGCCCGCCCTGATCCTGAAACGGCTGAAGCGCGTGCCGGTGCTGTTCTGGGTGCAGGACCTTTGGCCAGAAACGCTGTCGGCAACGGGCGTCGTGAACTCGAGGTGGATGCTGAAGGCGGTTGGACAACTGGTGCGATTCATTTATCGCCACTGCGATCTCATTCTCGTCCAGTCGCGGGCGTTCATGGCCCCGGTCGAGGCTCTGGGAGTTTCGGCGCAAAAAATACTCTATTACCCGAACAGCGCCGAGGAAATATACCGCCCGCTGGCGATCGAGCCGCAGCGGCCATCCGGACAGGAGTGGTTGCCCGGGGGCTTCCACGTCGCGTTCGCGGGCAACATCGGCGCCGCGCAGGATTTCGAGACCATCCTCTCCGCCGCGGACCAACTCCGCGCCGAGCATGGCATTCACTGGGACATCATTGGCGACGGCCGCATGCAGGGGTGGGTCGAGAATGAGGTTCGCCGCAGGAAACTTGGCGATAACGTGCATCTGCTCGGCAGGCATCCGCTAGAATCCATGCCGCGCTTCTTCGCGCTTGCCGATGCCATGCTCGTGACGCTCAGGCGGGACCCCGTCTTCGCGCTGACCATACCGTCCAAGGTCCAATCCTACCTGGCGTGCGCCCGGCCGATCATCGCCGCGCTCGATGGTGAGGGCGCGCGCGTAATCGTGGAATCCGGGGCGGGGATCGCGGTACGGGCGGGAGATGCCGGGGCATTGGCGGAGGGGGTGCTCAGGCTCTACCGCATGCCCCATCACGAACGGGAAGCCATGGGACAGCGCGGCCGGTGCTATTTCGAGCAGCATTTCGAGCGCGAACTGCTGCTCTCCCGCATTGAGCAATGGATGCGGGATCTCGCGGCGGGGCGTGCATGCGCGTCCTGATCCTGGGGGGGGACGGCATGCTGGGGCATCGCCTGCTGCGGCATTTCTCGCTAATACACGAGACGCGCGTGACACTGCGTCGCAATCTCGCCGACTATTCGCACTTCGGCCTGTTCAACCGCGAGAATGCATTTGAAAAGTCGGACGTGCGCGATTCCGAACGCATTGCTGCGGTCGTCTCCGATTTCCGCGCCGAGGCCGTGATCAACGCGACCGGTATCGTCAAGCAGCGGCCCGAAGCTCATGAACTCGATTTCTCCAACGAAGTTAATGCGCTGTTTCCGCACCGTCTGGCACAACTCTGCCGCGCGAACGCGGCGCGGCTCATCCACCTCAGCACGGATTGCGTTTTCTCGGGGGAGAAGGGAAACTACACGGAATCCGACCGGCCCGACCCCGTCGATCTCTACGGCCAGACCAAGCTGCAGGGAGAAGTGGACGCGCCGGGCGCTATCACCTTGCGCACCTCGATGATCGGGCTGGAACTGGACAGGAAAACGGGTCTCGTCGAATGGTTCCTCGCTCAGAAGGGAAAAACCGTGAAGGGTTACCGCAAGGCGGTTTTTTCCGGTTTCACCACGGCGGAACTCACGCGCCTCATTGAAAAGCTGGTTACCCGGCACACCGATGCCCACGGCCTCTACCATGCCTCGAGCGCTCCGATCAGCAAATTCGATCTGCTCACCCGCCTCAACCGGAAGCTGGGGCTCGGTGTGACCATCGTCCCCGACGACTCCGTGACCTGTGACCGCAGCCTCGATTCGGCGCGTTTCCGGAAAACGTTCGGTTATTCTCCACCCGCGTGGGACACCATGCTGGATGAACTCGCTTCCGATATCCTGAAAGGCACCGGCTG
>Ga0180065_1000060_pt1 | contig 21490 bp, 26 predicted proteins | sample EasRiv00A_16_10D_FD_121783 | JGI IMG/M metagenome (GOLD analysis project Ga0180065, IMG submission 121783) | Soil microbial communities from meander-bound floodplain in the East River, Colorado, USA - East River metaG ERMLT200A_16_10D | ecosystem: Environmental > Terrestrial > Soil > Floodplain ...
AGTGCGAGACCCACAGCAAAGCGCCGCGCTGCCCGATCATCGGAGCGATCGCGACAGCGGGCGAAGGGGACCCGCGGCCAGCACGACGGGGCAGGGACCACTAAGCTTTGCTCCCACCCAGTAGCAGGTTGCGGACCGCCGCGTAAATCGCCCCGAGCGCGTACGACCACACCGCGAACACGACGAGCACGTAGGCGAACGTGCCCGCCGAAAACGGCGTGGCCGCGTAGATCTTGCGGAAATCCATGCCGTGGAACAGCCCGTTCAGGAGGTCGATCGAGGGCCCGGTGAACGCGTACCAGAAGATCGTGCACAGGATGTAGTTAATCAACACGGTCACCGATAATACGGCGCCGAATTTCCAGGGATTAAGCTGCTTCATATTGGTCTCCATCAGGTAAAGAGCGTCTTCGAAATGCCGGACTGTTTTTCCGGCCCTACCTCAACTGCCAGCGGAACGAGCGCGGACCTGATTCGCCGGGACGGGCAATCCTCAGCTCGATTGCCTGCGGCTGCGGAGACACGGCCTTGAAGCGCAATACGCCCTCGCGGTGATGCCCGCCGGGTGCGGCGCCGTCCCAGGCGACCGGCACGTGTTGCGTGCCTGTGCCGTCCAGCAGCACCGCGGTTTTCAGCAGGTCGTCGCTCAGATCCCCGCTGTGCGTGTCGAGCACGATTTTGAAATCCCAAGTCTTAGCGTTACTGGAAAGATCCTGCGGAATCGCGGCGACGGTCACGCCGCGCTCACTGCTCTTCTGTGCGGCAAGCTCGGCGGACGCCACTGGAAAGGCAGCTGATACCGCGAACAGACTTGCCAGCATCACCATTTGTTTCAAATTAGGCATGGTTGTGTTCCTTGATCTTCGCTATTTCGCCGGCGCCGGCTGCATCATCTGCTGGTGCTGCATCATCTGCTCCATCATCATCTGCATCATGTCCATTCGGCGCTGCATGAATTCCTGCTGCTGCTTCGGATCCATACCCTTCATCGGGCCGCCGCCTTTCATCTGGTCGCCGCCCATGGCGCCGGGACCCATGCCGCCCTGTCCACCCATCATGCCCATCATCGGGCCGCCCATGCCGCGCATCATGTTCATGCCTTGCTGCATGCTTTGCATGTGCTCCTGCATCAGCTTTTGGCGCTCCTTCGGGTCGGTGGTTGTGCGCATCTTTTCCATCTGCTGCTGCATCCGTTTCATGTTCTCCTGCATCTGCGCCATCTGTTTGTCATCCATCATGCCCATGCCACCCGGTTGCATCGGGCCGGCCTTGGCCGCGGACGGCTTCTTGTCGGACGGCCGGTCTTCGGCCGCGTAGGCAGGGGTCGCGAGCACGATTGCTGTGATGAATGCGGTTACCGTAATGCGTTTCATGTGTCGTCTCCGTTCAGGTGCGTTGAAAAAGCGATGACACCGCGTAAAGCATGCGCGGCGCGTGCGCGGCCTATGGCCGCCAGAAGGGGGCTAAATCCGAATCCGCTGAGTGCGGAGGTAAAGCAGGGTGCTCGGCTGCGTCGAATGCGGAAAGTATGACGCCAGAAATGCACCAGCGCCGCCGCGAAGAGCAAGATTCCCCAATGCCGGCGCCGCCGTCAATAAATTCAGACCGGTGGCGCCAGTCATCGCGTTAGGCGCTCCGGGACCGACGGCGCTGAGATCCGGGCAATCGGTATCGGGATGCTCGGGAAATAGCAGTGGCTCGGCGAGATGCGTCATCGGGCCGGCGGCATGGGCCACCGCCGTCGGAGCATCGGATCCGCTATTTGCGGCAAAGCTGCTGCAGCACGGCTGCAGCACGGTTGTTAGCCAGAACGCGACCCAACCCGCCAGCAGCCACGCGCCAAGGCGGCGCCGCCGACCGGTGGCCAGCATGCTGATTTGGTTTGCGTGTGTACTCTGGTTGCGCATTTCGGCGGTCTCGTCCTTCGGGCAGTCTGAAGCGGATACTAGAGGAGCCGGACAGGCTCATTTTGATCTAGATCAAGCACGAAAGATCCTGTTGCCAAAAAGGCGCGGTTACCATGACTGAGGGCGGTCTGCGTGGAGTTTGCTCATCGCCGCTGATAGTCGCGGTTCACTTCAGCTTGCGCTTTCCGGATCTTCTCTGGCCAGGAGTGCTTGATGAATGCCAATACGGCCCAAATCTCTTCGTCTGACAGCACTCCCGCGAAAGCGGGCATGTCACTCTCGTATTTCGGCGGGGCGTATTTGCCGGGAATGAGCCCCTGCTTGGTGATGCCGAACAGCACGGAATCCGGATGGTGCCAGGTGTGTCCCGAGGCGTCATGCGGTGGTGCGGGCATGTGCCCGTTCGGAAACTTTTCCCGCCAGTGGGCCTGGCCCTCGAGACGGGCGCCGTGGCAGGAGGCGCAGTGTTGCGCGTAGACAGACTTTCCTCGTGCGACCGGCGCGGCGTTTTCGGGGTCGGCCAGGGACTTCTCATCTGACCACTGTGCAACCAGGATCGCGCCAATAAGAAACGCAAAGGACGTCGCCAGGAGTCCGACACCTATCCTGTTACGCACGCTGGACAAAGCATCTATCCTCGCCGCCGTTGTTGCCTCGAACTCTTCATTGCGACGTGACCGGTTCAATCTTCGTCACGATTCTACCTTGTGCACTTCACGTTCGGCGAGTGGAGCGGTGTTGCTCGCGGTGCCCGCGGCAGGCTGGTGGTGGGCCTCAACGGCCAGCGCTCCTGCTGGAAAGGTGATTGCCAGCAAAAATACGGCGACGAGTTTGCGTGTCACGAGAGGATCCTTTCCGGTCATCAACGGTAACTCTGAAAAATCGCGGTAGTGCTGTCGGGCTTGACCAGCAGCACGTCGTAGGGCTGCGGCGTCTTGCTCGGCATGCCGGGCGAGCCGGCGGGCATGCCGGGTGCGGCGAGCCCCTTTGCTTTGAGCCGCTCCTTCAGCAATCGCTTGATGTCCCTTGCCGGCACGTGCCCCTCGATGGCGTAGCCTTCGACCACCGCGGTGTGGCAGCCGGCGAGCGCATCAGGAATCCCGTAGCGACGGCGGGCGGCGCTGGTATCGTCCACGTTGATCGGCTTCACCCGGAAGCCGTTGGCGCGCAGATGTTCTATCCACGCGCTGCAGCAGCCTCACGTGGGGTCGAGGTAGACATCGACCTGCAATGGTTGGGCAGCGAAAACCGATCCTGTTACGGTTGCAGCGGCGAGCGCTGCAATGAAGTGCCGTTTGTTCATAATGTGACTACCTCGCACTGATATTGATTTTGCCCATCGTTCCGGCTTCGTAAGTACCCGCGAATCAGGATCTAGCTGGCTGGAAGACCAGGAAATACTGGTTGGGCAGGAAAGTATGCTCTTGCGTCAGCGCGTAGCCGGCAAGCTTCAATTCGGCCTTCACGCGGTCCGGCTCGATGCGCGCGCTCTTCGGCGGACCCACGGGGGAATCCATACGGAAATCGATTATCGCGATCCGGCCGCCAGGCTTCAGTGAATTCTGCAACTGGCGGAAGTAACGTTCGCGGTCTTCGACGTGGTGATAGACGTCGACCAGGATGACCAGGTCCGCTTTCTCGGGGAGGCGGGGGTCGCCTGGCTTACCCGCCACCGCGGTCACGTTTTTCAGTCCCTCGCGTTTTGCGCGGTCGGCGAGATGCTTCACCATGCCGGGCTCGGTGTCTACGCCGTAGACGCGCCCTTTCGGCACCATATGGGCGAACCGCACCGAGAAGTAGCCGGTGCCGGCGCCGATGTCCGCCACGATTGCTTCGGGCTTCAATGCCAGCGCCTGGATCACGTCGTGCGGCTTCTGCCACGCGTCGCGCTCGGGGTCGTCGAAGACCTTTGCCCATTTTTCAGCGTCGCCGAAGCTGTGCTGATGGGTCTGCGGCGTCTGTGCTGCTGCGGGTCCGGACAGCAGTCCCGCAGTGGCGGAAAAAACCAGTGCAGTTGCCAGCGATGAAATTCGTTTCATTCTTTCGTCTCCAGTGCGCGTCGCGCGTTTCAGTATACAAGGCGGGGCGAGCAGGGCGGGTTGTCCACGCCGCACGCGGTTAGTGTGAATGCCCGCTAGCGGCTGGTGCCCTGGACTCCGGCGCGGAGTCAGGTCCCCTTCCGACGTGCGGTCCCATGGCCATGCGCGCCATCATGCCGCGCCTCATCGCCACCGGGCCTTCCTGCGTGAGCTCGGTCACTTCCGCCGCATGACCCTGGAGCGCAGCGACGACCTTGGCGTCGGTGGAGGTTCGCGTCACGATGGAACCGTTCTCGGTGACTTCGACGACGGAGCTGATCTTGTCCCGGTTCTCGAACAATACCGGCAGCGTGGTGCTGAAGATGTTGAATTCGCGCCCGTCCTTCAGGCGCTGCGACATGCTGGCGACGTGAGCCTTGATCGCCTGCGCCACCTTGGGGTCATCGGATTCCGTAACCGTCCGGATGCCGTTGGGCAGATTGATCACCGTGCGCTTGATCCTGGTGTGATTCATTAGCAGATCGTGGACCACGCCCATGTCGGCCGCCGAGCCGGCGTCCTGTTTCGTGAGCATGGCAGTCGCGCCGGCCATCGGGCCGTGGCCGGCCATGCCGTGATCCGCGCCGTGCATCTTTCCCGGCCCCATTCCGAATGGCTGGGCAAGGACTGCAGCGACCGCCAATCCAACTCCCAGTGACACAGTTACTCCAAGCGCGAACTTCCTCGAGTGTTTCACGTTCCCCTCCGGATGCGTAAATGAATTGAAGTAGGGGCAGGTTTCCCCGCCCCGGTCTTGGTTAGCGAGCTTGTTAGTTCGTGGCCGGTTCCTGCCGCGTGCCGCCAAAGTGCGGACCGCGGTGCTCCGGCAGCGTGATGCCTTTTTCCTTGGCGCGCTTCTCCATCTCGGTGCGGGTCGCCGTGGCGATCTGCTGGCGCTCCTCGGGCGTCCTGGCGTTACGCATTTTCTCCTGCAGCGCCGTCCGCTCTTCGGGGGTCATGAGCTGCTGCCCGGCGCCATGTCCCGCGCCGCCGCCCATTCCACCGTGTTGCGTGCCGCCTTTCGCGCCGTGCTGCATCCCGTCCTTGGCGCCGTGTTGCATGCCGCCCTTGGCACCGTGCTGCATGCCGCCTTTCATCTCGTGCCCCATCCCGTCGCCCATTTGCCCGGGCTGGGCGTAGGCGGTGGCCACGGCAATACCGAGACCCAGAGAAGCAACAACGCCTGCTGCGAATTTGTGAGACTGTTTCATGGTCGTATCCTTATTAAAGGTTGAATGTCGTTACCTCGATCACCCGTTGACGTCCCCGAATCCCGGACGCAACGACGATCGCTGCGGGACTCATTCCACCACCAAGTTGTAAGCGGTTGATGTCAGAATGCCGGTGTTTTGTATCGCAGCCTTGCGCCGTGCCGTCTTGTTACACTGCGTTACAATTTTTCGTCCCGGCGCGCGAGGACTGGGGTATATACCCGCCATGACCAGGCAAGATCACATACTGGTTGTCGACGACGACGCGGAGATTCGCGCGCTGCTGCGCGAGTACCTCCAGAAGCAGGGCTATCGCGTGACCGCCGTCGCGGACGGCAAGGCGCTGCGGTCGACGATCGAAACGTCGCGTCCGGACGTCATCGTTCTCGACCTGATGATGCCCGGCGAGGACGGGCTTTCCCTCTGTCGCGGTCTGCGCGCGCATTCCGACGTCCCCATTATCATGCTGACCGCGCGCGGCGACGAAACCGACCGCATCGTGGGGCTGGAGATGGGCGCCGACGATTACCTGGCCAAGCCCTTCAATCCGCGGGAACTGCAGGCGCGGATCAAGAGCGTGCTGCGGCGCGCGCGGTCCGTTCCAGATAACCTGAAGCGGCCGGAAGCCGGTTCGTACCGGTTCGCGGGCTGGACGCTCGACGTCGCCACGCGCAATCTTGCCGCGCCCGACCGCGTGGTCGTTCCGCTGAGCGGCGCCGAGTTCCGGCTGTTGCGGATCTTTCTCGACCACCCCAACCGCGTTCTGACGCGCGATCAGTTGATCGACCTGATGCTGTCGCGGGATGCGGCACCGTTCGACCGCGCGATCGACGTGCAGGTGAGCCGCCTGCGCCATCGCCTGCGCGAGGACGCGAAGGAGCCTGCCATCATCAAGACGGTGCGCGGGCAGGGCTACGTATTCGCCGCGCACGTGGACGCGTGATGCGTTTCCTGCCTCGATCGCTGTTCAGCCGGCTGGTGCTGGTGCTGCTCGGCGGGCTCGTTATCGCGCAGCTGCTGAGCTTCGCGGTCCACATGCACGAGCGCGGCGAGTTGCTGTCGCAGGCGAGCGGCCGGCAGGCCGCCCAACGCATCGCCGACATCGTCCGGCTGCTCGACCCGCTCGCCCCGGCGGAACGACGCCGGATCGTGCAGGCTTTCAGCGCGCCGCCGATCGCCATCAGCCTCGATCAGCCCGCGCTCGTGGCGGCGAAGCAGGATGCCGACGCCGCGGCACGCGCTCTCCTTTTCGAAGCGATGCTGCGCCGCTATCTCGGCGACGGGCGGCCGGTCGCGGTGAGTGTGATCGAAGCGCCGGCCATGCCGCTCAAGCCGGCGGCGACGCGCGGCATGAAAGGGCCCGGAATGCACGGCGACTGGACGCCGCCCTGGGCGGCGATGCATGACGCGTCGCAACCCGGACTCTCGTTCGTCGCCCAGGTGCGATTGCAGGACGGGGAGCTGGTGACGTTCGATGCGCGGCAATCCGCGCAGACCGTGGCCTGGCCGTACCGGCTTCTGCTCAGCCTGGGCGTGCTCCTGGTCGCCGTCGTCGCGGTCTCTCTCGTCGCCGTGCGGTGGGCGACGCGGCCGCTGAACGCGCTGGCGGACGCGGCGGACGAGCTGGGGAGGGATATCCATCGCCCGCCGTTGCCGGAAGAGGGTCCCGAGGAAGTCAGTCGCGCCGCGCGCGCGTTCAACACCATGCAGGCGCGGCTCGCTGCCTATATCCGCGACCGCACCCGCGTGCTGGCGGCGATGTCGCATGACCTCAAGACGCCGATCACGCGGCTGCGGCTACGCTCGGAACTGCTCGAGGACCCGCAGGCTCGCGCGAAGCTCACAAAGGATCTCGACGAGATGGAGTCCATGGTCGGCGCGACGCTGGACTTTCTCCGCGGCCAGGAAAGCGGCGAGCCGGTTAGGCCGTTGGACGTCATGGCGCTGCTCGAAAGCCTGCAGGCGGACGTGCGGGAGACCGGCGGTGCGGTGGAAATCGAAGGCGTGACGGCCAGGCCCTTTCCGGGCGGGCCGCAGGCGCTGAAACGGTGCCTGGGAAATCTCATCGAGAACGCCGTGAAGTACGGCCAGTCCGCGCGCGTCGTGATCGATGACAACGACGCGCGCCTCGAAATCCGCATCCAGGATCAGGGCCCCGGCCTCCCTCCGGCGGAGCTGGAGAGGGTCTTCGAGCCGTTCTACCGCGTGGAAGGCTCGCGCAGCCGGGAGACCGGCGGCACTGGACTCGGGTTGACCATTGCGAAAAGCGTCGCCGAAGCCCACGGCGGCTCGCTCGCCCTTCGCAATCGTGCGGAAGGGGGGCTCGAGGCCGCTCTCATCCTGCCGCGCCGGTAGAGCCGCTGCTGACCGCGGACGCCCGCATCCCCGCTAACCGCGATTCGTCAGTCGCTTGATCTGAATCAATAATCACCCGCGGCGCTTTTGCAAGAATTCCCCGCTATCAAGTCAGGCGAGGAAGTCCTGTGTCCCTGGTTTCTGCTGTTCAGCTTGCAAAGACGTACCGGGCCGGCGACGTCGATGTGCCCGCCGTGCGCGGCGTCGACTTTGCGATCGAGCCCGGGTCGTTCGTCGCATTCGTCGGCCCTTCAGGCAGCGGCAAGAGCACGCTGCTCAACATGATCGGCTGCCTCGACAAGCCCAGCAGCGGGCGGCTGACCGTGCTGGACACCGACGTGGCCACGCTCGACCGGCGCGCGGGGGCCGAATTCCGCGGCCGTCACATCGGCTTCATCTTCCAGGACTTCAACCTGATCCCGGTGCTCACCGCCTACGAGAACATCGAGTACCCGCTCATGATGGTGCAGAACTGGCCGCAGGCGAGGCGGCGCGAGCAGGTGATGGGCCTGCTTAGTGCCGTGGGCATGGCCGACCAGGCCGCCAAGCGGCCCGACCAACTCTCGGGCGGGCAGAAACAGCGCGTCGCCGTGGCGCGCGCGCTGGTCGCCAACTCGAAGCTGGTGCTGGCCGACGAGCCCACCGCCAACCTCGACCACGATACCGCCTACCGCATCATCGGGCTCATGAGAAAAATGCGCGACGAGCTGAAAACTACCTTCGTGTTTTCCACGCACGACCCCAAGATCATGCGCGAGGCGGAGGTGACGTTCATGCTCGAAGACGGACGCCTCGCGCAAAACAGCGGATCCGCGCATCATGGGTAAGATCCTCGAGATCGCCGCGCGCAACCTCCTGCGCTACCGCCGCCGCACGCTGCTCACCTCGCTGCTGGTGGTGATCGGCATCGCGGCGGTGCTGCTGTTCGTCGCCATCACCGGCTCGTTCAAGGCGCTGATGATCGGGCAGATCACGGACTCCATGCTCGGCCACCTGCAGGTCCACCGGCGCGGCTACGTGGCGTCCATCGAAAGCCTGCCGCTCAATCTCAACATGCCGCCGCAAATGGCGGCGCAGGCCGTCAAGGCGCTCGACGGCAATCCGGATGTCGAGGCGTACGCGCCGCGTATCAAGTTCGGCGCGATGTTCAGCAATTTTACCGAGACCACCAGCGTGCGCGTCAACGGCGTCGATCCCGAGCGGGAGAATCTGGTCACGCCCTTACTAGCGGGTCGCCAGCTCGACGGCGAGCGCGGCGGCGCCCTCGTGAAGCGCGGCCAGATTCTGGTGCCGGTTCTCGTCGCGCGCGGCTTGCAGGTGAAGGCGGGCGACACGGTCGTGCTGGTCACCACCAACAAGGACGGCTCGGTCAACGGCAAGACGTTCGTGATCCGCGGCACGCTCGAGAGCGCGACCGGCCCGGGCGGGCGCGACGGATACATCCACATCGAAGACGCCCGCGAGCTGCTACGCATGACCGAGCCCGAGGTGACGGAGTTCGCCGTGCGCATCAAGCGCCAGGAGCAGGCCGAGCGCGTGACGGCCGTCCTTGTCGACGAGCTGGCCGGGGTGAAGAACAAGCAGGGCGGGCCCGCGCTGGAAGTGCACCCGTGGCAGCGACTTACGCCGTTCGCCAACATCGCCAACATGATCGACGTGCTCACGCTCGCCATCAAGGTAATGCTGGTGTCGATCGTGCTGGTGGCCATCATGAACGTGATGGTGATGGCGGTCTACGAGCGCATCCGCGAAATCGGCACGATCGCCGCGATTGGCACGCCGCCGCGGCGCATTCTGGCGCTGTTCCTGATCGAGGGGCTGTTGCTGGGCGTACTGGGCAGCGCGGTCGGCACCGCGGTCAGTCTGGCGGGAATCTACGCGCTCAACGTCTGGAGAATCAGCTATTCGTTCGGCCAGCAGGAGGGGCTCTTGCTGGCGCCGGTAATCGGGGTGCAGGACGTGGTTTCGATCGCGGGCATGGTGATCGTCGTCGCCGTCCTCGCAAGCCTGCAGCCCGCGTGGAAGGCCTCCCGCATGGACCCCATCACGGCGCTGCGGCATGTCTAATTCTCAGGATGACATCATGATCATGACCCCGCTCAAAGCGATCCTTGCAGCCATTCTTGTTGCCGCCGCGTTGCCGGTGCCTGCCGCGGACGGCAACGAGATCCTGCGCAAGGTGGACCGCAATCTCGAGCCCGAGAGCTACGAGATGTACCGCAAGCTGATCAACATCGAGCCAAGCGGGGCGAAGAAGGAATTCGTGCTCTACTCCGTGAAGAAGGGCCGCGACAAGGTCGTCGCGCTGTTTCTTTCGCCCCCCAGCGACGCGGGGCGCGCCACGCTGCGCGACGGCGACAACATGTGGCTCTATATCCCGAACGTGGGCAAGCCGGTGCGCATCACCAGCCTGCAATCGGTCATTGGCGGTGTTTTCAACAACGCGGACATCCTGCGCGTCGACTACGCGGTTGAGTACAACGCCGAATCGATGGCGGAGGAGAAGGACGGCTATCTGTTGAACCTCAAGGCGAGGACGGGGGAGGTCGCGTACGATCGCCTCAAGATGTGGGTGGACAGGAAGGTATTGCTGCCGGTGAAGATCGAGGCCTACGCCGCGAGCGGGCTGCTCATCAAGACGCTGTATTTCAAGGACATCAAGGACTTCGGCGGCGGCATCCGGCGGCCGGCGACGGTGGAGACGGACAGCCCGCTCTACAAGGGCCACCGTTCCGTTATGCTCTATTCGCAGTTGAAGAAGCGTGATTTTCCGGACGAAGTCTTCACGCTCAATTACCTGTCGCGGGTCGAAGACCTGCGCAAGTGATGTTCCTCCGCGGGCTTGCGGCCGCCGTCCTGCTGCTCGCCGCCGTTCTGGCGCATGCCGCTGAGGAGTTTACCTTCGACGCCGCCGAATTCCAGAGGAAACCGGTCGAGTTCGGCGGCTACGTCGAGTTCAAGCAGAATTATTTCAGGCTCAACCAGGACGGCGCGATGTATCTCCTGAATTTCTACCAGGAGCCGCGCGAGACCCTTGACCAATCTACGCTCACGTTCAAGCCGTCCGGCAGGTTCCGGAAGGACGACGCAAGCCTGGTTTTTAGGGCCCACCTCGAGGCCGACTGGGAGACGCGCGGTTCCGAACAGACGGCCCGCTTCGACGAGTTCTACGTGTCGTACAAGCCCAATCCCGGCTTTACCCTCGATGCCGGAAAAGTCTCCCTCAAGTGGGGCAAAGGTTACGCGTGGAACCCGGTTGCCTTCGTCGAGCGCTTCAAGGATCCCAACGATCCGGACCTGGCGCGCGAAGGTTTCACGATGCTCACGGCGGACTGGATCCGCAACTTCGAAGGGCCGCTGCGCACCGTGGCATTCACCCCGGTGGTGCTGCCGGCGGGGCCCGACGTAAACCCGGATTTCGGCGTCGGCACCCATGTCAACGTGGCGGCCAAGCTCTACTTCCTCTATCGCGATACGGACATCGATTTTCTTTTTCTGAGCGACGGCAGCCGCAGCGGCCGTTACGGGGCCGATTTTTCCCGCAATCTCACCAGCAACCTGGAAATACACGGCGAACTCGCCCGCTTCACCGAAACGCAGCAGCAGGTGACGACCGCCGCGGGCACTGCCAGCCTGGTGCGGGGCGCCGCGACAAGCTTCCTCGTCGGCACGCGCTACCTGACGGCGCGGGATACCACCTACATCCTCGAGTACTACCGCAACGGCCCTGGCTTCAGCGAGGACCAGATGAAGGACTTCGTTCAATTCGTGGATAATGCCTACGCCCAGTATCTCGCGACCGGGAACGACGCCCAGCTCGCGCGCGCGGCCAACCTCGGTCGCTCGGGCTATGCCAGGCCCAACCCGGGCCGCAACTATTTTTACGTGCGCGTGAGCCAGAAGGAGCCCTTCGATATCCTTTACTTCACCCCGGCGCTGACCGTGATCGCGAACGCCGACGACCGCAGCACTTCGATCGCCCCGGAATTGCTCTACACGGGCATCACCAACGTCGAGCTGCGGCTGCGGGCCTTCCTCCTGAGCGGGGGAAGCGGGACCGAGTTCGGCGAAAGGCAGTTCAGCCAGAGAATCGAGTTTCAGGCGCGACTGTACTTCTAGTCAGGGGTCGCTGTGGAGACAGTCCCCGGACGCTCGCCGTGCCCTCAACGGATGTGGCGATCCGGCTTGACCGCTCCCGGGAGAGGACGATTGATCTGGATCAAGAGCCGCGGACCGCGTGTCGGAGATGATGGAGCAGGTGCAACATGAGTCGAACGACAGCATGCCAGCGAACGAATACTCGGTGACGGCGTGGCGGGTGGACGCCGGCGGGAGTGTAGCCCGATGCAAGGACGGGCAGATCGTGCTCGACACGGCACTGGCAGGGCGCACCGACACGTTCAATCCGGCGGAACTCTTTCTCGCCGCGATCGCCGCTTGCATGATCAAGGGCATCGAGCGCATCACGCCGATGCTCAAGTTCCGGCTGCAGGGCGTTGCCGTGAGCCTCGTGGGCCGGCGCCAGGACGCGCCGCCCAAGATGATCGGCGTCGAGTACGAGCTTTGGATCGAGACCGACAAGACGGAACGGCGCCTCGATCTACTTCACCACAACGTGCGCAATTTCGGCACCATCTTCAATACCGTCCTCGCGGCCTGCCCACTCGAGGGGACGATCCACCGTGGCCTCCCGCCGTGGCGGCGGGAGGCAAACCGCGGCACGGATTCGCCTGAAGCCAGGTCGTAGCGCCCATGTGCGAACTGCTTGGACTGTCGAGCGACATCCCGGCCACGGTGAATCTCTCGCTGATGAAACTGGCCGAGCACGGCGGGCACTCGGGACCCCACCGGGACGGGTGGGGCGTCGCCTACTACGAAGGCCCGGACCTTCGTCTCATCAAGGAGGCCGTGGCGGCCGCGGACAGCGACTGGGTTCGATTCGTCCGGGATCATGATCTGCGAAGCCACATCGTTGTGGCTCACGTGCGCCGGGCGACCATGGGCGAACGCTCCTATCGCAATACGCAACCCTTCGCACGCGAGCTTGCCGGACGCATGCACCTTTTTGCGCACAACGGCTGGCTCGCAGGCATTTTTGATGCGCCGGGATTCCAGCAAAAGCGTTTTGTGCCGGTCGGGGAAACGGATTCGGAGCGGGCGTTCTGCGTGATGCTCGACCGGATGTCGGAGCTATGGACGCGGCCCCGGGACGTTCCGTCGTTCGATGCGCGGTTTGACGTCGTGCGCGCCTTCGCGCGGGAGCTGCGCGTGCTCGGGCCGGCGAACTTCCTGTACTCGGACGGGGACGCCCTCTTCGCGCACGGCCACCGGCGGATGCAGGCCACGACCTCTCGGGTCGAGCCGCCCGGCCTGGTCTGGCTCCAGCGTCGCTGCCGTCTCGGCGAAGCCGGGTTCGCGGCGAGCGGATTATCCATCGAGGGCGCACATCAGACCGTCGTTCTTCTGGCAAGCGTCCCGCTGACCGACGAACCGTGGCATGCGCTTGGCGAGGGTGAGGTCATCGCCATCCGCGGAGGCGAGATTACCGGGCGACGGCTTGCCGCTGAAGCCCAAACTTGCACACTGGAAGCGCTCGACCAATTCGAAGCGAAGAGCAGGTCAGCCTAGTGCAGGCCCTGCAATTCAGCTGTCCATGAGCTTTGTCCTGCAATTGTTGAATGGTGGCGCCGGCAACCTTGCCGCCTACCTGGCCGCCCATGTGCTTCTTTGCCTGCTGCCGGCGTTTTTTATCGCAGGCGCCATGACGGCGCTCATTCCGAAGGCCAGCATCACGCGCTGGCTCGGGCGCGCCACACCACGTCATGTGTCGTATCCGGCAGCTGCCGCTGCAGGCTCGCTGCTGGCGGTCTGCTCCTGCACGATCGTGCCGCTGTTCGCAGGCATCTATCGCAAGGGCGCGGGCATCGGACCGGCCATGACTTTTCTGTTCTTCGCGCCAGCGGGCAACATCATGGCGCTGGCCTACACCGGTAGCATCCTGGGGGTGGATTTCGCCATCGCGCGATTTCTGCTGTGCCTTCTGTTCGGCATCGGCATCGGCCTGCTGATGGCCCTGCTGTTCTGGCGCGACGATGCCAGCCACGATGCGCAGACCGATGCACTGTTTGCCGACAAGGCAGGCATCAGCTCCCCTGCCATCGGTGTACTGCTGGCGCTGGTCGCTCTGCTGATCGCTGGCACCCTGAAGCTTTGGCCGCTGACCGCCACTGTGACCGTCGTTAATTTGCCGCTGCTATTGGCCGAGGCATGGCAGGCTACGCTGTTTCAGTGGGTTCCGTTCGACGCAGCCAAAGGCGAGGAAGGCGTGAGTGTGCAGGGTTTGCTGCTGATCGCTTTGCTGGTGCTGATCGGCTTCACCGCATACAAGGGCATGGAGAACATTGTCGAAGGCGCCAACCGCTGGACCTGGATTGCCTTGGGCCTGGCAGCTACCACGTTGCTGGTGGCCGCACTTCGGTTAACCCCGCACGCTGGAGGTTTGGAGATCGGCTTCACGGGCCGCGTGTTCGCGGTCGGCCTGGCGCTGTGGGCACTGAGTCGCTATGCCCGGCGCCTGAATCCTGAGGACTGGCAGGGCTGGCTGTGGGAGTCCTGGCGTTTTGTGAAACAGATATTTTTGTTGCTGGTCGTGGGCGTATTTGTTGTCGGAGTAGTCCGCCAGTTGATCCAGCCCGAGTGGATTCAGGCCTTGGCTGGCCGCAACAGCCTGCTGGCCAATACCGTGGGTGTAGCCTTTGGCGTATTCATGTATTTCCCGACCCTGGTGGAGGTGCCGGTGGCTCGGATGTTCCTGGATCTAGGCATGCACCCCGGCCCGCTGCTGGCTTACCTGATGGCCGACCCGGAACTGAGCCTGCAAAGTATTTTGATGATTGCGGCGGTCATCGGCCGGCCCAAGACCTTTGCATACGTGGGCTGGGTGGCGGTCTTCAGCATCATCGCGGGGTTGCTGTATGGCGCCTGGGTGGATGGCGTGGGCCTTGGTTGGTTGGCATTGGGCATGGCGACCTTTATTGCCGCGCTCGCAGTCGCTCTGGCCTGGCTCCATCGGCACCTGCATAAAGCGATTCAATCTTCGTGATCACGCAAAGGAGAAGTCCACCATGTTGACCGTCAAGATTCTAGGGTCCGGCTGCGCCAACTGCAAAAAGCTCGAAGCCGTGGCGCGGGAAGCAGCCGCCAGCGCTGGTTTGGAGGCCGAGTTTATTAAGGTCACCGACATGAAAGCCATCATGGCTTTTGACCTGCTTGCCACACCTGGGCTGGTCATCAATGAGAAGCTGGTCAGTAGCGGCCGCATCCCGACCCAGGCCGAGATCCGGCAGTGGTTGGCTGCTTGAGGCGGCACTGGTGCATCGCAACCCCAATCTGCCACAGTTCGGCATGAACAAGACCGCCGTTCTCCAGATCGTGGCCAGATGACTACTCCCTTCACGCCCGCGCACGACGATCACCCGCATCCCGCAGCCGGTTCCTCGAGGGTTTTGGCCGTAGCCGTGATCCTAACGCTGGCCTATGCCATGATCGAAGCGCTGGCGGGCTGGTGGTCCGGCTCGCTCGCCCTGCTGGGCGACGCCGGGCACATGCTTACCGACGCCGTTGCATTGCTCATCGCCGCGCTGGCCGCGCGCATCGCTCTGCTTCCGCCGTCGCCGCGACATTCGATTGGCATGGCGCGCGCCGAGCTGGTGGCAGCATTCATCAATGCCGCGTTCATGCTGGCGGTTGTCGGCATGCTCGTGGTGGAGGGCGTAAGCCGCCTCCTGGAGCCGGTCGAAGTGAAGGGCGGGGCCGTGGCCGTAGTTGCCGGAGCGGGGCTTGTGCTCAATCTCGGCGTCGCCTGGATGCTGTCTCGCGGGGCGCGGGATCTTAACGTTCGAGCCGCGATGCTGCACGTGGCGGGCGACGCGCTCGGTTCGGTTGCGGCGCTCGTATCCGGCATTGTCGTGATGCTGACCGGCTGGTCACGCGTCGATCCGGCGCTGACGTTCATTATTGCAGCGTTAATTGGATATTCCAGCCTGCGACTCGCCCGCGAGGCGCTGCACGGGCTGATGGAGGGGGTTCCGTTTCGCCTCTCATTGCCCGTGATCGGAAACGCAATGGCGGCAGTGCCCGGCGTGGTCTCGGTGCACGACCTGCATGTGTGGTCGATCTCGAGCGAGCGCGTGGCGCTGTCGGCGCACGTCGTGCTGGAGCGCATGGACGGCTGGACCGCGGTGCTCGCCGCCTGCGCGAGCTCCTTCGGTCGCGCTTTGGTATCGAGCACCTGACACTTCAGCCTGAAACGCCCGACCCGGTCGTGCGCCCGTTGAATCCGCTCAACCGGCGACCCTCAGGTTGAGCGTCATCCCCCGTCCTCGTGCGCGAGGTTGTGACAGCGGACCGGGCGGACAGTTGTCAGGAACGTGATAAGAGAATTCGGGGACGATCAAGCGGGGCGTCGTTACGCTTTACATCGGCGGCGGGCAGGGCATCGCGTTCGCGCTCGAGGCGATGTGAGGACTGATCAGGGGCTGTTTCAGCCGTAGTCCGCGACGGCGACGGGTTGCTGCGCTCCGCAGGCGGGCTGCAATTGCCGCTCATCGTCGAGGGCAGGCGTGGTCAATACCGGAGCGAAACCTCCGCCCGCGGTGCGGAGGTTAGTAGTCTGCCCCTGGTAGATGCGCGCCGCGAGCAGTTGCACCTGCCCGGAGTAGGCGTAGTTGCGCACGTCGGACTTCATGCTGGATTCGGGCCCGATCCGGCGCTCGCCGGGCGGCACGAGTTCCTGCGCCACGTACTGTCCGCCGAGAATTTCCGCCCACACGCGCCGGGTGAGCTTGTCGCCGCGGTAGGCGGCCTTGCTCCCGTAGCCCGTGGCCGGCTTGAAGAAAAGGCCGCGCCGGGCCGCCCACATACGGTCGGAATCCGATGCGCTGACAATTTCGGTGCGGGCGACGCCGCGCAGCAGCGTTTCCAGCGTGGATTCGCTCACTCCCCATGAGCGCAAACGCGTGGGGTCGGTCAGCAGGCTCAGGTTTCGCTTGTCGGCGTGGATCGCGTGGGCTCTCGGGTGGGGCGTGACCACGGCGGCGCGGACGAGGTAGGCGTCGCGCAGCGCCGCGTGAGCGGAGGCCTCCAGGGAAAAATCGGTAAGGCGGTTGTAGACGAGGTCGATCGGCCCGCGCGCGTCGCGCAGCACGCCGCCCGTAAACGAGAGTTCCGCGGGGTCGAGGACCACGGCCTCGATGCCGAAACGGCGGAAAAGCTGCGCGAACAGCAGGAATTCCGGGTAGAGAAACTGCTGCTCCGGGGCGTCGTCAACGATAGCGATGCGTCCGGGCAGCCCGCTGCGGCCGGCGCTTCGCCATTCCGCCGCGAACATCTCGAAGAATGTCCGCTCCAGGCCGGCGGTGGGAATTGGTCCGGTGACCAGCGACTCGATGTCCTCGCAGCATGCGCGTTGCGCGCGGGCGAGTATCGTGTTGAGCAGCGCCCCGCCGGCATTGGTGTTAATTTCGATCAACCGCGGCCCGTCGGCGCCGAGGTGGAAGTCGTAGCCCATGAAGGCGCCAGGCGTGCCGGGATCGAAGCGTGCGATCCCGGGCGCCCACTCGAGCACCCCCTCGCGGTATGCGGGGAGGGCGGCCATCGACTCCACCGCGTGAATGACGCCGGCCATCGCGTCCACGTGCCGGCGTGAAACGAAGACCGGCAGCGCCGCGAACAGGTGCGGGCAGCGCTCCTCGATCAGCTGGTGCAGCCCGTGCGCGGTTGGGTCGGCCTCGATCGCCCGGCGCAGCGCGTCGGCATCCAGGCTGACGCAGAAGCAGTCCCGGTTGAGCGTCTCGATCATCGGGTGCCTCGTTCGTACCACGGCTGCGTTGCGTTGACGATCCTGACGACCGAAAGCATCACCGGAACCTCCACCAGCACGCCTACCACGGTCGCGAGCGCGGCGCCCGAGTCGAAGCCGAACAGGCTGATCGCGGCCGCCACCGCAAGCTCGAAGAAGTTGCTTGCGCCGATGAGCGCCGACGGGCCCGCGACACTATGGGCGACCCGAAGCCGGCGATTGAGGAGATACGCCAGCGCCGAATTGAAGTAGACCTGGATCACGATCGGAACCGCGAGCATCGCGATGATCAGCGGCTGCGCGAGGATCTGCTCGCCCTGGAAGGCGAACAGGAGTACCAGCGTGGCGAGCAGCGCGACGACCGAAAACGGCTGAATGCGCGCGAGCGCCGCGTCGAGCCGTGGCTGGCCACCCTGCAACAGCGCACGGCGCCAGGCTTGCGCAATGATCACCGGCACGATGATGTACAGGCCCACGGACACAAACAAGGTATCCCAGGGTACCGTGATGGCCGACAGCCCGAGCAAAAGGCCGACGATCGGCGCGAACGCGATGATCATGATCGCGTCGTTGAGCGCGACCTGGCTCAGCGTGAAATAAGGGTCGCCCCGGGTGAGCTGGCTCCACACGAACACCATCGCGGTGCACGGGGCCGCGGCGAGGAGGATGAGTCCCGCCACGTAGCTGTCAACCTGGCCCGCCGGAAGGTAGGGAGCGAACAGATGCCGCAGGAACAGCCAGCCGAGCAGCGCCATGGAAAAGGGCTTCACGAGCCAGTTGATGGCGAGGGTCACGCCGATGCCGCGCCAGTGCCGTCGCACCTGCCCGATCGCGGCGAAGTCGATGCGCAGCAGCATCGGGATGATCATGATCCAGATGAGCAGCCCGACCGGGATATTGACCCGCGCGACCTCCATGCGTCCCAATGCCTGAAAGGGGGCGGGCACCCACTGGCCGAGCGCGATGCCCGCGACGATGCACAGGAACACCCACAGCGAGAGCCAGCGCTCGAAAAATCCGATGGTGGGCGTCGCGGGGGCGAGCGCGAGGGCGGGCGTGCCAGTCTGCGCGCTCATCGTGCTTTCTCCCCGGCGCCGCTCCGGCCGATTTCGTCGAGCTTATATTTCAGTACCAGGCGATCGAGCTTGTCGAGCGGCAGATTCAGGAACAGATTGATGCGGCTGGTCAGCACGGCGAACGCACGCATGAATGCCTGGCGCTTCTCGGCGTCGGGACCTTCCACTCTCGCGGGATCATCCACTCCCCAGTGAGCGGTGACCGGCTGGCCCGGCCAGACCGGGCAAACCTCGCCGGCCGCCTGATCGCACACGGTGAACACGAAATGCATGCGAGGCGCGCCCGGTCGCGCGAACTCATCCCAGCTCTTGGAGCGCAGGTTCGAGGTGTCGATCCGGTTTTTTTCCAGGATCTCCAGCGCAAATGGGTTGACCTTGCCGGTGGGGTGGCTTCCGGCGCTGTAGCCGGTGAAGCGCCTGCGGCCACGAGCGTTCAGGTACGCCTCGGCAAGAATGGAGCGCGCCGAGTTGCCGGTGCAAAGGAACAGCACGTTGAAGGCGTTCACTGAATTCCCGCCCGGGTCACGCGCTGCGGCGCAGGCGTCGAGCCGGGACGCACGACTTTCCGCCGCAGCAGTTGTCCGTGAGGAATTCGACGAGGCCGTTCATGTTCCCGAAATCCGCGGAATAGATGACGAAACGCCCGTCCTGGCGGCTCGACGCCAAGCCGGATCGCGCGAGGTGCGCGAGGTGAAACGAGAGCGTTGCGGGCGGTAGTTGCAGCTTCTCCCCGATTGCGCCCGCCGCGAGTCCCTCAGGGCCCGCCTGCACGAGCAACCGGAAAATCGCCAGCCGCTTGTCGTGGGCGAGCGCGCTCAATGCCTGGACGGCGGGTATTGTTTCCACCTTTCTAGAATAATGGAAATGTAGGAGCCGCGTCAACCGCCCGCTTGCCCCGATTTCTATGCCGCGACTTTGAGGTTGAGCATCATGCCCCCGTCCTCGTGCTCGAGGTTGTGGCAGTGGACCATGTAGACCTGGTCGCCGAGGAAGGGGTGGGAAAAGTCGGTGACGATGCGCACCGTTTCTCCCGGCCACGCCAGCACCGTGTCCTTCCAGCCGAGATCGGTGGCGGCGAGCCCGGATTCGGTGACCGCCAGGCGGCGCTGCTGTTCCGGGCTGCCTTCTCGCGACAGCACGTGGAACTGGAAGCCGTGGATGTGCATGGGATGCGGCATGCTGGGCTGAGAATTGCGGATGTCCCACGTCTCCACGGTGTCGCGCCGCACGACGATCGGCGTCGAGGCCATGTCGTACGACGCCCGGTTGATACGCCACGCCATTTTCGACTGGTCGAGCAGGATGAGGCGCGGGCTGTACGGGCTTTCCGGCGCCGGCTCGATACGCGAAAGGGCGTGCGGGATGGCCCGGTCGTAGGGGGTTTTATGCTGCACCCGGATCCTCAGCAACTCGAGCTCGGCGCCATCGGGCCGGTCGTCGGGCTGGCCATGCGCGCCGTGCTGGGCGTGCGCGGCATGACTTCCCGCCATCTCCATGTGCATCGCGTCGAAGGGCAGGCTCACCAGCGTTATCGCATCGCCGCGAGCGGCGCCGCGCAGATCCAGCAGCGCGTCCATTCTCTCGCCGGGCGCGAGAAACGCTTCCGTGACCGTCCGGGGCCGGTCGAGCAACCCGCCGTCGGTGCCGATGACGTGATAGTCGATTAGTTGCGTTTCGTGCCGGAACGCGGGCCGGTAAATGCGCGCGTTCGAGCCGTTCAGGATGCGGAAGCGATAAATCCGGGATGCGGCATCGAAGTAGGGGCGCGGCGTCCAGTTTGCCAGCACCTCGCTGCCGTAATGGCCGTGAAAGCGCTCGTCCGCGGTGGGTGCGTAGACGAGCTCGCCGCGGTCGTCGAACCTGCGGTCCTGGAGCACGAGCGGGATGTCGGTCTCGCCCAGCCAGAGGTCGAGCGCCTTCTGCAGCGCAAGCTCCTCGTCGTCCTCGACGATGAAAAATCCCGCCAGGCCGTGATACACCTGCTTGCCGGTCAGGTGATGGGGATGCGGATGGTACCAATAGGTACCGGCACGGTTGGCGACGGTGAACCGGTAGTCGTAGGTGGCGCCGGCGGGGACGGCGTAATGCGGGTGGCCGTCGTTGTTGCTGTCCACCTTGAGCCCGTGCCAGTGGATGATGCTGGTCTCGTTAAGCCTGTTCCAGAGCTTGATGCGGAGCGCCGCGCCGCTGGGCACCCGCAGCAGCGGATTGAGCAGTGTCCTGCCTTGATGTTCCATCTCGTACGCCAGCATGCGCGCCGGCTTTCCGGGGAGAATGGAATGCTCGATCCCTTTCGCGATCAGCGTGAATACACCGGACGCATCCGAGACGCCGAACAGCCCGTCGCTCCCGGGCACCCTCAACGCATTGGGAAACTCGGGATCCGGCGGCAACGGCGGCTCGGCGCGCGCGGCGGGCTCCCGGTGCCGCGGGCGGTGCGATTGCAGGAATCCCGCGGCGAGGCCCGCTGCGCCCGCCAGGCCCGCAGCGCCAAGGAGGAAATTTCTGCGGCTAGAACCTTTCACCTGTGATCCGAATCACTCGACCGGCAGGCCGGCCACTTTCCATTCCGGAAACCCGGTTTCCAGGCGCCGGGCCCTGAGCCCATGTTTGCGCAATGTTGCGACCGCTTCGAAAGACAGGACGCAGAACGGGCCTCGACAGTACGCCACGATTTCCTTGCCGCGAGGAAGCCGGGCTACGTGCTCGTCGATCTGCGAAAGCGGCACGTTGATCGCACCCGGGAGGTGGCCGGCCGCGTATTCCTCGGGCGGGCGCACGTCCAACACGGTCACCAGCCCCTCGCGCAGGCGCCCGGCCAGTTCGGCAACGGACACCGGCTCGAAGTTGTCCTTCGCGTCCAGGTACTCGTGCACGAGCTTCATCACTTCGGCGACATTGTGCTGCGCCACTTCCTGGAGCGCCGCGAGCAGCTTGATGACGCCGCCGCCCGACACGCTGTAATGGACGAACAGTCCCTCCTTTCTGGCTTGCACCAGCCCGG
>Ga0180065_1000061_pt1 | contig 21215 bp, 16 predicted proteins | sample EasRiv00A_16_10D_FD_121783 | JGI IMG/M metagenome (GOLD analysis project Ga0180065, IMG submission 121783) | Soil microbial communities from meander-bound floodplain in the East River, Colorado, USA - East River metaG ERMLT200A_16_10D | ecosystem: Environmental > Terrestrial > Soil > Floodplain ...
AGCCGGCGGCGCAGGTCGTCGTCGCGCCTGGCCGCTACAGCTCGGTCCGCAAGGTCGTCTTCCACATCGGCCTGCGCGGCTGGACGGTCGCGGCGAACGCGGCGAGCCTCGGCGTCATGCCGAGCTCGAGCCTCAACACTGGCCGGGCGCTCGTCTCGGTGCCGATCGCGCAGAACTCGCTTGTCGGCGGGACCTCCGACTCCCTGCCTCGCGCAGCGCCGGCCGCCAGCTCAGATATCGGCTACGACCACTTCGGCAGCGTCGTCACGATCCCGACCAACCAGGCGGACGGCGACGTGACGATGGCCTCGGTCGAGTTCGACCGGCTCGATCTCACGCCGGCCGTGCAGGACTTCTTCGACGACTGGGATCAGATCGCGGCTCTCGGTCCGGAGGAATACTGCGCCTTCTTCCCGCTCGTCATCCCGACCGTCTTCGCTGGTCGCGACGTCGACTGCGGCGGCTTCGGCATGACGATCGTCCAGGAGCCGAGCCCGAACAACCGCAGCACGACGTGGCACATCATCCGGCCCGGCTGGGTCTTCGACCCTGCCGCGGCGGTGACGACCTACCCGGTGCCCGAAGGAGAGATGCGCTGGACGTTCAACGCGAACCAATGGGACGGCTTGGTGGCCGTCAACGCGTTCGGCTGGGGCGTTCCCGCCGCTGTTGGCGGCATCACGGTTCGGGCGCGCAAGTTCGACTCGAAGACCGACACGACGGGCGACACGGTCTTCGAGGACACCTACGCGGTGAACGGGACCAACTTCACCTACGTGCGCACGCGCGACTTCCTGTCGAACCTGCTCGATGGCAAGACCTACTCGGTTGAGGAGCATCACAACGGGGCGCTCGGGGCTTCTCGGCGTCGCTTCACCTGGTGGCTCGAGATCGTCCAGGAGCAATACACCAAGACGACGACCTACTTCGACGCCAACACCAACGCGCGAACCGATCCTAAGGGCGCCGGAGGCCTGTGGGCCGAGACGTTCCTCACGGGCTGTCTCTTCGATCCGGCTTGGTTTCAGTCGACCCCGGACAGTAGCCTTCTGGAGCGCGTCGCTTGGTTCATGCAGCGTCGCGTCAACGCCGCGCACGGCAACACGCAGATCGTGCGTGGCGACACGGACCTCGACGCTGTCGATGACAACAACGCCGGTGGCGCCGGAACAGGCTTCCGGTCAGCGACGGCTGCGCACATCCAGCAGCACGCGACCGCGCTGACCGGCGATCGCGACTACGCCGAGTTCCCGATCGGCTCTCTCGTCGATCCGATCAACCTTGCCGGGCAGCGCAAGATCTACTGGGCTTCGCCGAATCCGGACAACTGGTCTGGTGACTTGGCCTCGTGCGTCGGCCTCTACTACACGTTCCTCGTGCCCGAGACGGAGGTTCCGCAGCTCGGGCCGCTCTTCCCTCTCGATGCCTTCAACCCGGAGGGTTGCGCATCCACGGCAGCAGGCCTGGGCGACCCGGGGGTCCTGGTCATCACCAACGGCTCGACGCTACCGCAGAAATACGACCCGGTGGCTGGTCAGGTCGACGATGCTGGCGTGCCGACGCCATTCGAGGCTGAGGTGCCGACCACGATCGTCGCCAACAACGCGACAGGACTTGCCGATGGCGACTACATCTACCGCTACACGTTCCGCAACTGCTGCACGGGCAAGGAGAGCGACCCGAACCCGGACGACATCGCTGTCTCGATCGTTGGAGCGGCCCCGGCCGCCAAGGTGACGTTGAACTTCGCCGGGGTGAGGATCCCTGGCGATCCTCAGATCTGCGAGATCTGCGTCTACCGCACGGTGGAGGGCGGCGCCTTCCCGGTCATGGCGAAGGTCGGCTGCTTCGATCCAGCCGTGGTGTCGACTTTCGAGGACACGACGCCGGATGCCGACCTCGACTTCATCGAGAGCGGGCTGTCGATCGTCAACGCGCCGATGCCGTGCGTGCCCTACATCGCCGAGTTCCGCAACCGGCTGTGGGGAGCTGGCGACATCCCCTCACTGTCCCCTGCAGGGACGGTGAGCGTGGTCGATGGCAGCGACGAGGTCGAGGGAGACTTCGACGTCCAGTGGACCCGCTGTCTGGAAGGCAAGTTCATCCAGATCGAGGGCGACTGTCGTGCCTACGAGATCGAGCGTGTGCTCCCGCCCGACGAGGGCACGTCGCCAGCGATCGGCCGGCTGAAGCTCGTCGACGCCTACGAGGGCGAGACTCGGACGGGCCAGCTCTACACGATCTGCGGCCGGGCGAATCGGCTCTACTACAGCGAGCCGCTCGAGCCTGAGTGCTGGCCGGTCGTCAACTTCATCGACGTCGATCCTGGTGACGGAGACCGGATCACCGGGCTCGGTGCGAACTTCGACCGGCTCGTCATCTGCAAGCGCAACAAGACCTACGTGCTGGCGTTTCGGGAGATTCCAGCGCTGGAGGTCATCGTGCCGACCTTGGTGAGCTCGGACGTCGGCTGCATCGGGCCGCGGACGTTCGCGCAAGCTGAGGTCGGCACGATCTGGCTCGCCGATCGCGGCCTGGCTCTCTTCGACGGCCGCGGCGTTCAGCACGTGCCCGAGTCGGTCGACGTCAACGACATCTTCACCGACGAGGAGAACCCGCGCTTCGTGCGGCGAGATCGCAACGGCCGGGTCATCGACGCGGTCGGCGTCTTCTACCCCAAGCGCGAGCAGTATCTGCTGCTGCTGCCCACGGTCCAGACCGAGCGAGGATGCAACCTCATGCTCGTGTGGGACATCAAGGGTCAGAACATCACGCTCTGCGAGTTCTGCCAGGAGTTCCAGTCGATGGTCGTCGCCAAGGACGAGGACGGCATCGAGCGCGTCTACCTGGGCGACACGAACGGCTTCGTCTGGATCTTCGATCTTGGGGACACCGACGGCGTCGGCTCGCCCGGCAACACCGGCACGGTGCGCGGCACGATCACGAATGCCGGCACCGACGACAACGGCGCCTGCTTCTTCGACGACTCGACTGCGACCTTCATCGAGGGCGGGCTGCCAGGCCTTGCAGGCCTCTCAGGCCTAGCCGGTCTCTCAGGAGCCGTCATCGACGAGGAGCTCGGGCTGGCTGGCGTGTGCGTCTTCCTGCGCGCACCAGGCGAGACGGAGTGGAGCGAGCCCAAGCTGGTCTTCGCGGCGACGCGGACCCGCATCTACGTCACGCCGTGCTGGGGTGCTTCGGTCCCTGCTGCAGGGACCGAATACATGCTTGGCCCGATCAGTTTCGAGGCTCTCTTCAAGGTGACCGACTTCTCGACGGTCGACACGAAGCTCAAGGACTGGCGGCAGATCTTGGTCCACGAGGTCGAGGAGTTCGCCTCCGAGCTGGCGGTCGAGCTTCGGCCTGACTTCCAGCTCAGCGACCCCGGCGACGGCACGATCGTCGGGCCCGACGGGGAGCTTGGCGGACGAAGGTTCGTGCTCGACTACAGCCGCGGCCGGCAGGTGCAGCCGGTTGGCCGCGACGTTCACTCGCACATGCAGATCCGCTTCTCGAACTTCGCTCCTGAGCAGCCGATCCGTATCCTGAACCACGCGCTGGCTGTAGAGCCGCAGGCGGGGAAGTAAGATGAAGAAGAACCAGATGTTGGGGCTCCTGTCCAGGAGCCGCTTCAGCAACGGAGGGAGGCTGTCAGGCATGGCACCGAAGTTCAACGACGCAGGCGATCTACTGGTGGCGGGAGACGTGACGCTGGCTCAGCTCCAGGCGGAGCTAGTCGACTACGTGAAGAGGGACGGCACGACGCCCTTAACGGGGACATGGACCTCTACGGGGGATTTCGACATCATCGCGGCCGGCTCGATCAGAAGCCGTGGGCCAAACAAGGGGTTTTTCACTGGCACGGGAGATGTCGTTCGCCTGTTCCACAATGCAACCAACGCCTTCCTCGATAACGGGAGCGGCGGACTGTCCATCAGAACTACAGCTGCCGTCTCTGGTGGCAATATCTTCATCGACGCAGCCGGAAACTTCGACATCCACTTCCGCACGAATAACGTGCTGCGCGGCTTCGTGAACGGGGCTGGCGATTGGGTTTTGAATGCTCTGGTGAGCAACCCGTCCGACAATGCTGGTTTCCGAACGGGCATCGGTGGCGACTTGAGGATGCTCCATAACGGGGTGGACAGCCTAATTATCAACATCACCGGAAAGCTGAAGCTGACCAGCACGAACAGCGGCGTGACCGTCCCGGTTTTCGCTGGCGACGCGACGAACCTGGAGGATGGCGCGATTTGGTATAACTCGGCGACTAACAAGTTCCGCGGCCGGGCCGCTGGCGTGTCCGTAGACCTGCACTGAGATGAGGAGTCTCTTCGTATCCGCGCTCCTGACCTCGGCGCTTGCCGCGCAGACGACCTTGCCGCCTGGGGCTCTTTCCCAGGAAGGCTTCGCCTCTGACGGGAACGTCTGGACTTACCAGACCTTCCGCGCCGCTACTCGCTATCCAGCCTCGTGGGTCATGGGACCGCGCACGGTCACGCAAGTTGCCTGGCGGGCCGATGCTCCCTACGCCTGGACCTACGACCGGCTGCAAGGACAGGCGACCGTGCGAGCCGGGGCGTGGCTCGGATCAACCGCGGTCGTCTGGTCCACCAACCTGACGACCGTCTTCCAGGGCGCGCTCGACCCGCCGCAGATGGTTGTCGTGCAAGCCTGGACGCCGCAGCCCTTCACCTTCGTCGTGCCTTTCTCGGCCCCGCTCGTGATTCCGCAGGGTGGCCTCGAGGTCGACATCGCTTTCGTCGGCCCGTGGGATCCGGTGTGGGGCAACCGGGCGACCTACTGGGTCGATGCGCTGCAGAGCCCGGACAGCAGCCCGACGCTTGCCGATCAGTGGCTCGACCAGGTGCCGCCGCACCTGGGCTGTGCCGGCTGGGTCAGCGAGGCTCGCGCTGACCGTGTGCAGGGCAAGCTCACGATGGAGGCACGCGACACGGGGCTGCCGAATGCACCGGCTGTTCTCGTCATCGGCACTGTGCCGTCGATCCTCGGCTGCTCGCATGTCGCAGGGACCGTCTTCCTGCAGGCGGTGACCGACTCCGGAGCCTGGCTTCAATACCACTTCTCGCAGCCGGTGGCTGACTTCACGTGGGTATGGCAGGCGTGGATCTTCGACTCCACCAGGCCGATCGACCAGTGCCTTGGCTCCGGCCACTACTGCGCCTGGCGCTACGGTGACCCTTGGCCATGCCAGGAGGTCTACGCCTACGATGCCGCAGCGGCGCTGCCTAGCTACTCTGTTCTCGGCTCTGCATGGGCCGTGAGGATTCAATGATCCAGATCGAGAACGCAAGAACCGAGATGCCGCTTGGCGACGGGACGGACGGCACGGCGACGTTCGTCGACCTGGCGTGCCTCTGCCTCAACTACTGCCCGAACGGCGCATCACCAACCGAGCTGCGCGAGCGCTTGGCGATCATGAAGCGGCTCTTCTTCAAGGACATGAAGGAGCAGGTCGACACGATCGAGCTGACACCGGAGCAGTTCGTCAAGCTGAAGCGCCTCGCCAACGAGCGGCCGTGGCCGATCAACGTCTGGTGCGAGCGCTTCCTCGACGCGCTGGAGGCAGCCGGGAAGTAACACATGGCGTGCGCCGAAGAGATCCTCCTTCAGGTCTGCGACCTGCCGCCCTTCTCCTCGCAGCTCACGCCGCAGGATCCGCCTACGGCGCACTCGATCGAGCTGCTCAGGGACGAGGTCGAGAGGTATCTTCGAGAGCTGCACGAGAAGATGTGCGCGGACGTGACGGCCTTGCGCGACTGCCTGGTCGAGATCGAGGACCGGGTCGACGCCTGCTGTGGGAGTGGATGACATGCCAGCGATCAGCTACGGCCAGGACTACAACCAGCGCCAGAACTCGCTCCTGAGCGGCCGGCAGAGCATGGGCTCGGTGCAGCCGCTCCCGCCGTCCGGGATCGTGCGCCAAGCGCAGACGATGAACTCGATGCTCGCCGGCTCCGGCCAGCAGCAGCCGCAGATGCCGAGCACTCAGCCTGGCGCTCCGCAGCAGCAGCAAGGCCAGTTTCGCGCTGACAAGCGTGCCGGCACGACGAACCTCAACGACCTGGCAACGACTCTGGCCGAGCAGTATGGCCTGCCGATCGGCCGCACCCCTCTCGTCGACCAGTCGGGCAACCTGACGCGGATGCCGTCGAACATCGACGAGGCCGTGAAGATGCAGTTCATCAGCCAGGCGATCGCTGACGAGCAGAACCAGCGAGCGCAGAACCGGGCCGTCGCTTCGCTGCAGACCGGCTTCGGGCAGATGCAGAAGAGAGCTCCAGGCTCGCTCGCTGCAGCCACGTCAGGCCAATACGGCCAGCTCGCCGACGTCTACATGCGCGAGCAGAACGTCGCTCAGGACTTCAGCTTCTACATCCAGAACGAGATGCTGAAGCGCCAGGAGGCTCTGCAGCGCGCGGCCGAGAAGAAGGCGAAGAAGGGCAAGAGGGGAGCCTTGATCGGCGGCATCATCGGCGCCGCTGCCGGGACTTTCCTCATGCCTGGGCTCGGCACGGCGGCTGGCGCGTCGATCGGTGCGGGGCTCGGTGGGGCCGCGGGTGAAGGAGGGCTGTTCTGATGCCTCGATACGTTGGAGCTCCGAGCCCGCAGCAGGCGTCCGGCGAGGCCGTCGCCAGCGGGCGGCGCGACGTCCTGACCCAGCAGATGGAGGCGGCTCGGCAGAGCAACGAGAGCTTCTTCCGGTTCGCGGGGATGGCACAGCAAGGCCTCGAGGGCGCGCAGCAGGACGAGCAGATGCAGCGCCGCGAGTCGCTCGAGGCGGCTCGGCAGGGCCTCGAGTTCGATCCTCAGACCCGCCGCTACAAGAAGAGCGCAGAGACCGCGGGACGCGAGAAGGCGGACTTCGAGGCCGGCATGCTCGAGCGAGAGCAGGGCTACCGGCACCGTGAGCAAACGCAGCTCATCAAGGGCGGCCAGGCCATCGATGAAGCAAAGCTTGCCAAGCGCGCAGCGACGGTGCAGGAGGCCGAGGTCGGTCTGAAGAGCCGCCAGCTCGGCATGCAGGAGAAGCGCTACACGGCTGCCGAGCGCAAGGCGAATGAAGAGGCCGACCTCGACCTGGCTCGCGAGGAGCGCCTGCAGCGCACGATGCTGCACGGCGAGGAGGAGGACAAGCGCAAGGCGCTGTCCGACGAGCAGCACCGCATCGAGAAGCGCGTCGACGATCTCGACCAGGAGCTGCGCAAGGTGATGAGCCCGCAGCTCCTGAACGCCAGCGACGCGATGCTTGCCAGCGTCGCCGAGCGCATGGGCCTTGCGAAGAGCGGCGGCGGCTCTGGCGGCTGGACGAGAGAGCAGCTCGCTTCGGCGATCCAGGCCAAGCGCAGCCAGGTCTTGCTCAGCCACATGAAGGTCACCGGCGACTCCTCGATGTTCGACTTCGCCGCGCCGGAGAACAAGCCGTTCGTGCAGATGCTCGAGGTCGTGCGGTCGCTCTACCGCAACGACGCGCAGTGGAATCCGGCCTACCTGCACATGAGCTACGACGAGCGCCAGCGGATGGCGAAGCGCACCGCGGCGAAGGTCTTCCTCGGCCTGCAGCAGGGTGAGCAGATGAGCTTGCCTCAGCAGGGGCAGGGTCAAGGCGGCTCGAAGTTCATGCAGCCCCAGCAGCAGCAAGGCCAGCAGCAGCAGCAGCAGCCGAAGAAGTAGGAGGTCTATGCCTCAGCAGGGCAAGATCACGGTTCCACCGCAGCCGATGCTCGGGGCCGAGACCCCGAGCCTCAACCTCGAGCAGGAGCGCGATCAGTTCTACGCCGACCGGCGTCAGCGCATCGCCGATCTCCGGCGTCGCAACAACGACGTCGGAGCTCGGTCGTTGGCGATCGACGAGATGGTCGACGCCAAGACGCAGGAGGTCGTCTCGGAGCTCTCCGGCCAAGATCCGCTGCAGGACACCGGCGGCATCCAGAACATGAGCGAGGAGGTCCTCGTCGACCGAGCCGCTCGGCTATACGGACAGCGGATGCAGGTCGCCGACCTCGAGCTGCAGGATCCGGACTGGCAGCTCGCGCAGCAGGAGCTCGGCAACCTGAGCAAACAGGTTGCCGAACGCAACGCGCAGCTCTTCGAGGCCAGGAAGAAGAGCCCGCACATGAGCCCGGTCGAGTTCATGTCGCAGTTCGAGCCGGTCGCTGTCGCTGAGGAGCAGCGACAGCGATGGTCGGCGGCTCTAACCGGGATCGACCAGAAGCTGAAGGCGATCGACAAGACCTGGTCGGTCTGGACCCATCCCAAGACCGAGAAGATCGCCAAGGCCCTGACGGGCGTGCATGGAGTGGCGCCCTGGCATCAGACGATGAAGGGCGAGGCCGGCCTCTTCCGGCCCGAGGGGACGCGCACCGACATTCAGCAGGTCGCGCCGAGCCGCGAGGAGCTGAAGCCGCAGCTCGTCGAGGAAGAAGTCCCTGGCGAGGTTGGTGGCTTCGACCTGGAAGGCAGGCCCAACATGGGGCCTACCTTCAGAAACCGTCGTGAGACGCCCCAGGAGGTCAAGGAGCGGACCGGGCAGGTCTACCAGGAAGAGCAGCTTTCCGGCCCTGACGTGGGCTTCCGTGCAGCCAGGCGGGCAGCGGAGGGCATGGTCGGCAAGACGGCTGTGGCGAGCGCTGAGGCGTTCGTTCACGGCGCCGCGGACGTCTTGATCGGCGGCACCGTGACGGCGGCCAAGCACGCCTGGAATCTGGGCAGCACTGTCGCCTACGGTCTTTCCGGAGGCGACACAGACGCCATGGGCTGGAACCCCTTCCAGGTGCCGCAGGACTGGGTCTACAACTCGAAGACCCAGTCCTACGACCCTGTCGACATGCCGATGGGCATCCCAGAGCTGGCCATGGGCGTTTCGGTCCACGGCCTGCACGAGCAGCTCATGCAGGAGGTCGAGGGAGAGAGGGGTCGCCTGGCCCTGCACGCGACCGCAGACCAGGAGTGGTATCAGTGGCTCGCGGTCAACAGCTCAGCCTTCCTGGGAGGCATCACCGGCTTCGGCATGATGTCGGGAGCGCTTCTGGCCAAGGGGGGAGCCCTGGGCCAGAAGCTGGCCGTTCCACGTGGAACGCTGGTGAAAGGCATGGCTCGTGTGCTCACTGGAGAGGGCACACGAGCCATCCGGATTCGCGGAGCGATCGGCAGCGTCCTCGGGCAAGCAGTCGCGCTGGGCGGCTACGAGGCGGCCACGTCGGCCTCAACGCCCCAGGAGCTGGCCGAGCGGTTCAAGCACGGGGCGATGATGGCGCCGGTCTTCATCGCTGCTGGGAAGATGGGCGGCAAGGCTGAGGAGCTGCTGCGGCGACGCCGCATGCCGAGAGTCGTCAGCCGGGCGATCGGTGGTGCTCTCGAGGGAACGGTCTTCAGCGCCTACGAGGCGGTGTCCGGCGAAGGGACGGCGCCGCTGTTCGGCAAGACGGCGGAGGGCGAGAGCCTGTGGTCCTTCTTCAAGAACCCTTCGAGCGAAAAGCTCGAAGGGTTCTTGCGAACGATGGCCATCAACATGACCGGCATGGCCATGCACAAGATGCTCGGTAAGGCCGGACCGGTCGACGAGCAGCTTCATCGCGAAGAGCTTCGTCGACGGATCGAGACACAGAAGGCTCGCAGCGAAGTCCGCTTCTCGATGGAGCGCGAGGAGATTGCGAGGATCTCCGGTGAGCAAGCAGCAATGGAGAAGTCGGGGAGGGCTTTCGAGAGAGAAGCTCTCCCCGAGCTTTTCCGCCGCAAGCACGGCGAGGCGTTCAAGGAGATCGGCAAGCAGCTCAAGGAGGAGGCCGGTCTTGTCAGCAAGCTCGAGCAGCACGGCCCGTTCGTGCCGAGCCAGCGCGCGCTGCTCGATCAGCTCGGCAAGACGAAGCGGGAGAAGGGAGCGATCGAGTTCGAGGCCGCACCGAACCTCTTCGCGCGGCTAGGAAACGTCGTGAAGCAGCGGCTACTCAGGCGCGCGAAGGCCAAGGCCGAGGGATGGGAAGGAGAGAGGATCGCTGGCGAGCTGGGCGTCATCCTGACCAGGGAAGGCGGCAAGGTCAGCGGGAAGGCGTTCTTCGGAGAGTCCGCTCCCGTCGAGGAGTGGGTTTCCGGCGGGAAGGGGCCGAACGTTCCTGGCAAGCGCTGGCAGGAGCACGGCCTGAAGCCCGGCAGCGAGCAGGTCACGATCCACGAGCACCCGTCGTCGTCGCCGTTCTCGGAGGGCGACGCGATGTTCTACCTCGCCAACAGCCTGACTCAGCACCCGCAGTTCGTAGTGACGCGAGAGGGCGTCCATTCGTTCGTGAAGTCGGAAGCTGCTGGCCAGATGATCGATCGCCCGAACCTGGGCGATTTCCTGCCGCCGGGTGTCCAAGAGAAGGTCCTGCGAGCAGAGCCGCTCTCGAGAGAGGAGCGCGCGCAGCTCCATGAAGCCAGCCTGAAGCACGGTGTTGGGATCGCGGAGTGGGCCAGGTCTCTCGGCTTCAAATACGAGAAGCTCACCTTCCAAGAGGCGCAGCGCCGCGTCGACGAGTGGGCGAAGAGCGGCCAGATGCCAGGCGAGACCCCTCCTCCATCGCCTTCGGAGCTGAAGGCGACGGAGGAGTTCCGGCGGTTGGGAGTCTCCGAGCCCGACGTTGTCCCGACGAAGCCGGTCGAGAGGGCCGAGGTTCAGCAGACCGTCGACGACTGGTTCCGCCGCGAGGGCGAGCGCTACGAGAGCGAGCGCGGCCATCCTGCGGCGCTCTTCGAGGGGACGGTCGTCGAGAAGGCTCCGATCAGCGCGGCGAAGGACCGCGCGTTCATCGAGCCTGCGATCAAGCGACTCTTCGACGAGCTCGAGCCGTTGGCTTCGGGCCTGAGCGGCTTGGCGCCGACGCCGGCCAACCTGGTGAAGGTGATGCGATCCCTCGGGGTGTCCGGCAGGACCCCTCGAGGCATCCTGCTTCGCACAGCGAAGCAGGATGCCTCGATGCGGACTGACCGCGCAGCAGCCTCGCGCGAGGTCGAGGCGTTCCAGCGCTCGCTGCGCGGCACCGAGGCAGGCACCGAAGCACCCAAGCCCAAGGCGCCGCTCTCGCCCGACCAGCAGGAGCGCGCTCTCGACACGATGTTCAGCGCGCAGAAGGAGAGCGACCTCTACCGCGACTACCGGCCCTGGAAGGTCCGGATGACCGAGCAGCTCGCGACGTGGAAGAAGCGGCTCTCCTCGCTGAAGGGCATCTTCAGCAAGGGGAGCCGCGAGAAGGCGGCGCAGTGGGTCGAGAAGCTCGGCTTGCGCGGCCAGCGCGCCAAGCTGGCCAAGGAGCACGAGCCGCTCATCACCGCCGAGCTCGACCGCCTCATGGAGGGTTTCACCGGCGCGAAGTATGAGTCAGGCAGCGACATCTACAGCGCGTTCCTGCCGCTCGAGGTCGTGCCGGATCTCGTCAAGCGGCAGGACCTCACGCACAAGACCATCGAGTATGCGATGCTCCGCGACCTGGCGGCGAGCCACCAGCGCGTGTTCACGGACGCGCAGGGCAAGCAGGTCACGCGCGACACGCCTCTGCCGGCCGGCGTGTCCATCGACGCCGTGAAGGAGCGGATTGCCAAGATCGAAGGCTCCGAGGACTTCGGCTTGATCGGCGACAGCTACCGCGGTATCCGCGAGATCCTCGACGCGGCCTTCAACTCGATGGTCGACCGCGGCCTGGCGACGCCAGAGATGCACCGGCCGGACTACTACCCGCGGCGCATCGCCGACTTCGGCGAGCTCTACAGCTCAGTGATGGGCGAGCCGACCGCAGGTCGCGTGCGCGAGCGGTCTCGTGGCTACATGAAGCTCAGGGGCGGCAGCGAGCGCCTGCTCGATCCTCGGCCCGAGGTCCTGCGCGACTACCTCATGAAGGTCAGGATCGACAACGAGATCCACGACTTCTACGACCGCGTCGGCAGCGAGATCAGCAGCCGCGAGCTCGACAAGCTCGGCCTCAGCCTCGGACAGATCGAGAAGATGAGCCAGGAGGACTGGACTCAGCTTCGCCGCCAGCTCGACGATCAAGGCCTCGTGGTCATCGACACGCGGGCCGGCACGCTGGGCCGCCACAAGGTCGAGCAGCATCCGGCCTTTGCTCAGATCCTCACCGAGCTCCGGAAGCACGGTATCGAGATGCCGGACCCGATCGAGCTGGGGTTCAACTTGCGACCGGACCACGGCAAGCGCCGCTGGCTCGTGCCGAAGGGTGTCTACCAGGTGCTGCAGGCGGCTCGGCAGACCTCGCCGCTCTGGAGCATGATGCCGCTCATCGCGGCCCGACGCTTCCTCGGGCAGTGGTATAAGCTGCCGGCTCTCCGGGGAGTCTTGGGGACCAAGACTCTCCGGAGAGTGGCCCGCAACGCGGTCACCGACGTCAGCTCAATCGCGATCAAGCACCCGGAAGGGATCGCGGCGTTGCGGACCATCCTCAGGCCGGACGTCATGGGCGCGACGCACCGCGTGCTCAGCTTCCTCAACGAGGCCAACGAGCAGGCCGCCGGCCAGAAGTGGCAGAAGCTGACCCCCTTCGAGCAGTCGATCGCTCACGAGATGCGGCTCTACGGCACGACCAAGACCGGCCTCTTCACGCACGAGCTGGCTCGAGACGATCCGCGGTGGATCCGAGAGCTGCTCCCCAAGGAGGAAGCCACTCTCTCAAAGGTCATCCGGACGCTGGTCGGCGACCACGAGCTGGCGCAGAAGATCGACGACTACGGCGAGAACTTCTTCAAGGTCGCGCTGTTCCTCAGGGAGCGCATGGCTCGCTTCCGTCACGAGACGCTGCCCCAGGAAGGTCTACCAGAAGACCTTCCTGGAGTCCGCGCCGCGCATCTACGCGTCGGCGAGACGCTCGTCAGCTACAAGTGGCTGACGCCGGCCGAGCGTGTCGCGTTCTCTGGTATCCTTGTGCCCTTCTACACGTGGGCGAAGGGCAACCTGCAGGGGGTCGTCGCTTCGCTCATCCGTCAGCCCGGCAAGGTTGCCACCAGGGCCGGGCTGGCTTTTGCTCTCGTCCAGATGTGGAACCATCTCATGTTCCCCGACGAGGAAGAGATGCTGCGCTCCTCGCACCCGGACGTCGCGAGCCGGCTGCACTTCTTCACTGGAGTTCACGACGAGTTCGGACAGCCTCTCGTGCTCGACTTCGAGGACAGCTTGACCGAGGCGCTTGGCTTCATGTGGGGCCTCAACACGGTGCCGGCGAAGCTCATCAACGCTCTGCAGCACGGCGACCCTTCGCTCTTCATGCGGGATATCGTCGTTGGCGGCGCCGAGGAGGGGAAGAGAGCCTTCACCGAGTGGCTCGCGCCGTGGGTCCGCGGCATGGCCGGCCAGAGCTACGCCTCGAAGTATGTGACGCTGGGGGAGCGGGTCGAGAACGTCTTCGAGGACGACCTCGCCACGTCGTGGCGGCCTCTCGCCGACCTGCGATCGCTCGGTCTCTTCGGTGATGCCCAGGACAAGAGCCTGGGTCAGAAGGTGACGAGCTTCCTTCCGTTCACGGGCTTCGTCGACACCAGCGAAGCAGTGCCGGCCGAGCAGCAGTCCGGACAGCTTCAGGCTGGGCGTCTGCAGCGCGCGGATGCTCGGATCGGCATCACGGTCAAGCGCAACATGAAGCGCTTCCTCTCTGGAATGGAGAGCGACGACCGCGAGGCCGGAGCCAAGCGGATGCGCTCGGCCTTCGACAGCGCTTGGAGCGAGGTCGGCCCGGCGATGAGCGAGCAGGGTCGCTCGCCGATCCACCTGCTGGCGCGCTTCGTCGAGTCGGCCGAGCGCGAGATGCTCAAGAGGCGGACCGCGAAGGAAGGTGGTCCGCTTCCCCCGAAGTTCCACACGTTGTCTCGCAGCCAAAAGGCGGAGTTCCTGCTCTGGCTTCTGGCTCAGCAGAGAGGAAGTAAGTGATGTTGGGTGAGATCGGAAATCTGGTTGCTGCTCTCGTCACGGTAGCAGCGGCGATCTGGGCTGCTGTCGCGGCTATCCGGGCCAGCCGCTTGGCCGACAAAGCGGCGGGCGTGAGCGGGGAGGTCCTCCACAAGGTGAACTCCTACCAGGACTCGCTGCTCAAGGAAATCGAGGATCTCAAGAGCATGAACAAGACGCTTGTCGATAGCCTGGAGCCAAAGAAATGAAACGTCTAGCTGTCCTCGTTTTACTCACCCTCTCTTGCTCGTGTGTCGGAGGGACCTACGTCGCCGCCGACCGAGCGACCTTCCAGGCGATCGAGCCCGAGTATCGGGCCTACGTCAACATGGACGTCAACCTGACGACCGAGCAGAAGGATCGCCGGTTCCGAACGCTCGACACCTGGCGTGTGCGGCTCGAAGCCGCGGAGGGCCGCAAGTGAGCGGCATCGGCGACCTCTTCAAGGAGGAGCTCGGCAAGCTCCTGGACCAGGCCAAGGACTGGACGATGGAGCAGCGGCTCCTCGCGGCCGAGATCGCTGAGAGCTACGCCGATCTCGCTGACGAGATTGCGGTCGGCACGGAGGTCGGCGCCGAGCTGGATCACTTGAAGGCTCAGGTCATCAACCTCGCGGCCGGCGCTGAGCAGACCGGCATCAAGCTCTTCAACCAGGCGCTCGAAGCGGCGCTCAAGATTCTCTCGAAGACGCTCTCGATAGCTCTCTGATCGACACGTAGGGCTCGAGGAGATCCTCGAGCTGACAGTCCAGAGGCTTCTTGATCCCGAAGGGGATCTCTTTCCAGGAGATCCCCTTCGGGATCTCGCCAGGGCACCACACGTCAGGGTCGATCACCGCGACCTCGTCGCCGTAGGCCCACACAAGCAGCGCCAGGGCGCCCGCCCGATGCCAGTCGAGCTGCTCGAGGACCTGCTGCTTGGTCATGCCGCTAGAGCTTCCCAACGGCAAGCGTGGGCGGGACGTCATCTTCGCCTCGATCAGGACCGCCCTCCCGCTCCCCGTCAGGCCAAAGAAGTCGCTGCCGGTGTGGCCGGTCCAGAGGACCGTGTCCTGCGTCGTCCACTGGCCGCACTGGCACTGCCTGGGGCGCGGCTCGACCCTCATCGGGACCGGCCACCGGTGCAGTCTTAGAGCGCCATGGCTTTCCAGGACTGCCGCTGCCGACATCACGAGGCTTTCGAGCTTGCTGCCCTTGTGCGCCAACCAACCCCCTCCACGTCCGCTCGAACGTAGCGCAAGCCGAGCCGATTTGCAGCGGCGAGATCGGGCGCACCGCCAAGTGCTCTTCGAGCTTGTTGAGAGCGGCCTGGTAGGCCTGGCTCTTCATCGCGTTGGCGAAGACCGTCGGCTCCGACCCAAGCTCCGGGCGCCAAGCAGCACAGCATCGCTCCCACATGGCTCGCCAGGCAGCGTCGACTCGCTTGTCCGTGACGGTGGGGGCGGCCACGGGCTCCCTGCTGGAAAGTATTCGACTGAGCGGAGAAGGTGGTCCGACAGCTCGTCGCGGCTCAGCGCGACGAGCTTGTGCTGCTTCGCGAACGTCATCGCTCGGCGCCAGCGGTCGTGCCAAACCAGCTTCCGCATCAGAGAAGGGGACTTCGACGGCATGAAAGACCTCCTTGGCCTTGGCGATCAGCGCTTCAGCTTCCGGGCTCATCGGGTAGCGGCTCGACGTTCTTCGGCCCCTCTGCGTGGTTCGCTTGGTTCCACCAGGTGTTGTAGCGCTCGAAGCGCATTCGATACTCGCCTGGACGGTTGTCGGCCAGCGCCATCAAGGAGCGCAGCAGCTTCGCTCCCTCCGCGGTGGTCCCGTATCTGAGGACCCCCTCGCCTTCGTCGTAGGTCTCGAAGACGCCAGCCTTGAGGAGACCTGAAATGAACAGGTCAAGGTCGTCGGGTCGCTTGCCTGTCCAGCTCTGCAGGCTCTGGCGAGTGTGCGTCCGGTGCATGTAGTCGAACGATGCGGTCGCGTGCGTCGGATCAGCCCCAACGAACGAGAGCAGCAGCCACTCGGCGATCCATGGCTGGCGGATCTTCGTCTTCTTCGCGGCGGCCGAGTAAAGGTTGTAGCCGCTGCCGTCCCACAAGCCTTCCAGCCACTGGCAGGCCCACTCGACGTGCGCTCTGCGCACGTGGCAGCGACCGTAGTCGTTCGGCGGATGGCTGAAGGTCAGGTTGGCGATCGCGATCGCGATCCGGATCAGGCTCGAGACCTTCTCGGGACCCGTGAAGAGCGGCAGGTCCGTGTCGTAGACCGTCATCCACTGCCCGACGCGCTCGATCGCCAGGTCGTAGGCGTCCTTCTCGATGGCGATCTCCTCGGGCAGGATGTCCCAGGCTCGGCGCAGGAGGACCTGGCAGAGCTCGGCCGTGAAGCGGTGCGGCGTCGCTGCCTGCATCGCTGGCTGCGAGACGAAGCCGATCCCGTCGACGTCGTCGTGCGTCACCGCGAAGTCCATGCGGGCGATCGACTCGGGCGAGCCGTAGAGCTTGAGCAGGGCCTCGCACGGCCAGCGGTAGTGACGGAAGCCGCGCGGCGAGGCAGGGTTGGCCAGGCAGAGCAGACGCACCGCGCACTGGATCTTCCGGCTGGCGATCTTGGTGATGTGGACCGAGCCGGTGTCGCGGATCTCCTGCAGCATCGGCATGAGCTTGACCTTGGTGTCCGAGGTCGCGGCGTGCTGCATCTCGTCGAGCACGAGCATCTTGCCGTGGAACCTCGGGATGATCCCGGGCCGAACGCGATACTGCGAGCCTGGGCTGTCGACGACCTCGTTGCTCGCGATCAGGCCGGCGTAGCTCCACAAGCCTTGGATCGAGAGCATGCCCGTCTGGATCCCGTAGTGGGCGAGGAGCTGCCGCGCCGTGACGCTCTTGCCGCTGCGCGTCGTGCCAGTGATGTTCGCGTCGACCCAGCCGCGGACTCGCTTGCCGGTCACGTCGAGCCACCAGAGCGCGCTGTGCGCGACCAGGTCGACCGCCAAATGGTAGTTCTGCCGGCCGAAGATCCCGGTGACCCAGGCGGCAAGGTCATCGTGTCGCTTGAAGTAGACGTGCTCCCATAGCTCCTCGGTGTCGTTGCTGGCCCACGGGCAGAGGTCGTGCAGGGCCTCGACGTAGGGCAGGATCTTCGTTCGCTCGCGCTCTGGCATCGAAAGCTTCGAGGCGAGGAAGACCGGCGTCACCGAGTCAGTCCGCGTGAACTTCTCTCCTTCGACTACGACCGCTTCCCCGAAGTCCGGCACGCGAGGGGAGAGGACGAGGAGCTCGTGACGGTTGAGGCTGTCGGGGTCGCTCGCCATCCAGCGGCTGGCCATCTCGTTGCCCTCGCTGTGTAGCTGCACGACGTGGCACGGGCCCGGCTTGCCGATGAGCTGGTGGATGACCTTCTCGCGCTCGCGCGAGGAGAGGAAGCGAGCCAGGCCCAGCTTGTATTGGTCCCAGCGGATGATGCGCTCGGGGAAGTCGCGGAGCAGGTTGCAGCTCTGGCAGAACGGGTAGCTGCCAGCGTCGCACTCGATCCTCGTCGAGGTCGGCATCTGCAGGTCCTCGGCGATGAACGCTACGGCGGCCTCGAACTTCAGAGGCTTCTGACACTCGGCGCTGAAGGCTTCCTGGAAGCTGCACTCGACGGCCGGCTGGCCCTGGTTCAGATCGGCGAACGGCGTGGGCAAGAAGTCGTCGAAGTTGGGCTGCTCGCCGTGAGCCAGCTTCCAGTCGTAGTAGTCGCGCAGATCGGCCGAGAACTCGCCGGACGGGTTCGGCACGGCCAGGATCGTGATCTTGTTGCCGAGCTGTGCCAGCGGCCAGCAGACTCCCTCGAGCAGGTTCTTCCGGCGCAGCTTGAGCTCGTTGAGCTGCTTCTCTGACGGGGCGATGGTCTTGGACAGATCGGGGCCTTGCCAGACGTCGAAGTCGTAGCAGACCCGGATCTCCCGACCCTTGAGCCACGGCGGCATGAGGCCGGCGCGCAGCGGCGTCGTCTCGCCGCCCGACCAGGTGTAGGCGTAGATCCCCTGCTCATGCAGCTTCCAGCGCTCCCTGGCGGTCAGGACGTCCCACTCGCCCGCGCAGAGGAGAATCACTTGAGCGTCCTTTGGAGGCTCAAGTGATGGCCAGAGTCCATGCTCGACGACGATCTTCGGCGGGCCGCCCCAGCGCCACTTGGGCTTGCCCTTGGGTCCCATCCAGGCGTGGTAGCGCGGCGCCGGCTGACCTGTCGGCCCGAAGAGCGGGAAGATCAGGTGGTCGCGATGGAAGCCGATCGAGTAGGGCTCGAAGTGCTCCGGCTTGAAGCCGCGGCGCTCGACCTCCTGACGCAGGGCGCTTGCGTCGGGGCTCTTCCAGAGCTCGATGACCGCCAGCTCGAGGCCGGCGTCCAGGTCGCAGTAGCTGGACTTGCGGCTCTTGCCTTTCCTCTCGACGGCGACGCCGAACCGCTCGGCCAGCGACAGCATGACGTCGAGGGGTGGCTGGCCGAGCTTGATCGAGAGCCAGTCGAAGAGCGAGCCCTTCACCCCGCACTGCCGACAGTTCAGGTAGCCGGTCTTCGCCGAGATCGAGGCCGAGCCGTCCTTGTCGCTGCACAGAGGGCAGACGGCGGAGCACCATTCCTCGCCGTGCTTGAGGAGGCGAGCTTCCGCTCGTAGGAGCGGAAGCTCGGCTTCGATGTGAGAGACCCAGTGGTTGCGCACCCGCTCCCACGGGTTGGTGATCCCGGCCATGCCCCCCCCCTCAAAGAAAACAGGGGGCGGCTCGAGGCCGCCCCCTGGAACCGTCACCTAGCGCTCGTCGGCGCCCGCGTCCACTTCCTCTTCGGCCCCGTGCTCCTTCAGCCGTCCGCTCTCGAACGCAGCGTGCAGGCCGTCGTAGGTCGCACGGCACTGACTGCGGAGAGACGGCGGCACGGGGTCCTCCACGTCCCAGCGGATCGTCGGGAGATGGTAGAGCGCTTCGCTCCCCCGAAGCTGCTTGACTCTGGTCTCGACGCCGATGATGGCCGGCGCCGCCCAAAAGTTCTGCTGAGCCATCGTGACCTGGCTGACGAAGTTCCTCGCCGACTTCCTGGCCTGCCTGGCGAAGCGGATCAGAGCCGGGCCTTGCGGCAGGAGCAGGAAGAAGTTCATCGACTCGCTGCAGAATGGCGGCGCGTTGTTGTCGCCCCACTCCTTGAGCTGGCAGGTCTCGCAGAGCCCGTAACGGGTCCCTTCGATCGTGTCCCTCGACAGGCACAGCTCGTGCTCGTTGTCGTCGGGCTTGGGAAACAGCGCTCGCGACTTGGCGAAGAAGACGACCAGCACGCGCATGGGCGGCGTGAAGACCTCCTGCGACGTCGAGAGCATGAACATCCCTGGAGCTGCTCCAGGGATGTGCTGGTCGACGGCCTTCGACATCTTCTGCAGCAGCAGCAGCGTCGGAATCACCAGGTCGGACTGGTCGACGTTGTTGCGCGAGACGATCTCCTCGCTCGGGTCGCGCGACCTGGCGAGCGCGTTCGCCTGCGCGATCCCCTCGCCGAACGGTAGGAGATCGCTCTTCACGAGGTTGCCGAGATCCCTCGGCGTCCAGACAGACAGCTCGTTGCTCATTGCTTGCTTTCCTCTCTTTCTCTTTTTTCCTCTGGCAGTAGCTGCCAGCCATTGCCGATTTGATGCTTGAAGCTGTCCCAGTCGGCTTCATCCATTACCAAGTCACCGAGCTTGGCGAACGTCCCTGACGGGTTGTTGGCCGAGAAGACCCGGAGATGGTAATGACCACCGAGCAGCTCGTATCGAACTCTGAAGGTCTTCATTTCTGACCTTGGGCTGCATCCCAGCCCTTTGCAGTGATTCCTGGTGCCGTGTCGAGGCCGAGGAAGTCCGGGATCGCCAGCTCTCCCTTGGTCTCGAGCAGCTCTTTCACATACTCGCGCAGCCAGCGCCCGACGATGGTCTGCTTGACGAAGTCCTCGATGACGACGCCTTGCCCCTTCAGCCACTCGACGGTCGGCTCGAAGACCTCCTCGCGCGTCGTGACGAAGCATTTCGGGTGCAGATGGTAGAGGACATCGTCGTCGTCCTTGATCGACTTGACGCCGGCCTCGCATAGAGAGTCCACCAGGGCTCTCTCTGCGAGGCGGAAGTCCTTCTCGACCCGCTTCGCTACTTCGGCGTGTTGGTCTCGAGATCGCCTGGCCAGCCGATAAGCTTCGAGGGATCGAAGGAGGGGTCCATCTTCTCGATCTCTCTCGCTTCCAGACTGTATAACTTCGTCGACAACAATCTTTCGTTTTGCTTCGTCCATTCGAGGCTCCGCTCCTCTTGGATGACATGATTGACGGTGACGCTACCCTCGTGCTTGATCCACGACCTAGGCTCCAACCAGAAAGGGCGCGAGTCCCCGGTCAGCTTCCGGATGACAGCCGCCGCGTAGTTGTCTTCCGCCCAGCCCTTCTGGAAGTCGGGATCGAAGAGCGGATAGCCGAACTCTTTCATGATCGAGGCGATCATGAAAGAGCTCAGGCTCCAGCAGACAGCCGGGCCGTAGGGGTACAGCATTAGCCGGCCGGTCGGAAACGGTCCTTCCTCGACCATGGCCTTGGTGTTGCACTTCGTGTTCAGCGGCATGGTGACAGAGCCGTAGGACCGAACTCTGTCGTGCAGCTTCTCCAGCCATTCGCGCTGCGGGAACGTGCAGTCGTTGTTGACAATGACGACGCGGTCGAGTGTGGGATCCAAGCGGAAAGCCGCTTGGATGCCGCGATTCATGCCCCAGGCGAAGCCCTTGTTCTCTCTGGAGAGAACAAGGGCTTCTGGCTTCACATCATCGGGCAAAGGCGCGAGGCCTTGCGCGACGATGATCGTTGAGAAGTTGCCGGAGCAAGCTCTCAACGATCGCCACCAGCGCGCCGTCATGTCCGACAGCTCACGAGGCCCGTAGGCGCACGTGACGACGGCGAGCTTCACTTCTCCCACCGCGGATCGTGGAACACGGACCCATCGTCCTTCACGCGGTCGAAGATCGCCAGACCTTGCTCAGCTTCTTTCTTCCCCTGCCCCCTGGGCAGGCGCTTCACGTCGTTGCACCAGTCCGCGTAGCCGGGCTGATCTCTCAGCTTGCCGCGCCAGCTCGCGTAGTCCCAGCCGTCGAAGTAGGCTTCGCACCCTCGGGGGGCGAGGTAGGTCCAGGGCATGAGCGCGTTCCTCGTCAGCCTCCGGACGAGCTCGCTGTGCTCTCCGCCGTATAGCGCTGCCTTGAAGGCCTTGTGGAAGCCGCCGCAGGTCTCGATCGCAT
>Ga0180065_1000063_pt1 | contig 20582 bp, 30 predicted proteins | sample EasRiv00A_16_10D_FD_121783 | JGI IMG/M metagenome (GOLD analysis project Ga0180065, IMG submission 121783) | Soil microbial communities from meander-bound floodplain in the East River, Colorado, USA - East River metaG ERMLT200A_16_10D | ecosystem: Environmental > Terrestrial > Soil > Floodplain ...
ACGATCAAAGGAAATCTGTCAGGACAACGATTGCACAACAGACCAACACAACTGCGAATCGTACGCCTACATTAACGCAGAAATGGAATTGCTGGACATTTGCGCTTCCGATTTTTTCCAAGGTTCAAGCAAGCCCGCCGCAGCTATTTCTTTGCCGTGGAAAGGATCAATGAGGGATTTACACATGGAAGTATTAGAACAGACTTTCGAGGGTTAAATATCAAATCAAACAACAGGAGACTAAAAACAATGGCTCATAACTTAGCAACAATCGAAGGAAAGACAGCATTCTTTTGCGCGACTGGCAAGCACGGCGCTGCATGGCACAAGCTGGGGCAGGAAGTCCGTGATGCGCAGTCTTGGCAGGAAGCTATGAAGCTTGCAAAGTTAGACTGGACAGTTTCAAAGCGTCCGTTGTTTGCTGCGCAGAACTGGACACCGGGAGCAATCCAAGTCGATTCCTTCATTGAAATTCCAGCTTGGGGAATATTCAACGATTCGAATCAGCAATTCTTTGGTGCCGTCGGGAATCAGTACGAGCCCATACAGAATCAATTCGCTTTCGACTTCGTTGACACGCTATTGGAAGCGGAAGCGGGCTCGCACTACGAAAGTGCGGGCGCATTGGGGAATGGCTCGCGTGTGTTCTGTCTTGCCCGCGTTCCCTTCGATTTCTCGATCGGCGGCACAGACGACAAACACGAAACTTACATGTTGTTCACTTCCTCCCATGACGGCACGGGCGCAGCAATGGCTATGCTCACTGATACTCGCGTTGTCTGCCAGAATACGCTGAACATGGCCTTGAGCCGTTCGGAAAACTCCGGGATTCTCAAAGTGAAGCACACGAAGTCCGCTGAAATCCGATTGGAGCAAGCCCGCAAGCTTATGTCGGGCATCAAATCAGACGTAGCAACGTTACGAGCGAAGCTTGACCTATTGGCTTCGCGTCAAATGACAGAGGAAGCTTTAACGGCTGTAATGGATCGCCTTTATCCCGTTGTCAATTCGGACGTAGCGACACGACGCAAGAACAAGATCGCAGAGATTGCGACTCTCTATTTCAACAACGACAATAACGCATTCCCGGAAGTGCGCGGTACAGCCTACAACCTGTTAAACGCCATCACAGAACACACGGATCACAAGCGCGGCGTTCGCATGACTGATAGCCGATCCGGAATGACTGAAGAGCAAGCCCGCGCGGACAATGCGCTTTTCGGAAGTGGATCAGACTTGAAGCAAAACGCCTTGGAAGTAATCCTTGACGCAACCAACGGCCTACCTATCCGTACAATCGTGCGTACGTTGGTTTCTGTGCCGTCGATGCCAGTTGCCCAAGGCGTCCTAGTGTCCTAGTCATTAACGGTTGAACCTTGAGCCCGCCTCGTCTCAATAGGCGGGCTTCTGTTTGAGCTGTTAATCCCAATGAACGGAAATCCAATGGACACATTTATTGATTCTAGTTGCTACGGTTCCGGAGCAGTCAACGTACGCTGGCAAGTCGGATGGTTTAGCGAAGAGAAAACTATCAACGGAACGCATTATGCTGCAATTCCTAAATATGAGTCGCGAGTGTATTTCTTTGACTGCAAAAACTGTGCATCCGACTACGTTGAGTGTAAGACGTGTGAGGCGAGGCAAACGCGCTTTATGAAATTCGAGCAAGCCCGCGACGCGGCTATTAATGAAGCGGAGCATAGGTTATTCGCGTTGCGCTCCGAGTTGCAGGATAAGAAGATTCCAGCGAAACCGCCCAAGGGAACCGCGCAAGTCTGGGCAGATATCATCAGCCGGCTTTATCTGTCAGACAGCGCACACAAATGGCGCGAGGCGATCCGCAAAGTGTGGAATCCGCCTCTGATGTTTCCCCAGGAATGCGAAAAGGAAAAGGCGGGCTAACATGAGCGAACAAGCAAAAGAATATATTCAATTTGTAATCGAAGTTTCCAAAGAGAATTGTCATTCTCCGCAGGATGCTTGGGCTTTAGTGATTGAATTCTTGAATAAAGCATTGAAGGAAATTGAATCAATGGAAAGACAGGCGCAGATTGATCGGGCTTTGCCCGGAGAATACTAATCATGTTCAACAGTGACGAGGAAGTGATTCAATCATGGATCAACAGCAAGAGAACCGCAACGGCTCAAGCTTATGCATTCGAGTCTAGGCGGTTCATTCGCTTCCTGGGTGACAGACGGCTAGCGGATATCGGTATTCTCGACGCGCAAGCGTTCGCAGACACGCTGCCCGCCCATGTCTCAACGCGGAACCGTGCCGTGTCTGCGATCCGTAGCCTATACGCCTTTGGTTGTGCCTACGGATATCTAAGCCAAAACCCAATTGCGGTTTTGCAGCTTGCGCCGATTCGCGACACGTTGCACGAACGGATACTTTCTCCGGAGGAAGTAGAAGCAATCGTCAAGGCAGAAATCAGGCCGCGCGTGCGTCTCTTGATTCGCCTGATCTATTTCGGCGGTTTTCGGATATCTGAGGCCGTTGAATTGCAATGGAGCGCAGTACAGGCGAGAGGGGATGTTGCATCCGCGCAAGTTACCGTGTTCGGCAAAGGGGGAAAAACCCGGACGGTGTTGTTAGCTCCGGATATCGGACTTGAGTTAATTGAATTAACGAAAACTAAAACTCGATCCGATTTTATCTTTGCGACTCGAACGGGGAATCATCTTGACAGGGGTTCCGCATGGCGATTGATCCGGGGGGCAACGCGCAAGGCTGGAATAGACAGACCGGTTTCTCCACACTGGTTTCGACACGCACACGCAACACATGCCTTGAAGAATGGAGCCGATCTTAAATTAATTCAAGAAACGCTAGGTCATTCTTCCATTGAAACTACCGGGCGTTATGTGCATAATTCTCCGGGGGAATCGTCGAGTCAATTTCTGAAGCTGAAGGGGGTGACGTAATGCGGATCGCATATCATTACAATGAGATAGCCGGCGCAAATGTTCCTTGTTGTCCGAGGTTTCCCGCGTCGCATCATATCAGCGCAGAGAGAGGCGGATACTATTGTTATGAATGCGCAGAGCACTATGATGAAAAAATGAAAGGAGAGAAAACATGCGAGTGTATAAAATCGGGGAAATAGTGATCCTCACGGATCAACCTATCATCGATCTAGGCTTGACTGATCGTAATTTCTATAATCCAAAACCCGTTTCGCGAAATATCCGCGAAGCCACGCCGATTGTGGGGCGGCGGAAACCTGGGCGACCGCCGGGTAGTAAGACGAAGAAGTAGAGGCAACCTTATGGGGGTTTTTACTCTCTGAGTATCAGGCCGGCGGGGGTTACGCTAACAATGAGCCGGGGGAATATGGTTCAACTCTGAAACGAGCATGATTAATGAGCACGATATGACTAACAAGAAAGTCCTACAATACGGACTAGTCAAGGCTCGCCGTTTCCCTCTGCCCGTTGTTCTATCTAAATCCAAATGACAAACGAACAATTCATTGAATTAGTTGTTAAGTGCCAATGGATCGAATTTCTAATCGTTTACTTTCTCGTTGTCACTGGGCAATTTCATCCGGAACGCGGCTTCGTCGCGCTTACGCGGCATTACCGACGCCTGTCTTTAGATATCCGGATTCAAATGTATCTATGCGAAATGAAGTTGCGCCGCGTGTTGGCAGAATGGCGCGAAAGGGGGATGATGCGTTATCGACCTGGGGGTTATCCAGCGATTCAATGCGGCAAGGCTGGATTGCCGGCAAGTTTCAAACCTTTTGGAACTGTATAGACAACTTACAAGACTTATTGAGCCTCATAAGCCGATAGCCGTTTGGAAAATTGGAAACCATTCACGAACCTTTCACGCCTTCCATAACAATGTAGTTGAGCGCCGCCTAGAAAACGTCACACACCTAAGAATTACCTCAAGCCGCAAGATCGAAATAAGAATCGGATTCAGAGACCGCGAAGCCTTAGAAACCTGTTTAGCTCGTTTTGCCATCAACAAACATGATGCCGCATACGAACGAATCCTCAAATCGAGATTAAACAAGGGAGACCTTAATTATGGCTGATCAATGGGCAGAACTGTTTGGGCCGGCGGGCGTGCCGGCAACGCAACCAACAGGGGCCGCACCTAAAGAAACGACCGCAAAGACAACCGCACCAACTCCAAAACCCAATCCGCTTGCAACACCGCAAGGGGTAGTTCAAGAGACAACGGGGGATGATGATTTCGACGCCTTCTTGAGTGGCACAGACAACGCAGGCGATTCAGACGACGCACCGGGCAACGCAGCAACGACCGCTCAGGCCAAACAAACCCTCTCAAGTATTCTAACTGAAGAGAAGAAACCGGAGAATGGGGGTGAGGCACCAAAGAAGCAAGGACGCGGACGCCCGGCGGGAAGCAAGAACGCAGACAAGCCGCTAACCGCCGAACAATTCGTTGACAAGATGAAGCCGGAAAATGCAGAGGGGAACCGCACGCCGGAGGAAACGTTTCGCCCGGAATTGGGAGCGCCTGTCGCGACGGGAACAACGCCGGACGAGCAAGATGTTGCGCGAGCAATCACGACACTGGCGCGTTATATCGCGAGCGCGATCCGAGCGGGCTTCTAAGAAATCAAGAAAAGATTTTCCTAATCAAGTACAACAAATCAGAAATAAGTTTCCGGATGGCAAGGTAGCGAAGAATCGACTATACGCGGAGACGTTTGTTGACTGCGTTATGGACATTCCTATAAATGCAAGCCGGAAACTAGCAATCCACTTGCATCGATTTGCTGAAAATGAATTGAAGCTTAACTTTGCTTTGTGGGTATTGCGAAAGAGTACGGGCGAATGGATTCCGCTAGAGGGTTTCTTTGTGCCTTTTGCAGAGTCGGCGCGTGTCTTGTCGAATCGACTGCATTCACTTGTGAGGCGGTACGCCAAGGATGAAATCGAGCGAGAAAAAAGAATTAGCAAATCACTTCGACCTGTCGGGCGACGAAAGCGGATGGACTCCGGTCTTATGTCCGCTACATGACGATAACCGGGCGTCGGCTGCGATCAACTGGAAACTCGGATTCACTTGCAAGGCCGGTTGCGGCGGGCGCTCGTTGTCGAAACTCTATCAAGAGATTATCGGGGGAGACGTGGCGGAAGAGAAAGACGAATTAGATTCAATAGACTTTGACGATGCGCCGGCGTTGGATGAACTGAAGCCAGCGTCTGTTTTCTATGAAGACGCAGCCGGTTTATTCAAACACTTTGTAGCGGAGCGGGGGATTAGTCCACAGACTTACAGGGCGCTTGGCGTCACGTTCGAACTGAATCCGACTGCAAAGGACTTCGGGTATATCACAATTCCCAACGGTGCGAAGCGATCCGTCAAGCGGAAGTTCATCGACGGCATGGTAGGAGATCGATACGTTAACAGCTCCGGCAAGGGGCAACCGATTTACAAGTTGCCAGAGGTTCACGATGCAAAGGACGTGATTCTAGTTGAAGGTCTCTTCGATCTAATGGCGCTTTATGAAATGGGATATCGGAACGTTTCAGCGGCGCTCACGTCGAGTTTCAAAGAGAAACAGGCTTACGAATTCAAGGGAAAGACGGTCTTCGTAATCTTCGATAACGATTACGCCGGCTATAAGGGCTCGCGCAAAGCAGCGGAGCACTTGAAGGAAATGGGAGCGAATCCAATCATTCTCGAATTGCCTCAATTCTTCGGGAAAGATCCGCACGAAGCATTCCGGTACAACGCTCACCACTTCCGCAATTGGCTTGCTGAGAAGCTGGCACAGTATGACGCCGTTGATAAGAACTACGTCATTGAAAGTTTCCTCACTAACCGGGCTCCGCTCAAAGTCTACCGTACGGGCATTCCTACCTTCGACGCTTTCTTAGGCGGGGGCTTCAAGGCCGGCGTTCATATCTTGGGCGGCAAACCTGGGGCGGGGAAGACCATGCTAACCGTTGCCATCTGTCGCGCAATGGCGGAGCAAGGGGCGCGCATTCTGAAGTGCAGTTATGAAATCTCCAAGCTGCAAATGTGGGCTCGTATGTCGTCACAATTTGACGCGCAACACACTTGGGCAGAACTGGAAATGAATCCGCTTCTCTTAACACAGGCCGCGCGGGAGAGAGTGACGCAGCTATCAGAACAGGTTCGCGTTGTCATGGGCTGGAATGTGAATGAAGTCGAAAGAGCGGTTAACAACTTCGATGTAGTCGTCGTCGATTACATTCAGAGAATGCCGTCCGCCAAGTCTGAAGTTAAGTTCGGAGTCAGTGACAACATTCAACGACTCTCCAATATCGCACGCGACTATAACAAGATCGTGATCGCGGTCTCTTCGCTTCCTAGATCTGGCTACAAGGCCGACGGGGAAATGGGGGTATTCAAAGAGTCTGGGGATATCGAGTACGTTTGTCAGTCGGCAACGATCCTCAAGAAAGCCGGCGACGCCTACATTACCGCCTCACTGATTAAGAACACGCGCGGGGTTATGGGTAATTTCGCGCTTGAAGGTGACCTGGGGCATTGCCTGTTCAAAGAGGCGGATTACTTTGTTGAGTCTGATGAAAGGGCGGACGGGGAATGAGTCTATTACAGTTTCCATTTATTCAACAAAGCGACTCCGGTAAAACAAACATTTATGGAGTACGTTGTAACGCTGCATATTTGGGAGCCGTGAAGTGGTTCGGACGTTGGCGGAAGTATTGTTTCTTTCCAAATGGAGAAGCTATCTTCGACACGAATTGTTTAACTGAAATCGCGTCGTTCTGTCAGCAAGAAACAGCAAAGCATAATCACAAATGAACCTTCTCTTCGTTCTCGAATCCCCAAGCAAGACATACGATAAGTGGATTCCGCGCTTGCTCCGGGAAGTGAACCTTTCGGAAGTCGAAACGATTGAAGTATTCGACGCTCCGATTTATCACAAGCCAACCGTAAAGGAAATCAAGGCGGCAATGGCCGGGCCTGTTGAATTCGAGCAAAAGCTATTCGACAAGATTTCAAGCTTCGGCACGGACACGCCGGCGGATATCGTAATTAGTATGGGCAGCGCGGCGGCGCTCGCGACGTGGCGAACCGTGTTCGGCAAGGGGCAAGTTGTCTTGACGAAACTCCGCAATCGGGTATTCGAGGACACCACGCGAGGCTCTAATCCGGTCAAGTATTGCTTCACCTATTCCCCAAAGATAATCCCCGTTGAGCCCAAGTTTCTACCGATCATTGTTTCGGATTTGCGCTGGATTCTGGGGCAGCGTCACGTTGAGAAGGTCACGCGACTGTATTCCGTGGATGAATTTCCGCACATTGCGTTGCATAAGGAATTAGGTCTTGATTTTGAGACTGAAGGCTTCGTTCCGTATGCCGCGAGCAAGGCGCTTCTAACGGGCGCGGTATCTACAAGGCCAGGCCGGGGATTTGGATTCAACATAGGGCATCCTGGAGGGCTTATCAATACCGTCGCGAAAGACTGGTTTCGCACCGTAGTAGAGAATCCGGAGCTAACGCTAGTCGGTCACGAAATTAAGTTTGACGTGAAATGGGCAATGTCGAAGTGTGACGCCAAGCTAAAGGCGAAGCTTTGGGACACGAAGGTAGCACACGCCTTGCTTGATGAGAATTCCCCAGACAATTCATTGAAGTCACTTGCGGCACAGTACACGGACTTGGGTCATTACGGGGATGATGTTGACCGAAGTGACTTGCGGAATGCGCCGCTTCACAAAGTAATTGAATACAACACGAAGGACACCGACGCGCCGCTGCGCATCAAGTCAATATTTGAACCGGAGATTAAAGCGCAAGGAATGGCGCCAATATGCGGCCTACTCATGGAATCCCTTGGCGTACTCGCAAAGATGGAACACCGGGGAATGTACGTTGACCGGGATTGGGCAATCAAAGAGGGCGTCGAGTGCTACAAGGAATTGAAGAAAGCCGAAGAGGAATTGTTTCGGATCAACGGCGCGGAATTTAACGTTAATTCGACTGCTCAGGTTGCAGACCTTCTCTATAACAAGCTGAATATTCCGATTCTCACGGTGAGCAAGAAGACGGACGCGCCGTCCACGTCGAAAGATGCGTTGCTTACGCTGAAGTACGGGCCGGAGTTATCGCCGGCACAACAGGAAGCCTTGGACGCGCTCACGTTGCGCCGCAAGAAGGACAAGCTTTGGTCAACTTACTTCGTTACGCTTCCGGAGAATTTGAAACATGATAATCGGATTCACACAACATACAATCTGGGTAAAGGCATCGCCGAAGACAATGAGGAACACGGAACCGTCACGGGCCGGCTATCTAGTAGCAACCCTAACCTTCAAAACATCCCCATTGGCAGTTCTATGCGCGGCATGTTCGCAGCAACCCCAGGCTGGCGATTCGCAGGCCCGGATTATTCTCAGCTTGAATTAAGAGTTGCAGCCTTCGTGTCGCAAGAGCCGACGATGATGCGCGCCTTTGACGAGGGCAAGGATATTCACACAACTGTACTCGCCGACCTGAAGAATGAGGAATACGGAAAGCTTGATGAAATGTTCACGGCGGAGGGCGAGGGGTATCCGCTCGCAGAGTACGAGCATTGGAAGTCTCAACGGGTAGCAATCAAGCGAATTAATTTCGGCGTTCTCTACGGTATTGGGCCGGCAAAGCTTAACCGATTGTTGCTTGCCGTGGGCGTTCGCATGACGGATTTGGAAATTAAGTTGCTGATGAAACGCTGGTTTTCCAAGTACAACAAAGTTGTGACATGGATCAAGAAAACAGAGAATGAGGCGCTTTGTACCGGCAAGGTGCGGATGCCTACAGGCAGGATTCGGCACGTTTTAGGGGCGTCGCACGACTCTGCAATTGGAATGCGTATCCTGCGTCAAGCGGTCAATTCTCCCATTCAAAGTACTGCGTCTGACATTTGTTTGACGGCAATGAACCACCTAGATGTGACATTTGAGGGCGGCAAGTGTGACAAATTAGGGCAACCTCAGGCGCGGCTAATCTTGCAGGTTCACGACATGATAGGACTAGAGTTTAATCCAATCTATTACTCCGACGAAGAAATTAATGAAACCGTCAAAACCTGTATGGAGTCTAAGGTTATATCTGATTGGAAGGATCGTTTTGGAATCCATTTCAACGTTCCGCTGGGCGTCTCAATGAAAATTTTGGATCGTTGGAAATAGGGGCAACTTGAGCCAATGTTTGCGCGTCTACAATTCTATAATTACTGAGAGGGTAAAAGCACATGGCCGAAGCAAAGAGCAAAGACGGAAAGAATTTGTTACTTCTGAGTGACAGCGAGCTATCAACGGTACATTACGGATCGTTGCTCGCCTTGAAGCAAGCCGCCTCTGGATCTGATATCGCGTTGCCGACAATCAAGAATGCAATCGCGATCCATGAGGCGGTCTCGCCGATCACAGAAGCAAACGCCAAGAAGTCAGAGAAAACATAATCCAAGTAATGCCGCGCGGGGAAACAACAATCTAAAGGAAAACTTGGAGACACTATTTCATGGGTAAATTTCACTCAGTTAACACGGAGGCAATGCATCAACAGTTTCAAGATCAACAGGAATCGAAGAGCGTCGGTAACGATTGGCTGAAGCTGAAGGAAGGGCAACACCGACTTCGCATTGCTCCGCCATGGTCAGAGGAAGGCGTACCGTGCCGTAAGATTGTCAATTTCCACGGATACGAAGAGGGCGGTAAGCGATGTGCGCCGCTGTCCCTTAGGTATATCTTTGACAATCCGTCAATCGCGCGCATCCTCGCCAACAAGAAACTCATCACGAAGACCGACTTAGACCTTTGGAAGAAGCACGGCGATCCAATGGAAAAGTTGGCACAGACATTGAAGGCCGTTCTTCCGGAAGGCGACTACAAGAAGCTTGAGAAACCTTGGCCGAAGACACAATTCCTTTTCAACGTTGTCAACCGGGCAGGTGGAAAGGTTTACAAGTGGTCTCAGTCTTCTAAGTTCTATGAAACGATCATGCAACAGGCTGCGTTTTCTCCGTTGATTTTCGACGCTGAGAAAGGTAACGACTTCATCATTACTGCCACCGGCGAGAGCCTGAATCGGCGTTACTCCGTTCCGTTGATGATCCCGCAAAGTTGTCCACTTAACATCCCTGACGATGTTCAACTGTTCAACCTGGACGAAGTAATGGCGGCGGGCGTGAAGACCTTCCAACAGTGTGTCACCCTCATAACGCAATGTAAGGCTGACTGGCTTCAAATGGCAAGGATCAATCCCGCTGTTTGGAGTCAGTAAGAGAGTACCCGCCGCGCTGTGGAAGGACACAGACGGTTGCTAGCCCCGTGCCGATCCTGGGCAGAATACGCGAGAGGCGCGACGAAAGCCTTGGGACGCCAAGGTAAGTATGTGCGCGGGTAACGTGTTAAGCACCAAACTATCTCAACACGAAGATAGCTAACGGGGAAAGAGAAATCAGGAGTCAGTTTCGAGTCTGACCGGCGGGATTGAATCCAACTTTTGCGAGGGATAACTATGTCAAAGAAAGACGTTCCAAAGAATCAACGCAAGTCGTATCACCGGGGAGCCTCAGACGAACGCACCGCTTTTGTGGCGTTCTTTAGGAGGTTTGAGGTTACGGGATGTGCTGAGTGCAGAGTGTTTTTGGATAAAGCGTTTAAGTTCGGAAAGAAGAGAGTCAAGAGGTTCAAGCGAGTCGGGGGCGGACTGTGAACGTTACCATTTCCGAAGAGTCGCTAAAGCTTCAATCGGATATCGACGCCGGCATAGAAAGTATGGAAGTACACCCGTGCTCAATATGCCGGCAAGCTACGCTTGACGTTACCCGGCAAGGTAGAGGCGAAGGCTCACGCGATCACTTTCATGGCTCCGATTGGGGAAAGTGCTACAAGATGATTTTGTTCGATTGTCTTGTAGGTAAGAAAGAGACCATGACGCCACAGAAGCGCAGCTTCCTTCGTGACGGTCACTTACATGAAGAATCAATTGTTGCGGCGCTGCGCGCCGGCGGACGTGAGATAACCGGGACGGTCGGGAATGAATCGACGTTCAATTTCACGGCACAAACTCCGCAAGGCCCAATCACGTTTACAACCATCATTCACACCGACGGCATCATAGATGGAACCGCCGGCCTGGAATGTAAGAGCGTTAAAGAGTACGCATGGAAGAACAAGTTCTTGAAGGGCAAGATTCCGGAGACCTATTACGGTCAATGCCAAGCGTACATGCTGAAACACCGGATGCTGACGTGGTTCCTTGCAGTCAAGCACCGGCACACGTCTGAGATATTACCTCCGTTTGAAATCAAGTTTGACAAAGAGTACGTGCAACGAAAAGCAATGGAGTTGGCGGCGGTTACGCTCGCGCTGAAGTCTGGGCAACTGTTGACGCGGCCTAAGTCGAAGCTGAATAAGCGCGACTCTGAATGCTTGTACTGCAATTACAAAGATCAATGCTGGAGGTAAAAATGCCAAATGATACGCAAGTAGTTGCGATTCATTACGAATCTATTCAAGACAAAAATTACCTTAACGAATGGCGCGTCGAAGGTATTAACATCAAATTAGGTGACGTTTTGATCGCCGTATTTTGCGGCCCGCTGGCGCAAGAAAGGGCTAACGAGTACGCACTATTCAAGAACGGTCGGAGGTAAGAGGAATGCAGTCTATGCGGATAATTATTGGAATTGATCCGGGAGCCGGCGGGGGAATTGGCATTCGCAATGTCGATGCCGACACAATTAATTCTCTAAAGATGCCCTCAACAGAGGGGGAGTTAGTTGGATTCTTTCAACACGCAGCGCAATACTCCCCCTATGTATTTATGGAAAAGGTTCACGCCATGCCGGGCAACGGCGTTGTGTCCATGTTCTCTTTCGGTCAACAAGTCGGCTCCATCAAGACTGCGCTCGCAGCCGCCGGCCTGTTGGATCGCGTCCAGTTCATCACGCCCCAGGAATGGCAGCGGGCGCTAGGCTGTCTCACGAAGGGAGACAAGAAGGTAAGCAAGAAAGCAGCGGAGACCATGTTTCCTATACAAATCACCCATGCGACGGCGGATGCACTCTTAATCACAGAGTACGGGCGGCGCGTGGTCTCAGGAGAGATTACGAGACATGAAACCGCAACTGTGGCACGCAAAGCTAGAACAGCTTCGAAAAGACAAACCCGGAATCGGAAGGCGAGCGTTAGCAAAGCAACTCAGTCTGTCCGAAGACGCGATAAGGCGGTATCTGTCGTACAAGGACGCAAAGCCGCTAGAAAAAGAGCTGCCTAAGCTAACAGACGCCGCTTTGCTTGAGTCGATCAAGAAGCCGGTATCTGTTTTTGAACTTGTCAAGAAATTCAGAACAGATGAAAGGAACATTCTTGACGCGCTCGCGGCTATTAAACAAGCCGGCTTTCAAATCGAGGCGACGTTAGAAGACAATCTAAATAAGATCGTTCACCTGAAGACCGTCGCAACTCCAACGGCGGAGCCTTTTGTTGCACCGTGGGAAGGCGAACAGATAATCCGTTTTGGCGTCGTCTCCGACACGCATCTTTGCTCCAAGTATCAACAACTAACCTTCCTTCGTTATGCCTATGATCGTTTCGAGGCTGAAGGTATCTCCCAGGTTTATCATGCGGGGGATATTACCGACGGCTCCGGGATGCGACGCGGGCATGAGTACGAGGTATTCTGTCACGGCGCGGACGCCCAGGCCCGATACGTCAAAGAGAATTATCCATTCAAGACGAATATCCGAACCGACTTCATTACAGGCAATCATGATCTAGCGTTCCTCGTCTCTGCCGGGCATGACGTAGGTAAGTCTATTTATAACCTTCGCGAAGACCTGCGTTACTTGGGTCCGGAGCTGGCAAAGATTCAACTCACTCCGAATTGTCAGCTTGAGCTATGGCATGGGCGCGACGGCTCCGCCTATGCGAAGAGCTACGCCTTACAGAAGTACGTTGAGGCAATGAGCGGGGGAGACAAGCCGAACATCCTCTTCGCCGGGCATCGTCACAAACAGCTTTACACGTTCTACCGCAACGTCCATTCATTTGAGGCCGGTTGCTTACAAGCGCAAACGCCATTCATGCGCGGAAAGAAGCTGGCAGCGGACGTGGGCTTTTGGATGATCGAGCTAGGCGTTGCAACGGACGGAACCATTCAGCGGGTTAAATCCGAATTCTTCCCGCAATACGTTTCTGTTAAGGAGGACTACTAATGAACTTCGATCTATTCGTTCTTTGGTTCGTTGGATTTCTGACGGGATTAGTTATTGGGTTCGTTGCGTCGTTCATTTTGCTGTCGAGATAGACAATGCCGACTCCCCTTTGGAAAACAACTGAAGCCTTCAAGCGAATCCTTGAAGTCCTGGGGCCGCGACGGTACTCCATTATTCAAGGTAAGCGGAAGAAATACGACGCCGTTCCGGGGAGTAGGCGCGCGCTGCGATGCTACGCGACAACGTTCTATGAGACGCCGGCACACAAGAAAAACACTATCGAGATTTACGGAGAGAACGGTTACTTCGATTCGATAGATACGATCCTTCACGAACTGTTGCACGCGGCTTATCCTGACAAAGAAGAACAAGAAATAGAACAACTGACAGAGGAAATTGCAAAGGACTTATGGACGGCAAACGACTAGACAAGGTTGTTATCTCATTCTCGAAATACGGCTCCGGTCCGGAGGATGAATTAAGTTTCCTCAAATTATGCGGAGCCCGTTATCGGTTCCTCGGAGAGAAGCACAAGGGCTTTCTGCGTTACTACGCGATTGCGGAAATGACGATCCCGGATGAAGTTCCAATCATTAAAGACGGTTCCTTTTGGATGCTTCACGAACCGGGAAAGGGAGCAACAATTTATATTGAATGGGGGGAATATGCAAGCAAGCGACTCGCCGAACTCAGTCGACAAAGAGACGAAGTATAAGCCGGGCTGTCACGATCACGCGGCAGAGAACTATATTCGCGGAGTATCCGGTCAAAAGGTTCACGTCTACGCGCCGCGACCGGAGGAAATCATTCTTGAAGACGGCGTGCACGCACTGTCTCATATCCCCCGGTTTAATGGAAACACAGTTAAAGCTTACCCCGTTCTTGCTCATTTGATTTGGTGCTATCAGATCGCCGCGCACCGTTTCCCTGGATGGAAGAGTCTACAAAAGGCGTGTTTGTTTCACGATTTCCACGAAGCCTACATAGGCGACATGGCGTCACCGATCAAGCAATACCAACCTTGCTATCGAGCCTTGGAGCGTCCGCATGTTGTGGCGCATCGGATTCGTTTCGAACTGTCAGATGGGCCGGCGATCGCGGATCAGGTTAAACAAATCGATACAAAGGCGTTCTACGTCGAGCGGTATTTTCTTCAAGACAGAACGAATTATCGAATAATGACTGAATTTCCTAGGATATCGTTAGAAATCGAAGCAAGCACCCTAAGAGACCTAATCGAAATGAAGCCTGAAGACCTCCGCGACATGTTCCACAAAATCTATTCGGAGGAATTTTGCAAATGAATATTGCCGAGCAGCGTAAAGAATTTAACGCGAAATCTGGCGAGGCTAATCGCGTCCCCGTCACGTTTCGATACGACGGCTTGAATTGGGACTTCATAAAGATGCTGGCAGAAATCGCGCACTATGCCGGCAACAAGTACGGCAAGGGGAATCCGGACGAACTAAGTAATTACCGGGAGCCCCAGCTCATTAACGAGAAGAGCCCAATCAATCATATCTATGAGCACTTGCGGCAGTACCAGACGGGAGAGCATCACGACCATTTCAAAGACCCAATCTATCACCTTGCCGCCATCGCCTATAACGCCATGATGGAAGCTTATTATCACCGGCGGTTCGGGCATAGAGTCTCGCCCTTAAATTTGCGTGAACCGCTAGGTGCGTGCGGACAAGCGAGCACCCCAATCGAGAAAGACCGCCGGCACGCGTCTGTTGATACCCTGCCGGGATACGGGTCTTCACCATACGACGCCGGCGCTATTCGCAAGTAACCCGGACATGGAGGTTTCTAAAGTGAACTTCATTAAGAAGATTTGGAATTCCGCGCGGGACTTCCTCCGGGAAAAGATGCAACGCGAACCGGACGCAAAACCGGCGGGCAAAGTCATTTCAACTCGCCGGCTTCTCCGGAGACTTCGCAAGTCAAAGACGGGTAAGAAGGCGCTTCGAAAGGCAAAGACTAAAGAGAAAGCTAAATTCATGTATCCACCTGGGACGAAGATCGCACAACCCAGCGGTACGCATTACACCGTTGCCACTCGCGGCAACTGGATACGAACTTCACTCAAGAAAGGGGAGCAAAAAGAAATATGCGAACAGATACGTACAACTTCAAATCAAGAGTCACAAACATCGGATTTACCCTCTTCCTCGCTGTCGCCCTCATTGGCAGCTTAGCGTCGGTTGCGCATTGCCAGACTGCGCCGACACAGATTGTCAAGAAATTCATTGGGGATACAACGACGTTTGCCTGGGAATTCGACGTTGCCGATGAAGCGACCATTACACATTTCTCCGTGAAGTGGGTTGATGATCTAACGAAAACCTTCATCGAATTGAAACAAGTCGCAAAGAACTTGCGAGGTACGACTACAAGCGCCGCATTCACGCCGGGCTTTAAGTTTACTTACTACGTCGTGACCGCCGTTGACGCTCGCGTGACGACTTCGGTAGTCGAGTCGAGCCCGTCTAATACGGTAGCAACGGAACGAGTCGGCAAACCTCCGCGCAACCTGACAGAACAATGAGATACCGGAAAGACAATTCTTTCTTGATTCGCGAACACGTCAAAGCGGCGGGTATCGCAATTATCACGGCCATGCTAATTATCTTGGCCTTGTTAACTGTGGGGCGAGCGTCGGAACAACCGGCGCTTACCGATCCGGATATTCAAAAATGGTATCAACAATGCTCACAAAATCCGGGATGCAGGATCATATCTCGAAACGTCAAGATACTAAATGATAGCGGCTGGCAGAGTGAGCCAGTTCTCATCATGCGAACGCCCGCAGTAATCGACTTCAGTATCGCTCGATTCAAGAGTGCGAAAGGAACGATTTACATAGTTCTGCTTATTCCGGATCAAGCAGTAGACGCCAGTTTGATTAAACTCTTGGGGGGAAAATGAGCGAACCGTTCATTGAAAAAAATAGCGCCGGCGGCTTTGAATCTTATATTCTGTCCGGCCTTATCAACGATTGGCTTGACGATGCATTTGAACAAATCGCGCCGGGCGAATCCCGAATCCGCAGTAGAAACCTACCTCCGGAGTCAACCGGGAATCCTACCTTTTACCATCTGAAAGACAACCTCACCTACCGACTTCCCCGGCGCATCATCTGGTATTTGAATTACATCCACTCAAACCGAGAAAAAATCCTAGACGATATTCTCCGCTAGACAACCTTTCAAAATTCTCCGCCCTCCAATGTCACAGTTTCTAATTTACAACATTGGAGGGTTACAAATGAAACAGCTTATAAGGGCTGTGCTGTTGCTACTGGTAATTTCCTTGTCCGTTATGCCGGCCTTGGCTGGCAAGATCAAAGGAAGCGAAACGCCGAATTTGATTCCGGATGAAATCGCCTACCGTCAGTTGTTCTTGATCCTCACCGTTGACAAATCGCCGGCTAGCGCGGCATCCGTGCAAGCTTACTGCGATTTTGTCTTGAAGTTGACGCAGCCTGAGAAAGAGGAACTTCTTAAGTTGGTCGATTCCTTCAACGCTATTGAGAAGGAAGCCGGCGAAGTCACAACATAGTCACATAGCGGGGTTAAACCTAGATCAATCAACGTGAAGTTCTGCCCTCTCAAGGCGAAGAGTACGGGTTCGATCCCCGTTAGCGCTACCAACCTTATGCTTGATTCACAAGGATTTATTGTTAATTCGGCGGCGCAACAAACTATCAAGAGGTAGCATCGAAAGAGGTTCAAGGCCGGAAACGTAGTCACAAGGATGGCACAATGAAGAATGCGAGCCAAACTCTAAGCGCACACTGCTGTTTGAAATGTCGAAGAGCGTTTGACATACATCCTAAAAAAGAAATAAAGTGTCCGCACTGCGCGCATGTTAAGAACTGGGGAATGACCGCCGGAGAAACGTGGCTTCGGCCAAGCCGGAAAACTATTCTTGAATTAGCGAAACCCAGCATATAACCTGCCTAACTTAACAGGTTGCCTTTGAAATGGATATACGGATAATATTCCTTTCAAACGGTCGAGCGGTAAAAAGAAATGCACGAAGAGACAACGCTTCAACTCACTTGGCCTTTTCTCATCGGTTCTGCCTGGATAATGCTTTTCTTCGGTTGGCTAAACCAACTTATCTATAACCCTCGTAAACGCCCCATAGCGTACGCCGCGTCCATTCCCGGCTTCTACCTCGTCTTGTTGCTTCTCGTTAAAATCCTGAGCTGATTCCGTGACACTACGATGCCACCCACAAAGCGCAACTTACCGCCCAAGAGGCGTACTTTACCCAAGGGTGTGTTTTGGCAAGGCAACCGTTTCCTGATCCGCTACTATCAAAACGGAAAGCGAATCAATGAAACAGGCCACACGTTCGCAACCCGGCTCTTGCGCAGCGGAACAGATATCGTCACGGTGCAACGCCTCATGGGTCACGCCTCGATTAAGACAACGATGGTATACGTTCACCCGGAGGATAAGGAAAAGCGGCTTGCTGTGGCGAGACTGACGGAGAAATAGAAAAGGCTCCCGTCCTTTCCGTGGATTTGGGAGCCTCTTCATTAAAGCGGCTAATGCTTCGGATTACGTCCGGGCGAGTAGCCCACTAAATACTAGGATTACGGCGAGTGCGCCGGAGTTGTATGCACGACAACATAGCCGTGCGGAACGAGGATCGCATTCAGCGTTTCGACCTGGGCCGCAATGTCGGTCTGTCCGTCTTTGATTGACGCCTGCGCAACCTGAACCGCGAGCGCTATTCCGGGGTTACTGGCAACGGCGGCTTGTATGCCGACCTGGGCCGCGACCTTTCCGAATCTCTTCAGAAACGAAAATTTTCCCATTCTATTTCTTCCCCCTTCTCAGAATGCAAGTCGTATTCTTCGGATCAACAATGATTCCGTTATTTCGATACGTTCTCGTTATTTGAACAATCTGAAATTGCTTGTCGCCTATTTCGATCATGCCGCCTGCGTGCAAATCCTGGAAATGAATGTTGCCTTCGTTCGCAATCTCGCCATTCCCGCCGATCACCTGAAGAGCTACGCGCTCGTACATTGGGCCCCCTTTTATTTAATCAAGTTTCGATGGCCGGCTCCGGATAGGAATTCAATTCCCCGGCGTAACACGCGGTCTATTACACTGATAACTTCATCGTCATGCTTCGACGGCGTAAGCATGGCAACGAGACGCGCAACCACAATAACAGCAAGTGCGATTGCGGACAGTTCATCTTGATGCGCAACAACGTACTGATAGATTTCACTCAATGGATGCCCCCCCTCTTTTTTTTTTATTGTTTCCAACTATACAACGTAATGCCTGTCGCTCGGTCGTATGGATTTAATCCGATAAACGCCTGATCCGGGGTAACAAAATCGGTGCGGCCAACACTATGTAATGGTAAGAAGTTCTTTCCGTCTGCACCCCACGATAGAATGCGATTCGTATTATCGTCTTCAAAGCGCAAGAAAATAGGACGAGCTAGCATCATTGTTCCGGCCTGTTGCGCAATATAGTTACCAACCCCACCTGACGAATTTGAATTCCATTTTTCGTAAGAAATCTCGAAACTGGTTGCGCCGGAAGTCTGCATTTTGAATAACACGGCATCATCATTCGCTGAATTTCTAAGCCCGAACGCAGCCTGCGAGAACTGGACATTTGAAAGTAGCGGCAAAATGCAAACCGTAACTGTATACGGAGCCGACGGAAGCGTCCGCGCAAGCATTCGCAAATTTTGCGCGCCTCCATTCGACGGCGCGAAAAGATAAACAGCGCCAATGTCGTCAACTGCCGATGCGCTTCCGAAATTAATTTGCGTGAAGTCGCCAAGAACAGGCGGCGTCATCCGATATAGAGGTCCCCAGGACGCCCAGGCACTTCCTGTATCACGCTGGACGTAAACACCATCGCTAGGTAGAAAGAGCCGACCTGCCTTTGCAGCCGCTTGACGCGAGGCATACGCCGCCGTCGTTATGCCGGTTGTTCCAACAACGACTTCCGCCGACAAACTTCCGTTCGCGGTCTCAACCCAATAATCCGCACTGTCTGGCGCGCCGCCTCCGCCTCCAGACGCCGCAATGGTAATATCAACTTCCTCGTTCCCGGCGTCGTCCGCAACAGTCAACGTGACATTCGTTCCCTCAATAAAATTTAACCGCCGACGAGAAAAGACTGAACCTGTTGAATTCTTTCGGATGCCTACTCGCGCCGTTGCCTTTAATAGATCCCCGTCTGCAAACTCATCGCTTCCGTCGGCAACGTGTGTATCCTTGTGTGCCACTACGCCGCTATTCGACACGGCAACCCAGGCCCCGCCCTTGGAGTAATAAAGCGTGTCATCGGACGTGAGAATGCGCTTGACCTTATCGGAGTAGACAGGCCCCAACGCGTCAACGATTAGAATTTCGTCTCTGTCTCGTTCCTTGCCGTCCATTACGCCGCCTTTGGTTGATATTCGACGTGTAAATGATCGCGTTCCCGAACAACGTCAAACTCATTCCCTAGCGCCGCCTTGACCTTAGCTTCAAACGAAGACAGTAACGCGGAGGGAATATCCCGCGTTCTGAAGTCGAGTGCCCGGCCTTCGTAGTGAAGGCTTCCCTTCATATGCGTTAGATCATTGGCGCTTGTAATCCAGCAATCAACGCCCATTGTTTTGCAGATATCGTCAATGCGCATTGCAGCAATAAGCATCTGCGTTGACAAGCCGACAAAGCGCACTGTAGGAACCCAGCGAATCATGGCGTAATATCCCCCTCTTTCATCTTGACGTAGGTCTTAACGAAGGCTTCCAAGCTGCGAAGCCGCCCGTACATCAGAATTAATCCCGTGCTCACCGGCACGCCGACGGTTATCGCCGACGAGACCATTGCAGCAAGGACGGTAACAATTGCTTCTGTGCTCATCGTAATCCCCCTCGAACCGGCGGGCTTGTGGCTGCAATTGCAGCATCATCCGCCAAGGTTTTAAGAACGTCGTTCAAGTCTTCCATCGTCCGGCTTTGCTGGTCGGAACGACCTAGTACAAGCGCCTTCCTGTAGTCATGCTTCAATTCTTCAAACTTCTTGCGCTGTTCACTCAACCGGATATCAGCGGACTTCTGAAGGTCAACCTTTGTCGTACCAATTCCACCAATCAAGGATTCGACCTTTTCAAGCGGCGTCATTTCCGGCTTCGACTGCCTTACGACTTCACCCCAGGCCGGCACAAAGGATTCAACTACGTGCGCAAGGTAAGGATTAATGAACACGTTCCGCTTGCCGTTGATATCCGTTGCCTCTTCCCAGCCAAGCAACCGCTTCACGACTTCCGGCGGCGTGAGGTTGCCGGCCTGATCGCCTACCAGCTTGCCCAGGGCTCCGGGGAATACTCCGCCACTCTGCGCAGCGACTAATCCAAC
>Ga0180065_1000067_pt1 | contig 19078 bp, 17 predicted proteins | sample EasRiv00A_16_10D_FD_121783 | JGI IMG/M metagenome (GOLD analysis project Ga0180065, IMG submission 121783) | Soil microbial communities from meander-bound floodplain in the East River, Colorado, USA - East River metaG ERMLT200A_16_10D | ecosystem: Environmental > Terrestrial > Soil > Floodplain ...
AATCTTCTTCATTTCAGCGCGCGTCTGCTCGTTGACGATGCGCGGGCCGCGCGTAAAGTCGCCGTACTCGGCGGTGTTCGACACCGAGTAGCGCATGTTGGCGATGCCGCCCTCGTAGATCAGGTCGACGATCAGCTTCACCTCGTGCAGGCACTCGAAGTACGCCATCTCCGGCGCATAGCCGGCGTCGACCAGTGTGTCGTAGCCGGCCTCGATCAGCGCCGTCAGCCCGCCGCACAACACCACCTGCTCGCCGAACAGATCCGTTTCGCATTCCTCGCGGAAGGTGGTCTCGATCACGCCGGCCCGCGCGGCTCCGATTGCAGCCGCGTAGGACAGCGCGATGTCGCGCGCCTTCTTGGACGGGTTCTGCGCCACCGCGATCAGCGACGGCACGCCGCCGCCCTGGGCATAGGTCGAGCGCACGAGATGGCCGGGTCCTTTCGGCGCAATCATGATGACGTCGAGGTCGGCGCGCGGCTCGATCTGCTTGAAGTGGATGTTGAAGCCGTGGGCGAACGCTAGCGTCGCGCCATTCTTGATGTTGGGCTCGATCTCGTCGTGATAGACCTGCGCGTGATGCTCGTCCGGCAGCAGGATCATTACAATATCCGCCCCCTGCACGGCGTCACCCACTTCTTTCACCGGCAGGCCCGCGTTCTTCGCCTTGTTCCAGGACGCGCCACCCTTGCGCACGCCCACGCTCACCTTGACCCCGGACTCCTTCAGGTTGTTGGCATGGGCATGCCCCTGCGAGCCGTAGCCGATGATGGCCACATGCTTGCGCTTGATGAGCGACAGGTCGGCGTCTTTGTCGTAATAGATCTTCATTTCATTTCCTTCGGTTCAAAAGCGAGAAACGATAGACGAGAGGCGAGAGGCGATTGGCGTCAAACCGGGCGGTGCCCTCCTCTCGCCTCTCCCCTCTCGCCTCACTAGACTCTCAGTATCCGGTCGCCGCGGCCGATGCCAGAGGCGCCGGTGCGCACGGTCTCGAGTATCGCGCCGCGTTCTATCGCCTTGAGAAAGGCGTCGAGCTTGGCGCCGGTGCCGGTCAACTCGATGGTGTAATCCTTGTCGGTCACGTCGATGATGCGCCCGCGGAAGATGTCCGCCATGCGCTTCATCTCCTCGCGGTCCTTGCCCACCGCGCGCACCTTGACCAGCATCAGCTCGCGCTCGATATGTTCGCCGTCGGACAGGTCCACCAGCTTCACCACGTCCACCAGCTTGTTCAGCTGCTTGGTGATCTGCTCGATCACCTCGTCGGAGCCGGCGGTGACAATGGTCATGCGCGAGAGCGTCGGGTCCTCGGTAGGCGCGACAGTGAGCGATTCGATGTTGTAGCCGCGCGCGGAGAACAGCCCCGCGACACGCGAGAGCGCGCCCGACTCGTTCTCAAGCAGCACGGAAATGATATGCCTCATACCAGGATCATCTCCGAGAGGCCCTTGCCGCCCGGCACCATCGGAAACACGTTCTCGGTCTGGTCGGTGATGAAGTCCAGGAACACGAGGTCGTTCTTGCGCGCGAACGCCTCCTTCAGCGCGGGCTCCACGTCAGCCGGTTTCTCGATCTTGACGCCGACGTGGCCGTAGGCTTCCGCCAGCTTCACGAAATCCGGCAGCGCGTCCATGTACGACTCGGCGTAGCGGTTGCCGTGAAAGAACTCCTGCCACTGCCGCACCATGCCCATGTACTTGTTGTTGAGATTCACCACCTTGATCGGCAGCCGGTACTGCTTGCAGGTGGAGAGTTCCTGGATGCACATCTGGATGCTCGCCTCGCCCGTGACGCACGCCACCGTCGACCCGGGATGCGCGAGTTGCACGCCCATCGCGGCGGGAAGCCCGAAGCCCATGGTGCCCAGCCCCCCGGAATTGATCCAGCGCCGCGGCTTTTCAAACTTGTAGAACTGTGCCGCCCACATCTGGTGCTGGCCGACGTCGGAGGTGACAAAAGCGTCGCCCCGCGTCACTTCGTAGAGCTTCTCGATCACGTACTGCGGCTTGATGAGGGCACTGGCGCGGTCGAACTTCAGGCAATCGCGAGAGCGCCATTCGTCGATCTGCGCCCACCAGGCCTTGAGTGCCTTCGGGTCGGGTTTCTCGCGTGAAGCCTCGAGCTGCTTGATCAGCTCGCGCAGCACTTCGCGCACGTTGCCGACGATGGGGATATCCACCTTCACGCGCTTGGAAATGGACGAAGGGTCGATATCGACGTGGATGATGGTGCGTTGCGCGTTGTAGAAATGATCCGGGTTGCCGATCACGCGGTCGTCGAAGCGGGCTCCGATCGCGAGCAGCACGTCGCAGTGCTGCATCGCCATGTTGGCCTCGTAGGTGCCGTGCATGCCGAGCATGCCGAGAAACTGGCGGTCGGTCGCAGGATACCCGCCCAGCCCCATCAGGGTGTTGGTGCACGGAAAGTCCAGCGCGCGCGTCAACCGCGCAAGTTCTTCGGAAGCACCACCCAGGATGACGCCGCCGCCGGTGTAAATCATCGGGCGCTTCGCCTGCATCAGCGTCTGGATCGCCCGCTTGATCTGCCCGCCGTGCCCCTTGATGACCGGGTTGTAGGAGCGCATGGTGGCCGTCTCGGGATAACGGAACTCGGCCTTGGCAGTGGTCACGTCCTTGGGTATGTCCACGACCACGGGTCCGGGACGGCCGGTGGAGGCGATGTAGAACGCCTTCTTGATCGTGATCGCGATGTCCTTCACGTCCTTCACCAGGAAGTTATGCTTCACGCACGGGCGGGTGATGCCCACCGTGTCGCACTCCTGGAAGGCGTCCAGGCCGATGGCATGCGTCGGCACCTGCCCGGTAATGATGACGAGCGGGATGGAATCCATGTAGGCGGTGGCGATGCCGGTTACCGCATTGGTGACGCCGGGACCGGAGGTAACGAGCGACACCCCCACCTTGTCCGTCGAGCGCGCGTAGCCGTCGGCAGCGTGCACCGCGCCCTGCTCATGCCGCACCAGGATATGCTTGACCTTGTCCTGCTTGAACAACTCGTCGTAGATGAACAGCACGGCACCGCCGGGGTAGCCGAACACATGTTCGACCCCCTCTTCCTGCAGGCAGCGCACTACGATTTCAGCGCCGGTCAATTCCATGGCGTGGTCCGTGCAAAGCGGAGACCGCCGACGTTACCGGTTGCTGCTGCTTTGGTCAAGCAAAATATCCCTTTAAACAGCAGGATAGAGCAAGACTTCGGGACCGCCGGCACCCTTGCTTGCGCGGGCCGGATGATTTGCTAATATGCCGCGAACCGTGGCGGCCTGGGCAGGCAGGGGACCCGGCAGGCTGCGCGGCCGCAGCCACCCGTTCCGAAAAAGGCAAGTCCACTGGCCACTCGAAAAGAACTTTCGGATTTCCTCGTCGAAGTTGAGCGCCGCGCTTACAAGCAGGCGCTGTTCGGGGTGCGGGATGACCAAATGGCGTTGGACATCGTGCAGGACGCCATGCTCAAACTCACCGAGAAGTATTCCGCCCGACCATCTGCCGAACTGCCGCCGCTGTTCCAGCGCATCCTGCAGAACACGTTGCGCGACCACTACCGGCGACAGAAAGTGCGCGCGTTGTGGACGACGCCAATCTCGAACCTGCTAGGGTCGGACCCCGAAAGCGGCGCCGACCCCCTGGAAACTTTGGAGGTGGCCGACGACTCCAAATTCTCGGGGTCCCCAGCCGAGCAAACGGAGCGCGCTCAAGTCCTTGCTTTAATTGAAAAAGCCTTGGAAAGGCTACCGCTTCGTCAACGCCAGGCCTTCCTCCTGCGTTACTGGGAGGAACTGGATGTCGCGGCGGCGGCGAAAATCATGGGTTGCTCGGAGGGGAGCGTGAAAACACACTGCTCGCGGGCAACCATTGCGCTTGCCGGGATGCTGAAGAAACAGGGAATCAAGCTATGACCCAGCCGGAACACGAACTGGCGCGGAAAATCATCGAACACCTCGATCACGGTGCTGCGCATCTCGGGACGGGGACGCGCGAGCGCCTGGCTGCCGCGCGTAAGGCCGCCATGTCGCACTATCGCGAAACCCCGGATACGGTGGTTGGGTTGGCGTGGGCCGGGCAGTCGATAGCGCGTTTTGCGGGTCATCACCTCCACAACACCCGCCTGTTGGCGGCGGCAGCCGCGATCGCAATTATGCTGGCGGGCTTCACCTACTGGCAGGCGACGGGCCCGGCGACGTACGACCTCGCCGAAATCGATATGGGGTTGCTGACCGACGAGCTGCCGCTCAATGCCTACCTCGACAAGGGCTTCGATTCATGGTTAAAACGCTCGTCGCGCTGACGGTCTGGCTATGTTTCGCGCTACCGGCAGTGGCGGCACAGCAGGACAAGGCGGGCGCCAAGAATCCGCCGGTCCGTCCGGCGTGGTCGGAACTCACGCAGCAGCAGCAGCAGATCCTCGCCCCGCTCGCCGCTGAGTGGGACCGGATGGACGCGTCGCGACGCAAGAATTGGGTCGGCATCGCCGAGCGTTATCCCAAGATGAAGCCGGCAGAGCAGCAGCGGCTGCAGAAGAACATGGAGGCATGGGCCAAGCTGACGCCGGAGCAGCGCAAGGCGGCGCGCGAGAAGTACCAGACGCTGCAGAAGCTGCCGCCGGAAAAGCGCCGCGAGGTCGCGGCGCAGTGGCAGCGCTACCAGAAATCGCTCGCCGCGCGGCCCGACTTCTCGCCGTCCGATCCGCCGGCCCCGCCAGAGCCGCAGACCGCCGAAGCCCCGGCAACAGCGCCCGTTAAACCGGCCGGCGGCACGGCCACCGCGGGTGCAGAAGTGCCGGCCGGGCAATAGGAGCGCTCCGCTCGCGATGGGATTGGCCGGCGACAGCTTCGCGTCGCCGCGCGCGACTGGCGCCGGCCTGGGGCGGCGCGCGTTGGCATTGATCTACGAAGCGCTGTTGCTCTTCGCATGGTTGCTCCTCAGCTCGCTGCCGTTTGCGATGATCGCCCATGAGGTGGAGGGTACCGCGGCGCGTCCGCTGTTCCAGCTCTATCTGCTGCTGGTGGCCGCGGCCTACTTTGTCTGGCAGTGGCGCCGCGGCGGGCAAACGCTTGCGATGAAGACCTGGCACATGCGGCTCGTCACGCGCGATAACACCCCGCTCTCCCTGCGGCATGCGACCAGCCGCTTCCTGTTTGCCGTTCCGGGCGCCCTTCTGCTGGGAGCCGGATTTCTCTGGGCTCTGGTCGATCGTGACGGATTATTTCTGCACGACCGCCTGGCAGGCACCAAGATCGTCAGGATTGAGGATTGAGGATCGAGGATTGGGAGAAATACACGAAGCCGCGCTGGAAGCCGTTTACTCAATCCTCAATCCTGAAATCTCAGTCCTCCCTAGCGCCGTTCCTGCCACCACATCATGCCCATTGCGCCGGAGAGAAAGATCACGGTGGGCGTGACCGCGCTCGCCAGCGGCGGCCAGTCGTAGAGCAGGCCGAGATGCGCGAACAGGCGGTTGAGAAAGAAAAACAGGATGCCCAGCATGATGCCGGCGAAGATCTTGGCGCCGACGCCCGCCTGCCGGCTCTGCAGATGCGCGAACGGCAACGCGAGCACCATCATCACCAGCACCGCCAGCGGGTAGAAGAGCTTGGACCAGAGCGCGATCTCGTAGCGCAGCGCTTTCTGGTGGTTCTCCCTGAGATGCTGGGAATAGGAATACAGATTCCATGCCGACATCTGCTCGGGCTTTACCAGCAGCACGTTGATGAGTTCCGGCTCGAGCACCGACTGCCATTCCATCTCGGCGATCTGGCGCACCGAGGTTGTCATTTGCTCGAAACGCGTCTGGCTGACCTCCTGCAACAGCCAGCGCCGGTTGCTCTGATAGAAACCGCGCTGGGCAAAGCTGATCGATCGCAGCCGGTTCTCGCCGTCGAACTCGTAGATGCGCACCCCCTTCAACGAGGTGTCCGGCCGCACTTCGCTCACGTTGATAAAGCTCTTATCGTCCTTGATCCACAGCCCCGAACGGAACTCCTGGGCCACGAGGCCGGTGATGGCCTGCGAACGCAGGCGTTGCGCCAGCTGCTGCGCCGGTGGCGCGATGAACTCGCCGAATACGAAGGTAAGCACCGCGAACAGAAAGCCGATCGAGGCGAGCGTCACCACGAAGCGCATGGTGGACACGCCCGAAGTGCGCATCACGGTGTACTCCGACCCCGCCGCCAGCTGCGCCAGGGCAAAAAGGGTCCCTATCAGGGCGGCGACCGGGAACAGCTTGTAGACGTGATCCGGCACCAACAGCAACACATGGATCAGCACCCGCTGCATGTTGTAGCCGCCACGTCCGAGATCCTTGATCTGATCGACCAGGTCGAAGAAAGCGAACAGCATCACCAGCGCGGCAAACACCAGGGCGGTAGCCGCCGTGATTTCCGTCGCGAGATAGCGCCGCAGCGTCCTCATCTCAGGATGCGGAACAGCGAAAACACCATCAGGCGCCGGTAAAAAAGCGCGAGCAGGATCAGCAGCATCACGGCGTGCACGCCGAGCAATCCCGCCGCGGGCGGGATGCGCGACTGTGAGATCGACGCTTGCGTGATCGACAGCAGGTTGCTGTAGGTCATGAAAATCAGCAGCGCCAGGATCAGGTTCATGGACCGCCCCGCGCGAGGATTGACGAACGACAGCGGGATAGCCAGCAGCGCCAGGATCAGCGCGCTCGCCGGCAATCCCAGGCGCCATGACAGCTCGGCCAGGTTAGGCGGCGTTGCGTTGCGCAACAACTCCGGCGTGGAAATCGATTTCGTGGTGGGTGCGGCTGGCGCCTGCGTTTCCGCGGTCTCGATGCGCATCGCGTAGCGCCCGAACTCGTAAACCTTGTATTCCGCCGAGCCCGGCTCGCCTTCATAGCGGCGGCCGTTCACCAGCACCAGGAAGCGGTCGCCGTTCGCGGCGACCTCCTGGAAACCACGAGCCGCCACCATGACGCCCTGCCTGCCGTGCTGAGTCGCACTTACGAACACGTTGGCTACCAGGTTGTCGACGCCAGCGACCTCCTCCACGAAGTAGACGCGCTCGGCCTGGCGCGATTCGCGGAACACGCCCGGCGTCACGGCCGTGACATCGTGCCGGCTGTCCATCTTGCGGCGCAACTCCTCGCTGTTCGATATCGACCACGGCGACAGCGCCAGCGACAGCAGCGCTATCGTCAGTACCAGTGGGGTGGCGAACAGCAGTACCGGACGTATCCACTGCGTGAGGCTCACGCCGCACGAGAACCAGACCACCATCTCGGAATCGCGGTAGCTGCGCGTGAGCGTCATCAGCACGGCGATGAAGAGGGTGAGCGAAAGCAGCACCGGCAGGTAACCGAGCATCGAGAACCCGAGCAGCGCCACCACGCCAGTGGAGGTGATGGCGCCGCCCGCGGCCTGGCCGAGCAGGCGCACCAACTGCATGGTAATGACGATGCCCAGCAGTACGATGAAAGTGGCTGCTGCCGCCGCCGCCAACTCGCGTAACAGTGCGTTGCGGAAGATCATCTATTGCGACTTTTCAGGCTCCGATTTTGCCCCAGGAGCCTGTCGGCACCGAGCCCGCCAGACTCCTGGTCCGGCAGGCTGCTAGAATACGCAAATAATCAGCACTCTAAGTCAATGCGGAGTCCACGATGGAATTTAGCATAAAAAGCGGTGCCCCGCAGACCGGCGGCAACGGTTGTCTGGTGGTCGGCGTGTTCGAGCCGCGCAAGCTTTCTGCCGCCGCCGCAGATCTCGACCGCACGGCGCAGGGCTATCTGGGCAAGGTGGTGCGCCGTGGCGACATGCAGGGCAGGCCCGGCACGACGCTGCTGCTGCAGGACGTGCCCGGTGCCGCGGCACGGGTGCTGCTGGTGGGACTCGGGCGCGAGGCCGAATTCCGGGACAAGCAGTACCGCGATGCTGTTGCCGCGGCGATTCGGGCGCTCAACGCCACCGGCGCGGAAGAAGCCTCGCTGCACCTCACCGAGCTCGTCGTGGGCAAGCGCGACGTGGCGTGGAAAGTGGCGCATGCGGTCACGGTCGCGCGTGAATCCGCCTACCGGTTCACCCGTATGAAGAGCAAGAGCGAGGACAACGGAACGGCGCTGCGCCGCATGGCGCTGTCCGTTGACCGCGCCGCGCAGAAGCACGCCGCCGCCGGACTCGAGCGGGGACTCGCCGTGGCGCATGGCATGAGCCTCGCCAAGGATCTCGGCAACCTCCCGCCCAATGTGTGCACGCCTGCCTACCTCGCCGCGCAGGCGCGCGAGCTGGCGCAGCACTACCGCATGAAAATCACGGTGCTGGAGCGCGCCGACATGCAGCGGCTCGGCATGCACACACTGCTGTCCGTGGCGCAAGGCAGCGCCCAGCCGCCCAAGTTCATCGTCCTCGAGCATCGCGGCGGGCCGAAAACGATGAAGCCGGTGGCGCTCGTCGGCAAAGGCATCACCTTCGATACCGGCGGCATCTCGATCAAGCCGGCCGCCGAGATGGACGAGATGAAATTCGACATGTGCGGCGCGGCCAGCGTGCTCGGCACCCTGAAGGCGGTGGGCGAGATGAAGCTGCCGATCAACGTGGTGGGCGTCGTGCCGACGACGGAGAACATGCCCGGCGGTCGCGCCACCCGGCCAGGCGACATCGTGAAGAGCCTGTCCGGGCAAACCGTCGAAATTCTCAACACCGACGCCGAGGGCCGACTGATATTGTGCGACGCCCTTACCTACGTCGAGCGCTTCGAGCCCGCCGCGGTGATCGATATCGCCACGCTCACCGGCGCCTGCGTGATCGCGCTCGGCCACGTCGCGAGCGGGCTCTTCGCCAACGATGACGCCCTCGCCCGGGAGGTGGCCAGCGCCGGCGAAGTATCCTACGACCGCGTCTGGCACATGCCGCTATGGGCGGATTACCAGGAGCAGCTGAAGAGCAATTTCGCCGACTTCGCGAACATCGGCGGCCGTCCCGCCGGAGCGGTAACGGCGGCGTGTTTCCTGGCGCGCTTCGCCGGCAAGTTCAAGTGGGCGCACCTCGACATCGCCGGCACCGCCTGGAAGAGCGGCAAGGAAAAGGGCGCCACCGGCCGCCCCGTGCCGCTCCTGACGGAATTCCTGGTGAACCGGGCCAGGAGAAAGTGACTCGTTTCTCGTTTCTCGTTGCTGGCGAGACAAAGAAGGACGAGTAACGAGTAACGAGCAACGAGCAACCAAAAGATGACGCAGATTGATTTCTACACCCACGTCGACGATAAGCTTAGGACCGCCTGCGCACTCGCCGGCAAAGCGTTCGCGCGCGGGCTCAAGGTCACCGTCTTCTGCCCCGATCCCGAGCTGGCGCAGCGCTTCGACCGCCTGCTGTGGACCGCGCCGGCCACCGGATTCGTGCCGCATTGCGCGCCGGACGATCCGCTGGCGCGGGAGACGCCGGTGATCGTCGACTGCCGCGGCGATGCGTTGCTGCACGACGAGGTGCTCGTCAACCTGCGCCCGGAATGGCCGCCGTTCTTCGGCCGCTTCCAGCGGCTGCTCGAGATCGTCAGCCGCGACGACGCGGACCGCGCCGCGGCGCGCGAACGATTCCGCTTTTATCGCGACCGGGGCTATGACATCCGCACCCACGACCTCAGCAAGACGCGTGAATAGTGAACGGTGACCTGTGACCAGAATCAAACCTTGCGTCGCGGGCTGCCACCGGTCACCGGTCACCGGTCACCGGTCACCGCTCTGATGGCCGATCAACCAGACAGCAAGGACGAAGGCGACGAGCTGTTGCAGCGCGCCGATGCGCTGCTCACGCGGCACCGCGCGCAACCGAATGCCGCTGCAGCGGCCCCCGGGGTACCAACGCTCACCGACACGCTGCCGCCGGATGCGGGCGCCGGCATCCCGACGTTGACCGACGTGATCCCCGAGGGGCAGCTGCCCGCCTCCTTCGCGGCCGCGGCGCGCGGCGAAGTCATCTCCCGCGTGCAATCGCAGAACCTGGAGCATAGCGTTTACCAGAAACTGAAGCGCGACCTCGACCAGCAGATAGCGCAGATGATGCAGGAGCGCTTCATGCCGGACATCGGCGCCGCGCTCGACGCCGCGCTCGCCAGGATCAGCAGCGAGCTCAAGACAGACCTCAACGGCATGGTGCGCGCCTCGGTCGAGGAATCGCTGCGCGAACAGATCAAGAACCTGCGCGTCGCGGTGGAAGCCAGGGCCGCGATGCGGGAGGCCAACGCGGACTCCGGTATAATGCGCGCTATTTCCGATCCGTCGTCATCAGCCATGTCGCTCGCCAAGAGTTTCGAGCCGGCGGCGATCGAGGCCAGGTGGTATTCCACCTGGGAAAAAAGCGGCTACTTCAAGGCCGGCCTCGACGAGTCCAACCCCAACCGTTACTGCATCCTGCTGCCGCCGCCCAATGTAACGGGCACGCTGCACATGGGACATGCCTTCCAGCACACGCTGATGGACGCGTTGACGCGCTACCACCGCATGCGCGGCTTCAACACACTGTGGCAGCCGGGCACCGACCACGCCGGCATCGCGACGCAGATCGTGGTGGAGCGCCAGCTCGAAGCGGCGGGCTCGTCGCGGCAGGCGCTGGGCCGCGAAGCGTTCGTCGAGCGCGTCTGGAAATGGAAGGAAGAATCCGGCTCGACCATCACGCACCAGATGCGCCGCCTCGGAGCTTCCTGCGACTGGACGCGCGAGCGCTTCACCATGGACGAGGGCCTGTCGAGCGTGGTGACGGAGGTGTTCGTGCGCCTGCACGAGCGGGGGCTGATCTACCGCGGCAAGCGGCTGGTCAACTGGGATCCGGTGCTGAAGAGCGCGGTTTCCGACCTCGAGGTCGAATCCGAGGAGGAGAGCGGGCAGTTGTGGCACCTGCGCTATCCGCTTGTCTCGGGCAAGGCGTTTCTGATCGTCGCCACCACGCGGCCCGAGACCATGCTGGGAGACGTCGCCGTTGCCGTGCATCCCGACGATCCCCGCTACAAGAAGTACGTCGGGGAGGAGGTCCTGCTGCCGCTGACCGGCCGCAGGATACCGGTGATCGCCGACTCGTACGTGGATCCGGCGTTCGGCACGGGCTGCGTGAAGATCACGCCGGCGCACGACTTCAATGACTATCAGATCGGGCTCCGCCACAAGCTGACACCGATCAGTATCCTGACGCTGGACGCCCGCATCAACGACAACGCCCCCGGGGCCTACCGCGGGCTGGACCGCTACGCCGCGCGCGACAAGGTGCTTGCCGACCTCAAGGACCAGGGCCTGATCGAAGCAGTCAAGCCGCACCAGCTGATGGTGCCGCGCTGCGGGCGCACCGGCGCCGCGGTGGAGCCGATGCTCACCGACCAGTGGTTCGTGAAGATGGAAACGCTGGCGAAAGCGGGGCTCGGCGCGGTGGGGCGCGGCGACGTCCGCTTCGTCCCGGAGAACTGGACCGCCACTTACAACCAGTGGCTCAACAACATCCAGGACTGGTGCATTTCGCGGCAGTTGTGGTGGGGCCACCGCATTCCGGCGTGGTACGACAGCGAGGGCAACATTTACGTCGGCCGCAACAAGGAGGAAGCGCAGGCCAAGCACCGCCAGACGATGCTCGGGCGCGTGCGGGCGAACGTCAAGATTACTCCCTCGGAGCTGACGCAGGACAACGACGTGCTCGACACCTGGTTCTCATCCGCGCTGTGGCCGTTCTCCACCCTCGGCTGGCCGCACGACAACCCGGCGCTGCGCCTGTACCTGCCGTCGTCGGTGCTTGTTACCGGGTTCGACATCATCTTCTTCTGGGTCGCCCGCATGGTGATGATGACGCTGCCGTTCGCCGCGAAAGTGCCGTTCCGCGAGGTCTACGTCACCGGGCTCGTGCGCGATGCCGAAGGACAGAAGATGTCGAAATCCAAGGGCAACATCCTCGACCCCCTGGACATCGTGGACGGCATCGGCCTCGACGAACTTCTCGCCAAGCGCACTTCCAGCCTCATGGATCCGCGCCAGGCGGATTCGATCGCGGCCGCGACCCGCCGGCAGTTCCCGAAAGGTATCCCGGCCTTCGGCACCGATGCGCTGCGATTCACCTTCGCCAGCCTCGCCTCCCACGGCCGGGACATCCAGTTCGACTTGTCGCGCTGCGACGGTTACCGCAATTTCTGCAACAAGCTGTGGAACGCCACGCGCTTCGTGCTGATGAACTGCGAAGGGAAGGACACCGGACTCGACGAGAAGCTGCCGGTCGAGCCATCGCTCGCCGACCGCTGGATCGTCAGCCGGCTGCAGCGTGCCGAGACGGCGGTCCACCAGGCGTTCCGCGAGTACCGCTTCGACAACCTCTCCCGCGCCATCTACGAGCTGGTATGGGACGAATACTGCGACTGGTACGTGGAACTCGCCAAGGCGCAGCTCGGGAATCAGGTCGCGCCGGGGCTCGCTGGCAACGAAGCCCAGCAGCGCGCTACCCGCCGCACCCTGGCGCGGGTGCTTGAAAGCATGCTGCGGCTGGCGCACCCCGTGATCCCGTTCATCACCGAGGAACTGTGGCAAAAGGTGGCGCCGCTCGCCGGCAAGACCGGTAATTCCATCATGATTGCGCGCTACCCGGAGCCGCAGCCGGAGAAAATTGACGAGGCCGCGGAACGGGAGCTCGCCCTCCTCAAGAATCTCACCACTGCCTGCCGCACGCTTCGCTCCGAGATGAACGTCGCGCCCTCGCAGAAGCTGCCGCTGCTGATCCAGGGCGACCGCGCGCGGCTCGCGCCCTTCGTGCCCTATCTCGTCGCGCTGGCGCGGCTGTCCGAGGTACTGATCGTCGAGGGCGCGCTGCCCGCGGCGGGCGCGCCGGTGTCCATCGTCGGCGAGTACCGCCTCATGCTCAAGATCGAGGTCAACATGTCCGCCGAGCGCGAGCGGCTGCACAAGGAGCGGCTGCGGCTCGAGGCGGAGATCGCCAAGGCGCAGGGCAAGCTCGGCAACCCGGGCTTCGTCGACCGCGCCCCGCCGCTGATCGTGGCGCAGGAACAAGAGCGCCTCGCACGCTTCACCGCCACGCTGGAGAAGGTGAACGAGCAGTTGCAGAAGCTCTAGGATTTTGCCGGGCCGAACCCGGCAAAATCCTCAATCAGGAACAGCTCCAACACCGAGCCGGAATACACCCATGCGCGATCGTCGCACGCTCATTCCGATGCATCATTCAATGCCGAGTGAACCGATCTCATCCACGTCAATTCCCGTATCCGGGTCTTATGTAAGGAATTCGGCGGACCTCGGGCCGGCGAATTCCTGAGATGATTCACTCGCTGCGCGCGTTCCGCCATCGCAGCTACCGGTTGTTCTTTTGCGGCCAGTCGCTGGCCGTCCTGGGCAACTGGATCCAGTACCTCGCCATGAGCTGGCTGGTCTACCGGCTGACCGGCTCGGCCTGGCTGCTGGGCGTGACAGGTTTCGCGGGCCAGATCGCGATCCTGGTGCTGGCCCCTTTCGGCGGCCTGTGGGCTGACCGCGTCGACCGCAGAAAACTCCTGCTGTGGACCCAGGCCGCGGCGATGGTGCCGGGGTTCACCCTCGCCGCGCTCGCTTACTCAGATGCCGTCGAGGTCTGGCACGTCGTCGTCATGGCGGGCGTCTTCGGCGTGATCATGGCGGTCGACATCCCGGTGCGGCAGTCGTTCACGCCCGAGATGGTGCCGACACGGGAGGATCTGCCCGGCGCCATCGCCTTCAACGCTCTGATGCAGAACGGCGGGCGCATGATCGGCCCCACCATCGCCGGCGTGCTCATTGCCGCCTCCAGCGAGGCGACCTGCTTCCTGGTCAACGGCGTGAGCAAGGTCGCGGCGATGGTCACGCTCATGATGATGACGGTTGCCCCGTTCGAGCGCCCGCGCAACCCGCCCTCGATCCGCGAGGGCCTGCGGGAGGGCATCGCCTATACCTGGAATTCCGTGCCGCTGCGACGGTTGCTGCCGTTCGTCGCGCTGGTGAGCTTCATGGCGAGTCCGTACCAGACGCTGATGCCGATCTTTGCCGCGGAAGTTTTCGCGGGGGGCGCGGACACGCTGGGCTTCCTGATCGGCGCCGCCGGGCTCGGCGGCATCTTCGGGATGCTGCTGCTCGCCTCGCGCAAGGACGTGCGCGGCCTGCTGAACTGGATCGCCGCGTCGGCCCTGGCCGCCGGTGCCACGCTGGTCGTGTTTGCCTACTCGACCTCGCTCGCGCTTTCGCTCGCCGCGATCGCGGTCGTGGGCATGAGCGCGCTCACCGTGGCGATGGGCGTGTCCACCATCATCCAGACCATCGTCGAAGACCGCATGCGCGGGCGGGTGCTGGGACTCTTCACCGTGGCCTTCCTCGGCATGTTTCCGCTCGGCAGCCTCGCCGCGGGAGCGGCCGCCACCTGGCTCGGCGCCACGCACACGCTCGCGGCGGGCGGCGTCGCCTGCATGCTGGCCGCGTTCTGGCTGTGGCGCCGGCTGCCAGAACTGCGCCGGCATATCCGGCCGATCTACGTGAAGCTCGGCATCATCAACGAGTGATGGGCAATGGGCGGACAACAAACGAGTTATCGCGCATTACTTACTTCTAGTACTTCCCGGCCGTGAAGGGCGGCTTTCTTCCGACCAGGCTCTCGAGCAACACGAGCTCGGCGTCGGCATGATTGATGACCGGTGCCCGCTCGATCATGCGCGGCATTCCCTTCGGGTAAATGTAGCGCGGCTGGTCATGGTAAGCGGTGCGCACCGTCTCTGCCGCGTCCGGGTCGTCCACCGGCGTGAGTTCCGCCTCTCCGTAGCAGACGCAGACGTAGGTGCGCATCTGCCCGGCTTCGACGTAAACCCCGGTGCCGCGGATGCCGATCGCCGCCGTCCCGGTCTGGATGCGCTTTTTGCCGCCCGGCTCGAACACGGAGAGCAGGGCGCCGGTGACCACACGCAGGGCGGCAACCGCGAGCCGGGCGGCGTCTCCGGAGAACTCGACCCGGGAATTGGCGCGGACCAGGAAAGCGTCGCGGCCGACTACCACGACCAGTTCGGCATCGCTGCCGGCAACGACCACGTCACCGGGCTTCACCTCCATTCCCCGTCGCGCCGCCTGCCCGTTGACGCGCACGTCGCCGCGTACCCGGGCAATGCCCGCTTCGACCGATCCCATGGCCAGCGCCTGGCGCAGGCCGGCCATCGCCGCCGCCAGCGCCGCGGCGCCCGCCGCGGCGCGCATGAGCCAAGTCCTGCGTGAATTACCTGTCATGGTTCCGTCCCGGTCCGAACATGTTACGCGGCGGGCGCCCGCGCGGATGCGCACGGCGTCGATTCTGGTATATCTTGAATGTCGGGCAGGCGCGCTGCGCCGGCTGCCATTACCGGGAGGATCCCATGTTCGATGCCATCACTATCCCCTTCGGCTCCAAGATGCTGTTCAACACCGTCAAGCTGAAGCCCGGCGTCAGCGTGGAAGACGTCGAGATCGCCATTGGTGAAATGTGCAGCGTGGTCAAGAAAGCCTACGGCGGCGACAAGGGGGGCTTCATCGCCGGCCAGGTATTCCGGTTTTCGGGTTTCGTTTCCGAGGAGGGCTCCCTCGCCGCGCGCCGGGCCGAAGACCACGTCGCCATCGTGACCTACTGGCGCTCGTTCGAGGAGCACGAAAGATCGCACGGCGACGCCCTCTTCAACGCCAAGTTCTCCGCCCTCGCCGTGATGTGCTCCGCCAGCCAGGAGCTCGGCTACGACATGCTGTGGCAGGGCGAGTCGGAGCAGACGGCGGCTGCATAGCGGGGCGCCGGCAACGCCGCGCTAGCGCTTCTGCATGAAGAAGATGAATTCCTTGTCCGCCGCCTCGGAAGAGAGCAGCGGGTTGCCGGTCTGCCTGGAGAACGCCGCGAAGTCCTTCACCGAGCCGGGATCGGTTGCGAGCACCTTCAGCACCTGGCCGGTGGACATATCGGTGAGCGCCTTCTTGGTGCGCAAAATGGGCAGCGGACAGTTGAGACCGCGTGCGTCCAGTTCCTTGTCGTAGTTCATTGCATTCTCTCGCCTTGCGGATAATCCGGTGCAACACGAAATATAGGAGCTATGCCCCGCCGCTGCAAGCGCGCGGCGTTCAGAATACGCTGATATTGCGGTCAGCGAGCAGCTGGGACAGCCGCACGTTAGCGGTGGACAGGCGGTCCACCAGCAGTTCGAGGAAGGCGCCGTGAAAGTGGTGCCGGCACAAGTCCGACGCCTTGGACAGCGTCTCGGCGCGGATCTCGATCACCGCAATTTCGGACAGCGCAACGATGCTCGCCGAACGCTGAAACTTCTGCTTGCCGAGGTAGGCCATCTCGCCGAAGCACTCGCCGGCTTTCAGCACGTTGAGCAGCCGCTCCTGCTTGACCACCTTCACTTCTCCGGATACCAGAATGAAGAACGAGGAGCCGATGTCGTTCTCCTGAATCAGCACCGTTTCCGGGACATGCTTTTGCCAGTTGGCGAGCCGCAACACCTCCCACAGCTCGACGTCGGTGAAATGGCGGAAAAACTCGAGCCTGCGCAGCGTGTCGAATTTCTCGCTCTCGGGAAAGCCATGATCCCGCTTTTCCTCGTTGCCGAGGGCGGTAGCGAGATCGCGGGCGAACTCGTCCCAGGTCTGGTAGCGCCGCTCGGTGTCCTTCTGCAGCGCGCGCATGACGATCGCGTCGATGCGCGGCGGAATGTCGGGGCGCACTGCGATCGGCGGCGGCGGGTCGACGTTGATGATCTGGTAAATAATGTTGTAGTTGTTGGCGCCGCGGAACGGCGATTGCCCGGTGAGCATCTGGTACATCACGACGCCGAGCGAGAACATGTCGGTCTGATGGGTGAGGTGCTGTTCCTTCACCTGCTCCGGTGACATGTAGGCCGGAGAGCCGATGCCGGACACCTGGGTGGTGTCCGCGGATTGCGTCAACGCCGCGCCGAAATCCGAGATCTTGATATCCGATCCGCCTGCAATGAGAATGTTGGCGGGCTTGATATCGCGGTGTATGACGCCCTGGTTGGACGCGTATTCCAGGGCCCGCGCGCACTTATAGGTGATCTCGACTATGCGCTGCACCGGCAGCAAGGTGTCGTGGCGTGCGTACTGCTCGAGCGTGGTGCCGTCCACGTACTCCATCACGATGTAGCTCGCCTCATCGTCGGCGACCGCGTCGTAGATGCCGACAATGTGGGGATGGGACAGCTTGCCGGCGAGCGATGCCTCGGTGATGAAGAGCTTGCGATAGCGCTTGCCGTGCTCCCGGTCGCCAAGCGCCTCGGGAAATACCACCTTGATGGCGACCTGGCGGTTCTGGAACGGGTCGTAAGCCTGGTACACAGCGCTGGTAGCGCCCTTTCCCAGCTCCCTGATCACTTCGTACTTGCCGATCTTACGCGGCGCGAAAGTCAAACCGGGGGCCGTGCTTGTGCGGCTTACGTCCATGCTTCAAGATACCATACCGGGTTCAGCGCCGGCCGGCCTCGCGCCGCATTTCCTCATCGAGCCGGCGCAGCTCCTTCAGCCGCGACTCGGCGCTTGACATCTGGTAGAAATCACCATCGCCGCTTTTGAGGCCGATTCTCAGTTGCTCCATCGCCGCCGCCAGGTTGCCCATCCGGACATAAGCCTCCGCCTGGGCGCGGTGCTGCGCGAGCTGCCTGTTAAGCGCGGCATAGGCGCGCGCCTGCAGCAGGTAGAGCCGGTGGTCGTCGGTGATCGACCGCAGCCGTTCCTCGACAACCTTCAACGCGGCATCGGCGCGACCCATGCGCAGCAGCGTGTCGGCGTAGTCGTAGATCAAGGCGCGGTACGACGGGTAGGTCTTCAGCGCCTCCTGGTAGCAGCCGACCGCCGCCTCCGGGCCGCGCCCGCCCGCCGCCACTTCGCAGGCCAGCGTCTCAACGACAGGGCTCGCCGGCGCGAGCTTGCGCAACGCATCGAGCTCCTTGCGAGCTCGGCTGAAATCCTTCACGCGCGCGAGGCTGGTGGCGAGGCCGTATCGGCCCGCCGCTTCGCTCAGAAACTTGCGCTCCAACAGGCTCGACTCGAAGAAGGCAATGGCTTCGCGCGGCGGATCGAGCCGTGCCTTGAGCTTGGCGCGGATCAGCTGGAACTCAAGGCTGTCGGGAATCTGGCGGTAACCTCCATCCTGCGTGCGGTTCTGCATGTCGGCAATGCGCTCGAAGGTCAGCGGATGCGTGCGCAGGTACGACGGCGCGCTGGAGTCATAGGCACGGCTGGCGCGCTGCAGGCGCTCGAAGAAACTCGCCATCCCCCGGGGATCGTAACCCGCCTGCTCCAGGATCTGCAGGCCGACGCGGTCGGCCTCGCGCTCGTTGTCGCGCGTGAAGTTCAACTGATTCTGAATGCTGCCCGCGGCGCCGAAGGCGATGGCCGCTTCCGTGGCCTGGCCACTGACGCGGGACAGCAGCAAGGCCGCCGCCAGCGTCGCCAGAGACGTCAAGGCGCTCTGCTTCTGTTGGGCAATCATGCGCGCGATGTGGCGCTGGGTCACGTGCGCGATTTCGTGGGACATCACGCTCGCCAGTTCGGACTCGGCCTGCGCCGCCAGCACCAGGCCGGTGTTGACCCCGATGAAGCCGCCGGGCAGCGCGAATGCGTTGATCTGGTTGTCGCGGACCAGAAAGAAATCGAAATCCTGGCGCGACTCCCGGCTGCGCGAGGCAAGCCGGTTGCCGAGGTCGCTGATGTAGTCCGTCGCCTCCGCATCATCGTAGTAGCTGCGGTCGCTCCGGATCTCGCGCATGATGCTCTCGCCCAGCCGTCGTTCCTGCAGCGGGGTGAACCCGGTCTCGGCCACGTCGCCGAGGTCGGGCAGCCCCTGCGCGAGCACGCCCGTAACGGCCACCAGAAGCAATACCGCAAATACGCGCATACGCATGATGCTATGATAATTTAGATGCGCGGTAGTTCCTACCGCGTGCGGAATCCGTAACGTGAAGAAACTGACTCACTTCGATGCGCGCGGCCAGGCGCGGATGGTCGACGTGGCCGGGAAGGCCGCCACGCAGCGCGTGGCGCGCGCCGCCGGCCGCATCCGCATGCGGCCGGCGACGTTGCGGCAAATCGCCGCCGGCGGGGC
>Ga0180065_1000068_pt1 | contig 18999 bp, 18 predicted proteins | sample EasRiv00A_16_10D_FD_121783 | JGI IMG/M metagenome (GOLD analysis project Ga0180065, IMG submission 121783) | Soil microbial communities from meander-bound floodplain in the East River, Colorado, USA - East River metaG ERMLT200A_16_10D | ecosystem: Environmental > Terrestrial > Soil > Floodplain ...
ATGGGCGACGCCGCAGGACCGGCCGCTGGAAGAGCTGGTACGCGACCTTGCCGATACGGTCGCGAGCAGCCCGATGGTTGCGCTCAGCAGCGAGAACTTCTATCTCCTGCCTAATCCCCCGGGGGTGGCGCAACTGTTGGAGCAGGCAGGGATTGGCGCTGGCGACGTACGCGTCATCGTCTATCTCCGGCGGCAGGACGAGGCGCACCTGTCCTGGTACAACCAGGCGGTCAAGGCCCAGGGCTACAGCGGCTCGATCGCCGACAACATCGGCGAAACGCATTCCCTGTGGGACTACGCAGCCCAGCTCAAGCGGTGGGCCGCCGTGTTCGGCGCGGACAATCTGGTCGTGCGGACCTACCAGTTGCCAGACGCCCCCGGCGGGGACATCCGGCGTGACTTCCTGCGCATCGCGGGGCTACCGGAGGACGGCTTCGATTTTCCTCGGGAGAACGTCAACAGCCGCATCAACGCAGAGATCCTCGAATTCCAGCGCCTCATAAATCAGTTGCCGTTGTCGCCCCAGCAGAAACGCGGCGCGCACAAGGAACTGATCGAACTCACGGCGCAGACTACAGGCACCAGTCTGTTTACCGACGCGGCGTTGCTGGGGGCGAAAGAGCGCGCCGCGATACTGGCGCGCCACGCCGAAGGCAACGCTGCTGTTGCGCGCGCCTATCTCAAGCGGGATCGACTCTTCGACGACGCTATGCCGCCGGGACTGCCGCCGTCGGCGGCGCGAACCGAATTGAGTTGCGAAAAACTGGTCTATATTCTAGGCTGGCTCATAGCGAAGCGGCCGAATTAGATGAACGAGTATTTTTACAAGGAACACCCCAAGACCTGCGATCCGGACGATTATTGGGGACAGGTCAAGCGCACCATCAACGGCAAGCCGGTGACGCAGGATCAGATCGACATGATCGTCGCTGCGGTATGCGACGGGGTGGATCTGGCCCGTGATGACTTCCTGCTGGATCTGTGCTGCGGCAACGGAGCGCTCACCAGCTATTTCTTTCAGCGCTGTGCTGGCGGAGTCGGCGTCGATTTCTCCGAGTTTCTTGTCGATATCGCGAAACAGCGCTTCTCAAAGAGGCCAAGCGAAGAGTACCTGCTTCGGGACGCCCTCGACTACGTGAAACACTGCGACCGTCCCGAGCGGTTCACGAAAGCTGTGTGTTACGGCGCGTTCATGTTTTTTCCGGCCGACAGCGCTGCAGAATTGCTTGTCGTGCTGCGCCGGCGCTTTACTTCGTTGGCAAGCCTGTTCATTGGCAACTTGCCTGACAAGGGTCGGATTGCCGATTTTTTTCACGATGGGGAATACCGGGACGGAATCGAAGACGATGCCACTTCGCCGACAGGCATCTGGCGCACAGCGGACGAGTTTGTCCGGATATCCGAGGCGGCCGGGTGGAGCGCGTCCATCCGCCGCATGCCCCCAAGTTTCTACGCAGCACATTACCGTTTCGATGCGGTTCTCGTGCCCAAGCCGCCGGTTGATCGATGAGTCGGGCGGCGCGGTGAAGTCTTGCGTGGACGATCTCGCGGTCTTCGGAGGAAACCCGCTCTTTGCAGGCCCGAAGCCGATTGGGCAGCTCGATGCACCCGACGTTGGCGATTACCTGGCCACGTTGAAGGAGGCGTACGACGCCCGCCACCTGACCAATGACGGGCCAATACTCCTGAAGCTCGAACAGAAACTGCGCCGCCTGCATGGCACCCGGCATTGCATCGCGCTCGCCAACGCCGGTCTCGGGCTCACCATGCTGATGCAGGTTTTCGCGAAGGGCCGGCGAGGGGAGGTAATCATGCCGGCTTTTTCCTACCGGGGATTGCCGCACTTCTGCCAATGGGCCGGGCAGACGCCGCGTTTCTGCGATGTTGATCGGCGCACGCATTTTCTGGACGTCCGCGCGGTGGAGGCCGCAGTTAGCGCCGTGACCACCTCCATACTCGCGGTATGCAACTTCAATAATCCCGGCGATATCGAAGGCGTGTGCGCGGTCGGCCGGCGGCACGGCGTGCCGGTCTTCCTCGACTCAGTCTACGCAGCCGGCGCGACACACGGCGGTCGTATGTTGGGGTCGTTTGCGCATGCCGAGGTATTCAGCCTGCACGCCACGAAGCTGCTGAATGGATTCGAAGGCGGTTACATCACAACCGACGACGATGATCTTGATCGGCTGCTGCGCTGGCAGAGGAATTTTGCCCTTCCCGGCTCGCGTCCTCCGGTCGCGGGCGCTGAGTCGGTGCTGGGCCTGAACGCCAAGCTCAACGAATTTCACGCCGCACTGGCGACGCTCTCCGTGGACCGCCTCGATGGAATCATCGCCCGCAACCGTGCCCGCTACGAGGCCTACTGCAGGGGGTTGGCGCGTATTCCGGCGTTGAGCCTGATTCCCTACGCCGAAGGCGAGCGCGCCAATTACCAGATGGCCGTGGTCGAGATCCGCGCCGGCTGGCCCTTGAGCCGCGACGAAACGGTCGCGCTGCTGCGCGCCGAAGGCGCAGCGATCTCGGCCTACTACAGCCCGCCGTTGCACCGCTCCGAACATTGCCCGGCGGGTGTCGCGACGCCGGCGCTGCCGGTCGCGGAGGAACTGGCACGCAATTTCGTGCAGCTGCCGGTCGGAGAGCTGACCACGGTCGCCGATGTCGACGCCATATGCGGGCTGCTCGCGTTCGTCGCAGAAAACGGCGCTGGTGCTGCGAAGCGCTACGCCGGGCGCGGCCAGCCGTGAAGCGGCGCATCGGTGAATGGGCGGCGTTCGGCGGCGCGCCTGCATTTTCCGCGCCGTTGCACGTAGCGCAGGTTAATCTCCCGCCATGGCACGAGGTCGAAGCGTCATTCCGCGGCATCTTCGAGCGGCGCTATTTTGCCAACCACGGCCCCTTGGTGCGCGAGCTGGAAGGGCGCCTCGCCGAACTCTTCGGCGTTCGGCATGCCGTGTGCGTCACGAATGGCACGGTCGCGCTCACGGTGCTGGCCGCGACGCTGGGCCTGGAAGGCGAAGTCATCGTTCCCGCCTTCACGTTTCCAGCGACGGTGCAGGCGATTTCCTGGGCGGGCCTGACGCCGGTGCTGTGCGACGTGGACCCGACCACTCACATGGTCACCGAAGACACGCTGGGTCCGTGCATCACCGGGCGGACGGCGGCCATCCTCGCGGTCCATCTCTGGGGAAGGCCGTGCCAACCCGAACGGCTGGAATCGTTCGCCGCGAGGCATGGGTTGAAGCTTTTTTTCGACGCTTGTCACGGCATCGGCGGCTCGTGCGGCGGGCGGCGCATCGGCGGATTCGGCGACGGCGAGGCTTTTTCTTTTCATGCCACGAAGGTCGTTGGCGGCGGCGAAGGCGGCTGCGTGACGACCAACGACGATGACACCGCGGCGAAACTGCGCACCATCCGCAACTTTCACCCGTCCGAAACCTTCTGTGCCGTGCCGATGCGGATGAACGGCAAGATGAGCGAGGCGCAGGCGGCCATGACGCTCCTTGGCCTGAAATATTTTGCCGAGAACGTTGCCGCCAATCGACGCCGTTACGCCTTTTTCCAGCGCGGGCTGGCGGGCATTTCAGGCGTAAGTTTGCTGGAATATTCCGCGGACGAAAGCAACAACTACCAATACATTGTCCTGGAAATCGACGCAGCCAAGGCAGGTCTTGAGCGCGACGTTTTCCTTGAGTTGCTGGCGGCTGAAAACGTTCTTTGCAGGCGCCACTTCAGTCCCGGCATACACAGGATGCCGCCTTACCGGACGGGCGTGAAGGATCCTGGCATGTTCACCGGAACCGATCACCTTTGCGCGCGGGTGATGCAGTTGCCGAATTCCCAGACGATGACGGAAGCCGACGTGGACGCGGTCTGCGGTCTGATTCGATCGATCCAGCAACAGGCGCCTGCGATACGCGATGCCCGGGGGAAGCCGCGATCGTGAAGCTGGGCATCATGCAGCCGTATTTCTTTCCGTACCTGGGCTACTTCACGCTCATCGCGCGCACCGACCGCTGGGTGGTGTTCGACGTTGTCCAGTACAACGCGCGCAGCTGGATGAATCGCAACCGCATCCTTCATCCCCAAACCGGCTGGCAGTACGTTCGCGTGCCGGTGCACCACGCGCCCAAGGGAACGCTGATTCGCGAGATCCGCGTGCAGGACCGGGAAGCGGCGCTCGGCCGCCTGCTCGGCCAGCTCCAGCATTACCGCAAGCGGGCGCCGCATTTCGACGCGGTCGTCGGGCTGGCGCGCGCCGCGTTCGCGCGCGCCGCGTCCGACCGCCTCGTGGACGTCAACATCGCCACGCTCGCCGCGACCTGCGACTACCTGGGCGTGCCGTTCAACTGGTCGCTGTGCTCGGACATGGGACTCGATCTGGGCGACGTCGAGCACGCCGGGCAGTGGGCGCTGAAGATCTCGCGGCAACTGGGTGCGAAGACCTACCTCAATCCGCCGGGCGGACGCGCGATCTTCCAGCCCGCCGAGTGGGAAGCGGCCGGCATCGAACTGGGCTTCGTCGACCCGCCACCGCTCCAGTACGACTGCAAGCCGTACGCTTTCGTCGAGCATCTCTCCATGCTCGACGTGCTGATGTGGAACCGTCCCGAGGCGGTCACTGCCGCGATGCGGGGACAGGCCGATGGTCGATAGCGCGCAGCGTGAGCGGATCCGCGCGTCGGGCTTGTTCGACGCGGAGTACTACCGGAAGATTTACGGCCACCTGATCGCCGATGGCCGCGATCCGCTGGAACACTTCCTGGAAATCGGGCTGAGGCAGGGATATCTGCCTTCGGCCGGATTCGACTCCGTGCTCTACCGGGTCTTGGTGCCCGGGTGCGGCGATTCCAATCCGCTCCTGCACAGCATGGTCTCGGGCGTCCCGTTCCAGCCGGCATCGCTCACGACCGTGTTTCCGGAAGCGGCCGCAGGCATTTTGTACAAGGGGAACAGCAATGACCCGGATATCGCGCGCCATAGGACTTACGCCGGGGAAATGGCGGCGGCGCGGCGCATTCCATTCAATGCTGGAGATAAAAGTTACGCGCTGACCATTCCCGAGCCCGGAATGCTCTTAGACCGGCTGCGCATGGATCGACCGTTTGCCTTTGTCAGATTGCCGCACGGGTTCTGGGACGCGCTCTGGATGCTGGATGTCGCCGAATCCGAGATCGCCAGCGACGCGCGCGGCAGAATGTTGCCGGACGCGGAGCGCAAGGCGCTTGCCATCAGGCTTTGTTCCGCCGTGCGCAGCACGCATGGCGCGTTCGTGCCGTTGTTCATGGAGGAGACGCTGGCCGATATCCGGGCACACGCCGGCAAGCCCGATTTCTTTCGCGCGGTGTCGTTCAAGGGATACCCGTCGTTCGACGAGGACATATTCGGCCACCGCTCCATGCCGCCCCGGGACGCAGTCCTGCGGTTGTTCGCCCGGCATTTCCAGCCCGAGGAGACCCTGTATGACGCGACGCAATGGAAGCGATTGCTGATCTCCGGCCATCTCCGGGAACTGCCTGCATTGTGCCGCGGCCGGCCACTGGTGCTGGTGGCCTCCCGGTTTTTCTCGAGGCTCGGGCGTCGCTGGCGGCTCGACGATTTCACTCAAGTGCTGATTCCGCGACGACTCAGCCAGAGGCAGCGCTACGAACTGCTGGCCCGCACATCGGAGGCCGTGGCAGCGGCATGTGCCCGCAGTAGCCGCCCGCCCGTGATCCTCACCCAGTGCGGCGGCTCGCTCGCATTCTGGCTCTTTGCCAGGCTTTACGAAAAAACCTCGCGCGCGTTCTACATCGACCTCGGCCAGGCGCTGGACGGCTGGTTCTTCGATGTTCTCGAAGTACACTCGTCACCCTGGATGAGGGCCTATGCCCGTGTTGTAATTGCTAATTGCGGCCTCGAACGTTTCTACCAGCTTCGCAAGGGCGCCCATTATGATGCGTGGTTCAACAGCCTGCCGTGATGTTGAGGGATGAGCGATGAGGGATGACCTGAAACCGGTTTCGTTTCACGCTTCACGGGTTGTCCCATTTCCTATTTTCCGTTTCCTGTGCCACGGCTTGCAGGATTCCCGTTTCGAGACGCTAGCAGGATGATACCGTATATAGTATAATCCCTCCATGACGCGGCGCGACAAGCTGCTGGCCGCGATACGTAACAACCCAAGGGACGTTCGCTTCGCGGATGCATGCAAGGCGGCGGAGACGATCGGTTTCGTCAGGGCGGGCGGAAAAGGCTCGCACGTCGTTTACGCCAGGGCGGGAGAGCCGACGATTTTGAATTTCCAGAATCGCGGCGGTTCCATTCCTCCCTACCAGGCGCGCCAATTGATCGAGATGCTGGACAAATACGGGAACTGACATCATGCGCTATCCAATCGAAGTCTTCTGGAGCGAGGAAGACCAGGGTTACATCGCGATCGCGCCCGATTTACCCGGTGCATCGGCGTGGGGCAAGACCGAGGCTGCGGCAATCAAGGAGCTGCGTGTCGCGATAGACCTGTGGATCAAGGCCGCGGAGAAAGTGGGCAACACGGTTCCCAGGCCAAGCGACCGTGCGGACATCAATTACAGCGGCAAGTTCCTGATGCGTGTCCCGAAGCGGCTGCATGCGGAGATGGCGCACGCTGCCAGGGTCCAGGGCGTCAGCCTCAACCAGTATGTACTCTATCTTCTGACGAAGGGGCAGGGCGCAACAGGCAAGCGGGCAGCCTGACCGTTCAGTGATCATGCCCGATGATGCCCAGCGCGAGTTGATTCGCGCATCCGGCTTGTTCGATGCCGAGTTCTACCGGAAGTCGTACGCCGACGCGCTCGATGGCTGGGGCGATCCGCTCGATCACTTCCTCGAGGTGGGCCTGGAGAAGGGCTACCTGCCGTCCGCCGCGTTCGACCCGGTGCTCTACCGGCTGACGGTGCCGGAATGTGGCGACGCCAACCCAGTGCTGCACCGCATTGCCTCGACGAAAAATTTTGCGGCGCCGCCTCTGACCGAGGTGTTTCCGCAGACGGCCACAAAGTTGCCCCACATCAAGGGCAGTCCCGACCTGCAGTTGAAGCGCAACCGGGCCTATGCGAAGAGCGCGGCGGATGCGCGCGAGCTGCCGCTCGTCGCAGAAGGGCGGACCTACACGCTGCGCGTGCCGGCACCCGGGACGCTCCTCGATCGCTTCCGCGCCGACCGGCCGTTCGCGTACGCCCGGCTGCCCCATGGATTCTGGGACAGCGTCTGGCAGCGCGGCATGGCCGAGGACGCGCTCGCCGCGGACGAGCGCACAAGGGGCCTGCCGGTCGAACAACGGCGCGCGCTGGCCGGGCGATTGTGCGACACGCGCTACCCGCACACCGGGGCATTTGCTCCACTGTTTATGGACGAAGTGCTGGCCGACGTCCCCGCGCATGCCGCTTCCCCCGATTTTCATCGGGCGGTGTCGTTTGTTGGCTATCCCACCTTCCGGGAGATTGCAGTCGGCGACCAGGCGACCCCGCGAAATACCGCGCTGCGGCGCCTTGTCGCCGCGCATTTCCGGCCAGACGAACCGCTGTACGACGGCTTGTACTGGAAGCGGCTGCTGATTTCCGGGCACCTCAGGCACCTGCCCGGACTCTGCCGCAGCCGGCCGGTCGTGCTGGTGGCTTCGCGATACTTCGCGGATCTGAAGGCACGCTGGGAGCTCGAACGCTTTGAACATGTCCTCATACCTCCCAGCCGGAGCGAGTATCAGCGCTGGGCGCTGCTCGAACGGACGCAAGCCGCCGTCGCGGTGGCGCTCGCCGCGGGCAGCCCCGCGCCGGTGGTGCTGACGCAATGCGGTGGATCGCTCGCGTTCTGGTTGTTCACGCGGCTCTTTGCAAGGTTTCCGCAAGTCTTCTACGTGGACCTCGGACAGGCGCTGGATGGGTGGTTCTTCGACGTGGCCGAGTTGCGGGTCTATCGCTGGATGAAGGTGTACGCCCGCTCCGTCATCGCGCACTGCGAGCTGGAGGCTTTTTACCGGGTCCTGAAGGGACCTTCCTATGAAGACTGGTTCCGCAGCCTGCCGTAACGCCCATACGGAATATTCCCCAGCCACGCATTAGACTCAAGCCTGCGCAGCCATGGCCTCCCAAGTCCTCGAGACGCTTGCCCGGTCGCCCACCGATGCGGCTTTGTATTTCGCGCTTGGTAAAGCGGAATTTGCCAGGTCACCGCGCCGCCCGCTGGCGCACACTCTCTTCAGAACGGCCCGCTGCCTCGACCGGACCCTTCCAGGTCTGGATGAGATGATCCGGGCAACTTCGGCATCGTTGGCGCCCGTTATCAATCTGGATCCCAATGTATATGCCCGCACCCGAACCGTTGCCGACGAATTGGCCCGGTTGAAGGGAAGCAGCGGGCCGTGCTCGGTCATCGACGTAGGCGGCGGGCGGGGCGATCTGGTCCGTTTTCTCGACGCGGACGATGACTATTTTCTGGCCGAGCCGTCCATTAACGGTATTTCCGGGGACGATATCCCCTTTCCGGACAAGTCCATGGACTTCACCGCGTCCTCGCATGTCCTCGAGCATGTAATGCCGGAGCGTCGCGTCGCGTTTCTCGACAGCATGGCCCGCATCGCGCGCAAGGCCTTTGTCGTTCTGGTTCCAGTGGAAATCGGCGGCGGCGCAAGAGTTGCGGAACGACTTCAGTTCTTCATCGATATCATGGACGCCAAATGGGCCAAGGAACACCTTGCCTGCAGCCACCCGACCCCCGAGTTCTTCAGGGCATATGCCGCGGAAAGGGGATTCGCCCTCACTGCGTGTCCGGTCGGAAACACCTGCGCAACCAGTGCCCTGGTTCTCATGAAGCACTATGCCTCGCTCAACAAGCGCAACCAGGAACAGGTCCGTGTCAACAGGTTCTTCAACCAGCATTTTCACGCCAAGCTGAGTCATCCGCCGGATTCGGATCAGTACATGTTCACCTTCGTGCCGTGAGGCTATGCACGGGGATTTGGCGCCATTGGTCCCGCAGGCCGCGCCTGAGGATACCCGGGATCAATCCGGGTTCTTGGCAACGAACACGGCCTGACTGAGGCCAGGGACTTTCTCGGAGTATTCGATCAGGCGCCGCGGATACTTCTTCTCGAAGTAGGTCTTCGGCACCAGGGCGTGCCCGAAAGCGCTGCCGGACAGGGCGGCGTCATCGCCCCTGTTGCGCAGGAAGATGAACTCGCCGGCCGCATACCGGGCTCTGAGCCGCGACAGGTCGCCAAAGACCTCCTTCTGCTTCCATCCCGGCTTTTTCGACTGCGCCTCGACGCGGGCGAGGTACGACTCGCCGCGCGAAGTGAAAACGAGCCGGCCTTGCGGCCGCAGCAGCGACAGCAGGTGAGGTATCCAGGAATTGAAGTAGTCTTCCGGAAGGTGCGAGAAGACGGAGTTGGCATAGATCAGGTCAAAACGCTCATCGGCGACGCGCGCAATGGGCGGGAGCGGCTCGGATTTCACTATCACACACGGGAGTCCGGTCTCTTGCATCCACGCCACCGAGTCCGGCAGGGGGTCTACCGCCCAGATGTTTCCGGCCTCCGTATCCCTTAGAAAGAATCGCGCAATGCGGCCCCACCCTGCGCCGAAGTCCATTACCATCGGGGCTACCCGCTTGGGCAGATGGCTCCTGAAGCACTGGTAAATCGGGAGCGCGCGCTTGAGCGTGGTCAGGCCGTGGAAGGCGTTGTAGCGCTTCTGCACGTGCGGCGGGGGGAATGAAGGAAGATTGAATCCAAAACGACCGCCGCTCAGCTCGGGATGCGCGATCGCTTCGAACCACTGCTCGTCGGAAATATCTATGGGCATAAAAGGGTTCGGGCAGCTACCCGGTCCCGGCGCTTGTTGAAGTATCGCCGCCTGCGCTTTGCGCGCCTCATGGCGCGCGTGCGAGACCGGTGATGAATTGTTGCGGGCCGCGGCTTACCTGTTCCGCAGCCGTCCGGCAGCCTGCGGTACTTTATCAGAAAGATCAATTTTTCCAATAACCCTGCGCCCTTCCGGGCGCCTATACGGAAAACTGCAAATGAAGCCTCCGCACGATCTTGCGCTCGCCGGCGGATTTCATCAGCGTAAAAAAATGGGCAGAATCTGGCGCCGGATGCTGGTCCAGGACGCCCGCCTGCCCAGGGACGGCGTCGTGCTCGATGTCGGGTGCGGCCTCGGCCGCATGGCGGTCCCGCTCGCGACCTACCTGGCAGGCGGCGGCCGCTACGAGGGATTCGACGTGGACGCAGAGGCGATATGCTGGTGCGAGCGCAATATCGGCGCCGTGCGGCCCAACTTTCGTTTCACCGCCGTCAACCTTCGGAGCGCCCGCTACAACCCGGCCGGCGCCTCGCCCGCGGCATCGTTGGTCTTCCCCTACGAAGACGGCACGTTCGACGTGGCATTTCTCGCTTCGGTTTTCACGCACCTCCTTCCCGACGTGGTCGCGCGCTACCTCCACGAGCTGGCGCGGGTTCTCAAGCCGGGCGGCCGCTGCGTCGCCTCCTACTTTCTCCTGAACGACGCCTCGGAGCAAGCGATAGCCGCGGGAAGATTGAAGCCGCTGCACCGGTTCCCGGAGCGGCTCGACGGCTGCAGGGTCCTCAGCCTGGAGCTGCCTGAAAGCGCGGTTGCCCACGACGAGGACCGCATCCGGAGACTTTACGCGCAATGCGGTTTCAGAATCGTCGAGCCGATCCGCTACGGAAGATGGGCGGGCCGGTCTTCACCCCTAGGTCAGGATGTTGTTATAGGGGTGATCCGCGATGCGCCCTGAGCCTGTGCGCGCCGCAGTTCAGCATCAGTTACAGCGCATTCGTTTGGCCGCGCCGCGCGAGCCATTCGTCGTAACTGACCAGCCACGCACTCACATCCCATCCGAAAAACGCCTCCAGCCTCAGTATATGGTCGTGGTGACGCTCCGATAGATAGTCGTACAGCGATCGCGGCATCAGCTCCGCCGTTGGCGTGCCTACCTTCTGTCGAAGGGTGACTTCCGGAATCGATGAATAGAAGTCCGGGTCGGCGCCAATGTGTCCGGCGCAGGCGCGGACGAATCCCCGCGGATCGGCGCTGATCTGCTCGTAACGCATCACGAGCAGGCTCTCTCTCGGGAACACACTGAACCAGTTGCGCAAATTCCGGGCGTAGTTGGCGCGCCTCAGCATCGAAGGATGCTCGAAATCCCTGATGAAATATTCATCGTTGATGATCGGGTGCTGTTGCGGCCGCAAACGAATTCGCATGTTTGCCGCGGACCAGGCACGCTCGATGGGGTTGCGCAGGATGTAGATCAGCCGGACGGCAGGATTGAACCTGCGAAGAGCCTGTATCCGGATGGGCGGCATGATCGAGTAGTCGGGGGAGATTTCCCCGGCAAACTTCTCGCTCCCGAACAGCGACCGGTACCACTCCAGGCCGCGCCGGCGCCGGACGCTCCAGAAATGCACTTCCTTGCCTTCATGCGCGCCCTGGATCGGGAAGCCGATTTCCGGATGCATCTTGAGCATCTGATAAAGCCAGGTCGTGCCGGCCTTCTGGGCGCCAATGCCCAGGAAATGCGGGGGCCCCGAACCGTGAGCCCGGGCGGCAGGCGCGTTCATGCGCTGCGGAGGAGTTCGATCCATAACGGGCGCCATGGTGTGCGGGTGCGGCAGGCGAACATGAAAATCCGGGTAAGACGCTGAATAAGACAGGCCGGCGCTCACCGGCGGGGACACGCTCTTTGGACCGATTCGCCGACGGCATTCAGCCGCGCCGTGCCCTCCGACAGGGTCGGCATCAGCCACCCGCCCTCGTCGTGCTCGTTCCACGCGTAAACGATGACCGCGTTCGCCGACGTCGCCGACGGGTTGGCGGCGACCCAGCGCAGGGAGTTGCCGAGGTGCTCGGCGATCTCCGCGGGCCGCCCCGGCTCGTAGTAGAACGCCTTGCGCGGCGTGTCGCTCGACGCCTGGCGCATCGGGGTCTCGACTTTCGGGCGATTGTCCCACCCGGCCATCACGATCGGAATGACCTGGGCCCCGGTCGCCTTCGAGCGCTCCCAGTAACGCTCGACGCCCCGTGCGAGGTACGCGTAAGGCGCGCCCGGCTTGCCGGCGCGCGTCGCGTAGGTGGAAATGGCGTCGAAGCCGTAGGTGTCGAGGTAGGTTTTCGCCTGCTCGGGATTGAACTCCATCACCACGAGGTAGGGGTTGGGCAGGCCGGCCCGCCTTGCCTCAGCGCGCAGGCTGTCGACCGCCTTGCGGAAATTCTCCGGCCCGCCCCAGTACTTGTCCACTTCGCCGCTGAGGAACCCGATGAAGAACAGCGGGCGGTTGCCCTGCACTTTCTGGTACGACGGGTCATTCATGAACTGCACGAAGCGCGCGATCGTCGGGGCGTAGTCATCGGGACCGCCCATCTGGCGCGGCCGGGAGCGCAGCGCGAAGTTGATGCGGTGCTTGTGGCGGCTCGAAAGATAGAAATTGAACTGCCGGCTCATCGCGTCCTTTGGCGCCTGCGTGGCGAACGCCCAGTAGCTCAGCCCGGCCGTGGCCGCGTACTGGATCTCGCGGTCCATGATTTCCTGAGAGTCGCATTCGATTTCAACCTGGCCCGGGCCCAGCACGCGGCTGCAGAACGGCAGCCGGTCATGCCATTGGTTCGGCCCCAGCGTCCGCTGTACGTGGCGGCCGACCGGGCCGTCCGCGCCGTGCCACGCGTCCCAGCGTATCGCCCCGATCGCGGGGCAGGCGCGCTCCTGCGCGGCGGCGTTCCCGGCTTGGGCGGCGAGTAGCAGCGCGAGCGCCGCGGCCGCGGCGAAACGGGGCCAGCAGCCGGTCGTCGTCTTCGGGATTCTCATGGATGCATTTCCATTGTGGTATCGCGTTGGTTTATTATACGGAATTAGACACTTACCGGCGCATCCGGAGAACGGGCGCCGATCCGGAAATCGGGGTTAATGGACGTCTACCTGCACATCGGTTGGCACAAGACCGGTACGACCGCGATCCAGAAGCTGCTTTTGCGCAACCGTCCGGCGCTGCGCGATCAGCTCGGCATGGGCTATCCGGCCGCCGGGCTGTACAAGGCATCGCACCACCTGCCCGCGTGGGCGCTGCAATTGCCGCTGCGTGCCCGGTTGCTTAAGCAGATCGGCTGCAGCCGGAGTCCCGAGGCGATGTTCCGGGATATGCTGGAGGAGGCCACCAGCCAGGGACTCAACTCGGTCGTAATCAGTTCCGAGGAGTTTTCACCCATCCATCGCTACAACCTCGACCGGCTGGCGAAGAGCTTCGAGGGGCATCGCGTCGTGATCGTCGCCTACGTCCGGCGGCAGGACGAGTATATCGAATCCACCTACAACCAGATGGTCAAGTTCTGGCGGTCGCGGTTCACGAAGGATTTCGGGACTTTCCTCGAAGGGCACCTGAAAACGGAGCGGCTGAATTACCACCGGTACTTCCGGCAATGGGCGGACGTATTCGGGAAGGACAACCTTCGCATCCGAATCTACAACCGACGCCGTTTCCGGGGCGGGGATGCCCGCCTGGATTTCTGCGACGTCATAGGCCTCAAGGAGAACGGCCTGGTCTTGGAGGCGGGCGAGATCAACGAGTCGCTGGACTTCGACTCAGTCTGTTTCCTGTCCCGCTTCAATGCCGTTCCATTGTCGGAGCCGCAGCACCAGGAAGTCGTCAAGGCCCTGAGAGAGCTTGCCCTGGCGAATCCGGACCGGTCCAGCAGTTTTCTGGATGCCGGGCAACGGATGCGTGTCGCCGAGCGTTTCGAGGATTCCAACAGGAAATTTTCCCGGGATTTCCTGGGCGGTCGCGATGCCTTTGACCCGGTGGATACCGCGGACGCCCGCACTCCGGGGAGTTTCGACGAGAAGCGCTTCGTGGAAATGCTGTCGTTCGTGGTGCCCCGGCTCCTGAAGACAAGAGAAGCGCAATCGCCATCCGAGCAGGCGACCCCGCGCCGCGCGAGCGCGTGACGCGCCTGCGGCTGCGGGCGATGCCCGCTCGCAGCTTATAATTGCGGCTGAATTGCCTCGACGCATCCTGAAAACCGGGAACAGCCACAGACAGTGCGGTTGCGGCGCAACTGGCGCCGCCTTCGGCAGACAATCGGAACGAAGAGATCCATGAGATGATGGAAGACGCAAGAATCCTGTTCGTGCACATACCCAAGACGGGCGGCATTTCGCTCTTCTCCGCCCTCGCGGCCGCGGTTGGCCACGACCGGGCGCTGCGCTTTCCCGAGATCTCCAAGGAGAATCGGCAGAAGTACCTGGCGATGTCCGACGAGGAAGTCCGCCGGTACCACCTGGTCTCCGGGCATTTTCCGCTGGCCTTTTATCTGAAAAAGCCGGTCAAGGACTATCAGATCATCACCGTGTTACGGAACGCCGTTGACCGGGAGCTGTCCGCGTACTTCTACGTGAAGGGGTGGAAGGGCCATCCGCGCCACGCCACCATTGGCCAGATGGACCTGCACCAGTTCCTCGATCACAGGGAAAAACAGGGGCATGCTAACTGGCAGTGCACGATGCTTTCGGGCTCGAGCAGTTTCGAGGCGGCGAAAAAAGCGATAGACAAGCACCGGATCCTGGCGGCGCCGATCGACTATCTCGATGATTTCAGCAAAATGCTGGGACGCCGTCTCGCGATTGGCCCGCTCTCGCTGAAGCGCGAAAATGTCACCGAGAGCCGGCTGGGAGTGGACGAGGTCCCCGCCGATGTCCGCAGACGCCTGGAGGCGCTGACCGGGGAAGATGAGAAGCTCTACCAATACGTCAGACGGAAGTTCGAACAGGAGATCCTCGGAAATCCGCCCGGGGCCGGGCTCGACCCGGCGGCGGATGGCGCGGGCGTGAGGGGGGCCAGTGGCAAGTTGCGAACCTGAAGCTGGAGCATCGGCGCCGCATGATGTAAGGCTGATCGCGTTTTATCTTCCCCAGTTTCACCCGATACCGGAGAACGACGAGTGGTGGGGGAAAGGCTTTACCGAGTGGACCAACGTCAGTCGGGCCCGGCCACTGTTCGAAGGCCATTATCAGCCGCAGATGCCGGGCGAGCTCGGCTTCTATGACCTGCGCCTGCCGGAAGTGCGCGAGGCGCAGGCGCGGCTCGCCCGTCAGTACGGGATCCACGGCTTCTGTTACTACTATTACTGGTTCTCGGGCCGCCGCGTGCTGGAGCGACCCCTCCAGGAGGTGCTGGAGTCCGGCAAGCCGGATTTCCCGTTTTGCATCTGCTGGGCGAACGAGACCTGGTCGCGGCGATGGGACGGCTCGGAGCACGAGGTGCTGCTCAAGCAGGAGCATACGGCCGAGAACGACGTCAGGTTCATCAAGGACGTCATCCCCCTGCTCAAGGATCCCCGCTACATCCGGATAGACGGCGCGCCGCTGCTGTCGGTCTATCGCGTGAGCCTGATGCCCGATCCGGCCCGGACCGCCGACACCTGGCGCGCCGTTTGCGCCGAGCACGGCATCGAGAGGCTGCACCTGTGTTCGGTGGAATCGTTCGAGAACCGGGAACCGCGAGCCTTCGGTTTCGATTCGGCGATCGAGTTTCCCCCTCACGTCGTGGTATCGCCCCTCTTGAACGGGGAGATCGCGGATCTTCCAGCGGACTATATGGGAAACATTTATGACTATCGCCGGGTGGTCGAGTTCGAGCTGAACAAGCCCTATCCGGAGTATCGGCGGTTTCCTGGCGTGATGGTGTCGTGGGACAACACGCCGCGGCGCGGAACGGCGGGAAACGTCTTCCTCCACGCCTCCCCCGAGTACTACGAGCTGTGGCTGCGGGCGGCGGCAGACACGGCGCGCAAGCACCTCCGGCCCGCGGAGCGGATGGTGTTCATCAACGCGTGGAACGAGTGGGCCGAAGGCGCGCACCTGGAGCCCGATCAGAGGCACGGCAGGCGCTATCTCGAAGCCACGCAGCGAGCGGTCAGCGGCACGCTGGACTGGCGCGCGCTGCTCAGCTACGCGGACGGCATCAGCCGCCTCGAGGGACCGGCGAAGGACGCCTGGCTCGGCGAAATGCGCATGCAATGCGAGAGGCTCGACCGGTCCATCCGCTACCTGATGGGCCTCACCGCGCCGCATACGTTGCCCTACGGGGTATCGGAGTTCGCTCCCGGGCGGCCGCTGCTCCTCGAAAAGACCCGGATGGTGAAGGAAGGCTACGGCGTGGTCGACCGCATCAATCAGTACGAAAAACTGGACCACGCCGCGGTCGACCGCGGCAGCCCGCTGTACCTGAGGGGCTGGGCGTTTTGCAGGACCAAGCAACGGATGCAGGACGTGCCGACCTATTTCCTCATGCGCAAAGTGGACTCCGGGGCCGAGTATTACGCGGCGTTGCTGAGCCGGCAGGAGCGGCCGGACGTCGCCGGGTATTTCCCCTGGCAGCGGGCGAGGAATACCCGCCAGAGCGGTTTTGCCTTCTGTGGCCACATCCGCCAGCTCGATCCCGGCCACTACGAGCTGGGCGTCGTGCACGTCCTCGAGGGGCGGTGCGCGGTGCGCATGTTCGACGGCTCGATCAGGGTGCTCTGAGCATGTCCGCGCCGCTCGTCAGCGTTGTCGTCCCGGCGTACAACCACGAGCGCTACATCGCGAATGCCCTCGAGTCGGTCGCCGCGCAGAGCTATCCCGTCCTCGAGCTGATCGTCATCGACGACTGCTCCACGGACGGCACTGCGGGCGCGATCGAACGCTGGTGCGCGTCGCAATCCGCGTCTGGCCGCTTTCGCCGGATCCAGTTCGTGCGCAACGAGCAGAACGCGGGTGCGCATGCGAGCCTCAACCGCGGCATGGCCCTTGCCCGGGGCGCTTTTCTCTGCCTGCTTAACTCTGACGATTTCTTCGCTCCCACGCGGATCGCGACGCTGCTCGGCCGCATGGAAAGCGAAGGCTCGCGCTTCGGATTCTCCGCGGTCATGCCGGTGGACGACGCCGGCCGGCAGACGCTGGAATCGCCGCTGGCGAGGCGGATCGCCACGGCGCGCGAGGAGCTTGCGGCGCTCCCGTCAGCCAGCTTCGGATTCATCTTCCGTCAGCTCGCGATCTCGACCGGCAATTTCCTGCTGCATCGGTCCTTGTACGAGGAAATCGGCGGCTTCGCTCCCCTGCGCTACTGCCACGACTGGGACTTCGTGCTGCGCGCTGTTCTCCGCACCGAGCCGGTTTTCGCGGACGAGTACCTCTATTTCTACCGCTTCCACGCATCCAACTCGTTCGCGGCGCTGAACGACGTCGCCCGCCAGGAAACCGAAACAGTCCTGGCGAACTACTACGCGCGCTGCCTCTCGATCGCGGCGGCGAACGACAGGGCGCCGACGCCGCACAACTGGCCGGGGGTCTTCGAGCACTACATCGAGTTCTTCGAGCTCGAGCACCTGTGGACCAGGATTTGCCGGCAGCATGGGGTCGTCAACGGCTATCCGGTCTCGACGGGCGGCGGCCCGCGACTTTCCCGGTATGTGGCCGTCGACGATCAAGAGCCGGGAGCGAGCGTCGGCGCCTCGCTGCGGCAGGCCATCGGGTCGCTGCGGCGGGCGCGGGCGAAGGGATGGCGGCACGTGCCGCGCGTGGCGTACAACGCCTGCCGGCTCTGGCTGCGCTCCGGATCGTGACGGCGATGCCCGCCGAGCAGGCGCCGCGCAGGGGAGCAGTCGTCGTGGTCCTGGGCATGCACCGCAGCGGCACGAGCCTTGCCGCAAAGGCGATCAACGTGCTCGGCGTCGAGCTGGGCAACGATCTGTGGGGGCCGCGGGAAGAGGACAATCCCACCGGGTTCTGGGAAGACCGCGACGTGGTCGCGCTCAACAAGCGGTTGCTGGAGCGGGCGGGATTGGCTTGGAACTCGCTCGCGTCGGCGCAGGACGGAACCTGGACCGCCGCCCCGTTCGAGGCGCTGAAGCAGGAAGGGGTCGCGCTCGTGCATGAGCGCCTGTCGCGATACAGCACGTGGGGATTCAAGGACCCGCGTGCGGCCCGCGTGCTGCCGTTCTGGAAGGACATCTTCCGCACGCTCGGCATCACCGTCACCTATATCCTCACCGTGCGCAACCCCGTCAATGTCGCCGGGTCGCTGCAACAGCGCGACGGCCTGCCCGAGCTGCATTCACACATCCTCTGGCTCGAGCACATGTACTGGGCGCTGGCCGGCACCGCGGGCGAAAAACGCTGCTTCGTCGACTACGACGAGCTGGTGGAACAGCCCGTCGCGCAGCTGCACCGTCTCGCGCGCGAGCTCGGCATCGACATCACCGCGGGCATCACCGCGGGCATCGCCGGATTTGCCGATGGATTTGTGACCGACAGCCTGCGGCACAACCGCGCCGCCCCTGACGCCGGCGATCCCCGCGCCCCGGAAATCGCGGCGCGCCTCTATTCATTGCTGCGCGACGCCGCGCTGGGGAAGCGTGGGGAGCGGGCTCTCGCGGGCGAGCTCGAGAAGATCGACCGCCAGTTGCGCGAATGGAAGCCGGTATGCGATGCCCTGGACCAGACCGAGGCCCGGCTCGTGGCCGCCGGCGGCGCGATCGTCGAGCGTGATTTCTGGCTCGGGGAACTGCGCTCGCAGGTTACACGCCTTGGCGAGGAGAAATCCGAAATCGAGCAGATCGTGCGCGAGCACGGCGCCCGCCTGCAGGACTTTTACGCGCAGATCGTTAAGTTGGACGAGCAAAAAGGCGAACTGGAGGTGATGGTACGGGCGCGCGGCGCGCAACTCGTCGCGATGAACGCCGAGCTCACGGAAGTCAGCGCGCGGCTTGCGCAGCGCGATAGCGAGCTCTCGCGCATCAGGAAGCACTGGTACTGGCGCATCGCGCGCCTCTTCATCCGTTGAGCCGGCACCCGGCCCGACGGGCTATTGTTTGCCAGCGCCGGCGCCCGTACTAGTCCAGCACGACTTTCGCGGCGAGCGCGATCTGGAAGATGATCTGCACGACGTCTTTCCAGAATTGCCGCGGCTTCGATTGCACCTTCGGCAGCACCATG
>Ga0180065_1000071_pt1 | contig 17954 bp, 16 predicted proteins | sample EasRiv00A_16_10D_FD_121783 | JGI IMG/M metagenome (GOLD analysis project Ga0180065, IMG submission 121783) | Soil microbial communities from meander-bound floodplain in the East River, Colorado, USA - East River metaG ERMLT200A_16_10D | ecosystem: Environmental > Terrestrial > Soil > Floodplain ...
CAGCGAAGAGCCCGGCAACCTGATGCGCGCGGAGACCTCGCGGGACAACACCCACCTGTCCGACGCGCAATGCCGGCGGCTGCTCGAGCGTGGGAAAGCCAATGGCCTGCTCGCCCCGAAGCCGTGACTGATGAAACGAGACTGATCCAGCGAGACTGATGAAGCGAGTCTGGGGCGGCAGCCGCTGTTCCATTCACCATTCACCATTCACGCCGTTTGCCGGAAGAACTGGCACAATCACACTTTCGTCCAACGCCAATCGTTCGCAAGGGATCAACAACGTGGGCAAGAAGATAGCGGTAGTGGGCGCCGGGGCCATCGGCAGCAGCGTCAGCGCCGACCTCACCAAGGCGGATTACGACGTCACGGTCATCGACCAGTGGCCGGCGCAGGTTGAGGCGATACGCACCACCGGCATCCACGTCCAGATGAAGGACGGCGACATCAGGGTGCGGCTCAACGCCCTGCACCTGTGCGACCTCGCCTCGGCCAGACTGGAGTTCGACATCGTGTTCCTCGCGGTGAAGTCGTACGACCACCGCTGGCTGGCCGAATTCATCAAGCCCTACCTCAGGAGCGACGGCGTGCTGGTCGGCGTGATGAACGGCATGAACGACGATTCGCTCGCCTCCATCATCGGCCGGGAGCGGACGGTGGGCTGCGCGGTCGAGCTGTCGGCGGAGATCTTCACGCCCGGGCTGGTACAGCGCAATACCACGCACAAAGGCACCTGGTTCGGCGTGGGCGAACTCGACGGCTTCTACACGCCGCGCGTGAAGGAAATCGAAGCCATCATGAGCCACGTCGGCCGCTGCGACGTCACCAACAACATCTACGGCGCGAAATGGACCAAGCTCATCGCCAATACCATGACGATGGGGCCGCACGGACTGCTGGGACTGAAGAACGGCGAGGCGGCGTACCTGCCCGGCATGGCCGATATCGCCGCGAAGCTCGGCCGCGAGTCGCTCGCCGTCGGCACCGCGCTCGGCTACCGCATCGAGCCGATCTTCGGCCTGCGCGCGGACGAATTCGCCGGCTCCAGCGACGAGAACCTGGTGACGGCGCGGGACACGCTGATGAAGCACGTCGGCGGCAACTCCCGCACCGCCCCCATCCACGACCACATCAAGGGCCGCCGGAGCGAGATGGACTTCATCACCGGCGTGGTGACGCGAAAGAGCAAGGAGCTCGGCATCCCCACGCCGTTCAACGACGCCGTGCTCGAGATCGACCGCTGCATCAACAACGGCGAGATCAAGATGGAAGCGGCGAACTTTGACCTGCTCAAGCAACGGCTGCCGCTGTGATGCGATTACCCGCTACCGGCGGGTGGGCTATTAAATCTTCACCTTCGCCTGCTTGATGACTTTGCCCCAGCGGGCGATCTCGACTTTGAGAAACTCCGTCGCTTCTTTCGGTGTGTTGCCGACGGGTTCGCTGCCGCCCTTGGCCAGGACGTCGATGATGTCCCTGGACTTCAGCGCCTTGACGGTCTCGGCGTGGATCTTGGAGACGACGGTCGCCGGCGTCTTGCTTGGCATGATGATCATGTACCACGAGGTGGCCTCGTAACCCGGGATTCCGGATTCCGAGACCGTGGGAATGTCGGGCATCGAGCTGACGCGCTTCGGAGAAGTCACTGCAATCAGCCGTATTCGCCCGGCCTGGATCTGGCTGATCATCGCGAGCATCGGGTTAATGTAGAGGTGGGCGCGGCCGCTGACGAGATCGGGCATGGCGCCGCCGGTGCCCTTGTACGGGACGTGAGTTATTTGTACCCCGGTCATGCTCGTGAACATCTCGGCGGCGAGATGGGACGCAGATCCGGGACCGGAGTTGGCGGCGTTGAGCTCGAGCGGCCTGGCTTTCGCGTAGGCGATCAGGTCCTTGACGTTCTTCACGGGAAGCGCGTTGGTGACCGTTACTGCATAAGGTTGTGTCGCCAGGACCGTGAGCGCCGCGAGGTCCCGCAACGGGTCGTAGGGCAGCTTGGGCATGAGCGTCGCATTGATCGCGTGCGAGGGATTGACGACGGCCATCGTGTAGCCGTCAGGCGCCGCCTGCGCCGTCAGGTTGATGCCGATGGTCATGCCCGCGCCCACGCGATGGTCCACTACCACCTGCTGGCCCCAGGCCTCGGTGTACTTCTGGGCGAGCATGCGCACCATCACGTCGGACCCTCCGCCCGGCGCGGTCGGGACGATGATGCGTATGGGCTTGGTGGGAAAGTGCTGCTCCGCGGCCTGCAACAGAGCGCACGCCGCCAGCATTGAAACACCAGCAACAACGATTCCGACTCCCGAAGCTTTTTGCATGGACCCCCCTGGGCGTTATGTGGCCGTGCTTCCCTTCAGCATCCTACCCCCTCGGCCCAAGGAGTGGGAATTCCTTGCTTCACCCGTCAGCCGTCAGCCGTCACCGCCTTACTTCGCTACCGGCTTTTCAAGCGGCTCGATTCCGTCCAGCGTCTCGAAGCAGCGGGCCCTGGCCGTCCCGATGAAATCGGCCGTGTACGGCCTCGCCGCCGTGTCCTTCGTCATCGTCACGTAGAGATCGCTCCACAGCCCGCCCTTGCCGATGCGGCGCGCGAGGATGTACTCGTAGTCGGTGTAGTTCTTGAGTCCCCAGTTGGGCAGCGCGGCGATGCCGCGCCGGCTTGCCACCAGCTGGAGGATTGCGACGGTCAGTTCCGCGGTCCGGCGCTGCGGCCGTATCCCCGCCGGCTTCAGCACCTGTCGGATGAGGTCAATGCGATCCTCCGGCACCGGGTAGGTGATCAGCGTCTGGCCCTTGAAGTCCTGCGGCTCGAGCCAGCGCCTGGCCCGCAGGGGATGGTCCGTCGGCAGCACGGCCATGATCTCGAAGCGGAACAGCGGCGCGTGGACGAGGCCGCGCCGGCGCCTGGGCTCCGAGCCGATCACGAGGTCGGCGCGGTCTGCCGCCAACAGCCCGAAGGGATCGGGATGGAAGCCCGAAACGAGGTCGAGCTCGACTTCCGGCCAGTTGCGGCGGAACGTGTCCATGACCGGCATCAGCCAGTCGAAGCAGGTGTGGCACTCGAGCACGATGCGCAGCGCCCCCGATGGCTTGCCGGCAAGCTGGGCGAGATCACGCTCGGCGTCCTGGATCTGGCCGGTCACCGAGCGCGCGAGTGCGAGCAGGCGCTGCCCCGCCTCCGTCAACTCCACCGTCTGCCCCTTGCGCTTCACCACCGGGACGCCGGCATGCCCCTCGATCGCGCGCAGCTGGTGGGACAGCGCCGACTGGGTGAGATGCACCCGCTTCGCCGCCGCCGACACGCTGCCGGCCTCGGCCAGGGCGATGAGGGTGCGCAAATGCCGGATTTCGAGCATGGAATCACCTGCGAATTCGGACGTACATGAATACTATTCATATTGTATACAATAATCATCATTTTATTCATAGATGGTTCCAGCGTACGCTGCAAGGCCTCGAAAACCCGATTGGAGCCGCGCATGGCCATCGCACACGTACCCGGCTTCCCCCGCATCGGCGCGGCGCGGGAGCTGAAGTCCGCCCTCGAGGCGTACTGGAAGAAAGAGCTGCCGGAGTCCGGGCTGCTGGAGGCCGGGCGCGAACTGCGCAAGCGCCACTGGGCGCTGCAAAGCGCCGCGGGCCTCGATTACGTCACCGTCGGCGATTTCGCCTGGTACGACCACGTCCTCCAGACCATCGCCCATCTCGGCTGCCTGCCCGGGCGCTACGGCTACGACCCGCGGGCGTTAACCCTACCGCAGTACTTCACGCTCGCGCGCGGCAGCGCGGCCCACCCCGCCATGGAGATGACGAAGTGGTTCGACACCAACTACCACTACCTCGTGCCCGAGTGGAGCAAGTCCACGCGCGCCGAATGCGGCGTGACGTGGCTGTTCGACGAGGTGCGCGAGGCGCAGGAACAGGGCCACGCCGTCAAGGCCGCGATCGTCGGGCCGCTGACGCTGCTGCATCTCGGCAAGGTGAAAGGCGTGAATTTCGACAAGCTACGACTGCTCGAGCATTTCGTGCCCGCATACGAGCGCCTGCTCGCGCAGTTGAAAGCGCTGGGCGTCGAGTGGGTACAGATCGACGAGCCGGTGCTGGGGCTCGAGCTCGACCGGTCCTGGCGCAATGCGTTCGCGAAGGTATATGCCACGCTCGCGCCGTCTGCGTCGAAGATACTCCTTGCGACCTACTTCGAATCGGTGGCGGAGCACCGCGACCTGCTGAAGTCCCTCCCCGTCTCCGGCGTTCATCTCGACCTCGTGCGCGGGGGCGGGCAACTCGACGCCTTCCTCGACGGCTGGCCGGAGTCCAAGGTGCTCTCGCTCGGCGTGGTAGACGGCCGCAATATCTGGCGCGCGGATCTCGACGCCGCGCTCGCGCTGCTCAGGCGGGCGCGCGCGCGGCTCGGCGAGCGGCTATGGATATCGGCGAGCTGCTCGCTGCTGCACGTTCCCGTGGACCTCGCGCAGGAGACGAAGCTCGAACCCGCGATCCGCGGCTGGATCGCGTTCGCCGCGCAGAAGCTCGGCGAGATTGGCGCGCTAAAGCGGGGGCTGCTGTCTGGCGAAGGCGCCATCACGGAAGCGCTCGCGTCATCGCGCGAAGCAAAGGCGTCACGCCGGGAGTCTCCCCGCGCGCGCTTCGAGCCGGCCAGCCGGCGGATCGCCGCGGTCAGCGACCGGGACACCCGCCGCAAGTCGGCCTTCGACGTGCGCATCCACCAGCAGCGCGAGCGGCTGCGCCTGCCGCTGCTGCCGACGACTACCATCGGCTCGTTCCCGCAGACCGCGGAGATCCGCCGGGCGCGCGCCGCCTTCAAGCGGGGAGAAATCGGCTTCCTGCAATACCGCGAGGCGATGCGCGCCGAAATCCGCCTCGCCGTGTTGCGGCAGGAAGCGCTGGGGCTCGATGTGCTCGTGCACGGGGAGGCAGAGCGCAACGACATGGTCGAGTACTTCGGCGAGCGGCTGCTGGGGTTCGCCTTAACCGCCAACGGCTGGGTGCAGAGCTACGGCTCGCGCTGCGTGAAGCCGCCCATCATTTACGGTGTCGTCTACCGTCCGGAGCCGATGACCGTGGAGTGGACAGGCTATGCCCAGAGCCTGACCGAGCGCCCGGTGAAAGGCATGCTGACGGGACCGGTGACGATGCTGCAGTGGTCGTTCGTGCGCGACGACCAGCCGCGCGAGACCACGGCGCTGCAGATCGCGCTGGCGCTGCGGGACGAAGTGCGTGACCTGGAGAAAGCCGGCGTCGCGGTTATCCAGATCGACGAGCCGGCGTTCCGGGAAGGGCTGCCGCTGAAGAAGCGCGACTGGCCGCATTACCTCGACTGGGCGGTGCGGGCGTTCAAGCTCGCCTCGTGCGGAGTCGCGGACGCGACGCAGATCCATACTCACATGTGTTACGCCGAGTTCAACGACATCCTGCCGGCCATCGCCGCGCTCGATGCCGACGTGATCACCATCGAGGCCTCGCGCTCCGACATGGAGCTGCTCGACGGCTTCGGCGCGTTTCGCTATCCGAACGAGATCGGCCCCGGGGTATACGACATCCACTCGGCACGGGTGCCGGGCGCCGACAGTATGCTGCAGCTGCTGGAAAAGGCCGCGGAAACGGTCCCGCTGGAGCGCCTGTGGGTCAACCCGGACTGCGGCCTGAAGACGCGCGGCTGGCCCGAGACCGAAACCGCCCTCGCCAACATGGTGGAAGCGGCAAGGCGGCTGCGCGCCCGCCACGGCGAGAACGCCACGCGTGACTAGATAAGGGTGACGGGATAAAAGGCAACTGCGATTCATCGACGCCGCGCTGCGCAAGCCTATACTGACGGACTACCCGGCGCGGCTCCATGGATTCGCGGACGAGTAGATCGAGTCGCCGACTTCGTCACTGAGTCCCACCTGTGGCCGGGAATAAGATCTATGATGCCAGTGTTTATGCTGCGCGGGTCCCATCGACTATCCACTGGAGGAATGCAATGAGCAAGACCAAACTTGGCGTGGTTGCGGCTGTCGTGTTGCTGATGCCGGGCTGGGGCGCCGGTGCGCAGACGCAACAATCCGGCATGACGTTCTTCATTTCCAGCGCGGGATCCGGCAAAGGCGCCGATCTCGGCGGCCTGGCGGGCGCGGACCGGCATTGCCAGTCGCTCGCCGCGGCGGCGGGCGCGGGCAAGCGCACGTGGCGCGCCTATCTCAGCACGACCGCCGCCGGCGGCTCGCCGGCCGTGAATGCGCGCGACCGTATCGGCAAGGGCCCGTGGCACAACGCGGAGGGCAGGCTCATCGCGCGTAATGTCGCCGAACTGCATGGCCTCAACAACATCAACCGGACGTTCGCGCTGACCGAAAAGGGAACCAAGGTCAACGGCCGGGCGGAGTCGCCCAACACGCACGACATCCTCACCGGCTCGCAGCCGGACGGCACGGCGATCGCGGGCGACGCCGCCAAGACGACCTGTGGCAACTGGACGATGAGCGGCGAGGGCGCCGCGATGGTCGGCCACCACGACCGCTGGGGCCTGCGCGATGACGCGCCTTCCATATCCTGGAACTCCTCGCACCCCTCGCGCGGCTGCAGCCAGGCCAACCTGGTAAGCTCGGGCGGTGCGGGGCTGCTCTATTGCTTCGCCACGAACTGAGAATCCATGATGGTTGATGGGTGATGAGGGTTTAACCCCATCACCCCATCACCCGTCACTTCATCACTTCGTCACCGTATCACCGACGGCGCCACGGAGAAAAGAGGGCCGGGCAGCGCTGTCAGCGGGGACGGCGCCCAGTTGCCTGAGCACGGCCAGCGCCGACGCCTGCAACCGCCAGCACGGCGAGCGCAGGGCTGACTCCGCGGCGCGCACCGCCGACGCGCGCAAGGCCGTGTCGGCCGCGGCGGTGCCGCGCAGCCGCAGCGCCGCCGAGCGCACGCCGCATCCTGGCTGCGCATCGAGCGCCGCCAGGATGCGCTCCAACTGCGGCGGCGGCGGCGGACGCGCGCGCAGCGCGAACGCGAACGCACCCGCGAACGGCGTCGCGGGCTGCTCCGCGAGAACCTGCTCAAGCGCGATCCACATCTCCGCCGCCTGCCCGGGCGCAGCGCCGACGAACGCGCAGCGCAGCACGGGACTGAGCGCCCAGGAAACGTTGAAATCGTCGGCTGGCAGCTCCGCGAGAGTCGCCCGCAGCCGCGCCGTCAGCCGGCGCTGCGTCTCGGCGTACGCCGCGGCGTCGGCGGCACCGCCCGCGAATCCCACACCTGACTTGCGCAATGCCTCGGCGGACGACAGGGTATTGTCAGCCGCGCCCGGTTGAACCGTGGGGCAATCCAGCTCGCCCGACGCCTCGTGCGCCGGCGGCGCGCTGGCGTACGGGCCGCCGTATGAGGCGGCGTCCCGCGGCTGCGCAAACACCTTGCCTTCACGCACGAAAACGGCCCGGGCCGAGTCGTAGACGAGCAGGCCCGAAGTAGGCAGGCGGCGCGACCACTCGGCGCGGCCCCACGAGTTCGGGTCGGCGCCCAGGCTCCAGCGATCCGCGCCGCCCGTGTCCACGAGCAGGCCCACGCCATTCGCGGTCGCCGCACCCTGGGCAAGCACCTGCGCCTGGTAACTGTCGTCGCCCGAGCCGTCGAACAGCACGCCCACGGCGAGATCCAGGCCCATGCCCTGGCCCACGCCGAAACTCAACTCGTAGGAGTCGTTGCCGGATTCGTCGCGCAGCAGGCCGACCGCCTCGTGCACGCCGTTGCCCTGCGCGTAACGGACGGCGCGGTAGCGGTCATCACCGCCTCCGTCCCATAGCAGGCCCAAGCCGTAGTAGTAGCCGGTGCCCTGGGCAAACATCTCCGCCTCATAGAGGTCGTTGCCGGCATCGTCGCGCAAGATGCCGATGCCGCCGCCAAGCGTCGTCCGCGCTCCCAACGCGGCGCCCTGCGCCCAGCTGCGCCCTCCGCCGCGTCCGTAGACGTCGGGGAGACCGCCCGCAACGTAGGCGTCGTTGCCGCCGCGATCCCACAGCAGGCCCACGCCGCCCGCCAACCCAAATCCCTGGCCGCCGGCGCGCAGGCGATAGGTGTCTTTGCCTCCCAGGTCCACGAGCACGCCGAGGCCGAAGGCGGCGGCCCCCTGACCGAACACCTCCGCGGCATAGGAGTCGTCGCCGGAGAAATCCACCAGCACCGCGGCACCGGCGATGGCCGCGCCGAGCCCCGGCCCGGTCATCACATAACTGTCGTTGCCCGAGAAATCCACGATGGCAGACAGTGCATGCACGGCGAGGTCGGAGCCGCGATAGCGGTCGTCGCCGCCGAGATCGATGATCACGGAGACTACCCCGCCCATCGCCGGCGCTCGCACATAGGTGTCGTTACCGCCGGGATCCACGATCACCGCGGCGTCGGGCCCATGCACGTCGTCGCCATGGCTGCCGATTGCGACAACGCCGACGGCTGAGTCGAAGCGCACGGCCTTGTCCGGGAACCGCAGGCGTCCATCGGACTCGCGTAGAGCCCGAACGAAATGCGCGGTTGCATTGAGGAATCTCGTGGTGGCGCGGTCGAGCGCGACTTGATCCACGCCGGCAGCGACGGCGCGCAGCCGGTCGGCCGACGGCAGATGGTCGCGAAGCTCGAGGACGAGCGCCTGACCGTCGATCGGAGCACCGCGCACCGCCGTCCGCAGGATGCGCTGCACCTCGGCCAGCTCGCCGAGATAGACGTCGAGCAGGTCGCGCAGCGGTGCCGGCATCTCGCCCGGCACGGGCTGGGGCTGTGGCGCCGCGGATGCTTCGTCCACGAAGCGCCGCAGCGCTCCGGGCACGGTGCGATAGAAGAGCGTTGCGGCGTCCGCCGCCGCGAGCGGCCCCGCCAGCAGCTCGCGCACAACGGGCGGCGCGGTGGGCGGCGGCGGCGCCTCATGACGGACGACGTTGTCTATTACCGACAGGGCGTCGGGACCGAGCCCGCGGCGCGCCAGGATGGCGTCAACGCGCGCTCGGAGCGAGTCGGTGGTCGCGATCCCCGCCGGCGGCAGAGTCGCGCACGCAGCGGCGAGCAGGCCCGCCGCCGCGCAGATAACCGTGAATGGTGAATGGTAAATGGTGAGTGGCCCCCCTCACCCCGCCTTCTCCCCCGCTCGGGGAGAGGAAATGATGTACGTCACTTCGTCACTGCGTCACTCCGTCACTGCATTACTTCTCACTGCCTGCGGCCTGCTGCGCGCGCTGCTGCATCTGCTCCTGCATCTGGTCTATCTTCTGCTGCGCGCGATCCTGGGTGCGCTTTCCTTCCTCAATTTCCTGCTTCTTGATGGAAGCGCCGGTCGCGGCGGTAGTGGCAGTATCCACGCCGCAGCCGGCGAGCATGGCCACGGCAACAACAAAGATAAGATTTCTCATGGGTTCTCTCCTTGAACGACGTGAATCGTGAGTCGTGATTCGACCCCCCGTCCCTCGACCCTCGTCACTCGTCACTCGTCAATCGGCGTTGGCGCCCACCGCAGCTTTCGCCCCCTTGTCGAGGCGCCTGAGAATCTTGATGCGCTGGACGGTGTCGCCGGCAAGGTGCGTCCACACCATCGCGTCGCGAACCAGCTTGTCCACGCGCGCGACCATCATGCAGCCCTCGGCGCCGTGGACTTCCATGTTGAGGCGCGTGACGCGCTGGATCACGTCGGTGGACCAGTTCATCACCAGGCCGGCGTTGGCGGAGTGTTCCTTGTGGTCGTGCTGCCAGGCCACCCGCATCACGTACGAGCGCAACGCCTCGGTCAGCGCGTACATCTCGTTCAACTTCAGCTGGACCAGCTGGTGCTCCATAAGGTACCTGCCGGCGCGCTTGTGCGTCTTCGCGAAATTCATCGCCAGCTCACAAGCGTCGTCGCACACGCCGAGCGCGTTGGCTGCGAGCTCGAGGTCGCCGAAGATGTCGCCGCCGGTGGTGTCGCCCTTGCCCGCCTTGACCGAACCGGTGCCGACGTCGCCCACGACGTTGGCGTGCGGCACGCGTGCGTTCTCGAATATGAGCTCGGCGTTCTGATAGAAGCGCCAGCCGCGCTTGTTGAACACCTTGCCGATACGGAAACCGGGCGTGCTCTTCGGCACCATGAACAGCGTGCCGCCCTGCTTGATGTTGACGTCCGGGTTGCTGCGCGCGTCGACGAAGAACAGCGAGCCCACGCTGCCGTTGGCAATGAAACATTTCTCGCCGTTCAGGATCCACTCGTCGCCCTTGCGCTCGGCGCGCAGGCGGTAGCCGGCCTTGGGATCGTCCTCCGGCGGCAGGCGGTTGTCGGAGCCGGCATTGGGCTCGGTGATACCGCGGCCCATTACGTAGCGGTGGTCGGCGAGGAAGGGCTTGAGAAAGCGCTCCTTCTGGTTCTCGGTGCAGGCCGACGCGATGAGATGGCTCCACTTCCAGTTCTGGCTGAAGGCTTTGGACATGGCGCTGTCGCCGCGCGCGAGCTCCGCCATCACCAGCGCCTGCGACACGAAATCCGCGCCGGGGCCGCCCCATTCCTTGGGCACCGCCAGCGTGCGGAAGCCCAGCTTCGAGCCCATCTCGATGATGTTCCAGTCCCATGGCTCGAACGCGCCCTCAATCTGGTCGCGCTCGAGCGAGCGCGGACGCAACTCGTCGTCAGAGAACTTGCGCGCCTCCGACTGCCAGTGGCGTTGCTCTTCGTTCAGTGAAAAATCCATCTTTGCTCCTTGACTGCGTGATGGGTGATGAGTGATGGGTGATGGGACGAAACCCGTCACCCCCGCGCACTACCCATTACTCATTACCCATTACCCTGCCGCGGCCTCATGCCGCGGCGGCTGGCCGCTGGTAGCCGGCGACCGCCTCGGCTACCGCGAGCTTGGCCGCGCCGTCGGCGTCGTCGGCGTGGAGGAATACCATCGAGTCGTGCACGTACTTCTGCAGCGGCATGTCGCGCATCACGCCCATGGCGCCGAAGCACTCCGCCGCCAGCAGCGCGACCTCGTTGACCGCCTCCGCGGTGTAAACCCGCGCGATGACGTGAAACGGAAGCCCGGGCGCGCTGCGGTCGGCGACGGCCTCGGGATGGTCCAGCAGCCAGGCCGCCTTCCAGATCATGCCGCGCGCCAGCTCCAGCTTGATCGTGCACTCGGCGAGCTTGGTGCCGATCGCCTGGTGCTCGATGATGTTGCGCCCGCCCTGGCGCCGGATTTTCGAGTAGTCCACGGCGGCATCAAAGGCGACGCGGCCCAGGCCGAGATTGATCGCCGCGAGCTGCGTGACGCCGCGCGCCGCATCCACACCCTGCGCGAACGGGCTCGCCCCTTCGGCTCCGAGCAGGTGGTCCGCCGGTACCTTGCAGTCCTTGAACGTTACGCCGGCGCCCGCGCCGTGATGCCAGCGGATGCCTTCGCCGACGGCTTTAAGCGGCTCGCGCACCGTCAAGCCGGGCGCATTGCGTGGCACGAGCAGCGTGGTGAATCCCTTGCCGGTTTTCGCCTGGACCGCGAACAGCTTTGCGACCAGCGCATTCGCGACGAAAGGCAGCGTGCCGTTGATCACCCAGTCGTTGCCCTGTTTCGCCGCGACCAGGTCGGATCCGCTCTCCACGGCCATCGGACGGTGGTAGCACCAGCCAGCGCCGGCACCGGAGTCGCGCCCCGCGAAAGCGAGATGGAAGCGGTCGTCCTCGACGAACTTCGACAGGAAGCGCTTGCGCTGCCCGGGCGACATCAGCCGGTCGAACAGCACATGGGAGAGCGCCGAAGTCTGACCCAGCACGGCCGCGAGATCCACGTCGCCCGCGCCCAGTTCCTCCATGACGATGCAGCAGGTGAGGCCGTCGGCGCCCGCGCCGCCCGCGTCCTCGGACAGGGCGAGAGTGCGCAATCCCATCTGCGCGGCCTTGTCGAGCAGGTCCGCGAGCAGCGGTTTCTCGAATGGCTGCAGCCGGTCCGGGTGCAGCGCAATCGGCTTGATCTCGCTCTCGACGAAATCCCGCACCGTGTCGCGGAATTCCAGTTGTTCGGGGGTGAGTTGAAGGTTATACATTTCAAAGTTCCAGGTTCAAAGATTCAGGTTCCAGGTTCTACGTTCTGGTTCAGGTCGAGAGCCGCAAGTTTAACAGTGCCCGGGAAGGCCGTGTCAGCATGTGGAATCTGGCGCGGCTGTTGCAGTCGAACTTATAATGGACTATATTCAGTCCTGTTGCTCCAACCGGAAACCCCATCATGCGCTCATCTCAAATCAAACCGATTAGCTACCTGAAAGCGAACGCTGCGGAGGTGCTGGAGCGGCTGGCAGAAAGTCAGGAACCGATGTTGATCACGCAAAATGGCGAAGCCAGGGCCGTGATGCAGGATGTCGCCTCGTACGAGGCGACGCAGGAAACGCTGGCCCTGCTCAAGATTCTGGCGCTGGGCAACCGCGAGGTCGAGGCGGGGCGGGTCAAGCCTGTCGCTGACGTCGTTCGCCGGCTGCGCGCGAAGAAGAACGGCGGTTGATGCGTTACGAAGTCCTGATTACGCAGGGCGCGGAACGCGACCTGGAGGAGATCTACGATCACATCGCCGAATTCGATTCGCCGGAGAAAGCAGAATACGTCTTGAGCCGGTTGCTCGAAGTGGCCGAACGCCTGGCCACTTTCCCCGATCGCGGCCCGCACCCGAAAGAACTGCAGGCGCTCGGCATCCGGGAGTATCGCCAGACCTACTTCAAACCGTATCGGCTCATCTACCGTGTGATCGGCAAGCAGGTTTTCGTCTACCTGATCGCCGACGGCCGGCGGGAGATGCAGTCGCTGCTGGCAGGCCGCCTTCTCGGCGCTTGATGACCCGACAAAAGATCGGTCACTTCATCCTGCTGCCCGCCAGCGTTTTGAGTTCCTGGTGCAGCACGTCGGGGATGTTGATACCCTCTACACGCGCCTTGGCGGCCGTCTGCTGGCGCCGCGCGCCGGGCAAACGCACGCCCTCGTCCGCGAGCATCTTCGTGATCATCACCTCCAGGCGCGAGAAACGGGATTCGGCGCCAGCCAGCGCATCCGGATCCATTGCCAGGATAGCGTGGCCGATGCGCGGCTTGTTGCCGGGCTCGAAGTAGGAGTCGCTCTCTAAGCTGAATGCCGCCCCGGTCAGCGCGGCTTTCGGGTCGGTGGTCGGATTGCCGTCCTTGTCCACCGCCCAGCCGAGCCTAGTCGAGCTTGATCCCTGACTTCTTCGCCACGTCGGCCCACTTCACCGCTTCAACGCGAAAGAACGCCGCAAACTCGCTGGGTGAATTTCCCACCGGCGTCGCGCCCTCGGCTTCGATGCGCTGCTTGACGTCGGGCGCGGCAACCGCTTTCACCACTTCGCGGTGCAGCCGGTCGAGAGTAGTCTGCGGAGTGCGGGCTGGCGCGAAAAAGCCGTTCCATTGCACCGCCTCATTACCCGCGACGCCGGCTTCCTGCATCGTCGGCACCTCCGGCGCCGCCGTCGACCGGGTCGGCGCCGCGACGCCCAGCCCGCGTAGCTTGCCGGCCTTGAACTGTGGATGCGCGACGGGCATCACCAGAAAAGCGAGCTGGGTCTCGCCCGACATCAGGCTGACCACGGCGGGGGCGGCTCCCTTATACGCCAGATGGCTGAGTTCGACGCCGGTCTTGAGCCGCATCAGCTGCATTGCCAGGTGCGACATGGTCGCGGGCCCGGCCGACGCGTAGTCGAGCGCACCCGGCTTCGACTTGGCCAGGACGACGAGCTCCTTCACGCTGCGAACGGGCAACGACGGGTGAACCGCGAGCACGAACGGGTACGAGGAGGCCATCGAAATGGCGGTGAAGTCCCTGACCGGGTCATAGGCGAGCTTCCGGAACACCGCCGGACTGATGGAAAGGGACGAGTTAGCGAAGAGAAGCGTGTATCCGTCCGGCGCGGACCTGGCAGCGAGTTCCGCCGCGATGTTGGCGCTTGCGCCGGGACGGTTCTCGACGACCACCGTCTGCCCGAGCGCGCCGGTCAGCTTCTGTGCGAACACGCGCGCGATCAGGTCGCTGCCGCCTCCCGCGGGAAATCCCACGATAACCCTCACCGGCCTGGTGGGATACTCCTGCGCCAGGGCCGGTAACGCCGGCAGGCACGCCAACATGACTGCGAACGCAAGCGAGTGTTTCATTGTTTTCTCCACCTCGTTCCTACTTGTGGTGACGGCTGACGACTGACGGGTGACGGCTTTCGCGCAAGGAACGCACTTCGTCACTTTAGCACTTCGTCACCCATCAAGCGGCGCGCGATCGGCCTTGCCGCGGGCGCCTCGTCTCGAGCCCGATGGCGCAAACATCGCTTTCGCGACCACCCGCACATGCTCGACGAAGAGCTGAACCACCGGGCTGACGGTTCGATTCTTCAGCGTCACGATCGCAATGGGCCGCGGCTTGATCCGCAGATCGCATGGTGCACGCCGAGTCTCCGTCCGAATTCACCGCCTTCATCAAGGCTGAACGCGAGCGCATCGCCCGCGTCGGCCGGCAGGTCGGCATTGCGCTAGACTAGGAGTTCAGCCTTCCGTCAATTTCCCAGGAGCCGACACGCATGGCGACCTATCATCCTTCCATCACTGACGAACAGGCAGCGCTGATCCGCAGCGCTGCGATGTTTTTCGTCGCATCTGCGGACCCACAGTTGGCGAGCGGTCCCAACGAAGTCGGCCCTGTGAATGTTTCGCCCAAGGGCGGCGTCTCGCTGCATATTCTCGGCCCCAACCGGGTGGCCTATCTGGATTACCGTGGTTCCGGCAGCGAAACGGCCAGGCATTGCGCAACAGGAGGCCCCATCACGGTCATGGTCTGTTCGTTCGAGGAAGAAGACGCCGCCATCGTCCGGCTGTTCGGCAGGGCGCGCGCTACACCCCTTGACGGCTCGCCATTGGCGCAGCTATTGCTTCAGCATCCGGCGGCGGAGCTGAAGGGGGCAGCGCGGCAGGTGATCGTAGTCGAGATCGAACAGACGATGACGAGCTGCGGCTATGGCGTCCCGGTCATGAAGTTCGTGCGCGAGAGGCGCATAGCCGACCGTGGGCGCCGCTATAAGGACGGCAAGGCGGCGCGCATTCCGGTTTCGACGTAGGGAATAATCAGGGACAGTCTTTCCCCGATTGTTACGCGGCGACGTTTTCTTTCAGAAGTGTCTCGCCGGGCTTCACGCGCGTAAAGCGCACCGGGCGCGTGGAGATCTCGAAGCGGCCCTTGCGCCAGCCGACGCAGACGTAGCGCGAGCTGTCGAGGTCGCCCACCTCGGGGAAATCCGAGCGGTAGTGCGCGCCGCGCGAGTCCTCGCGCGCCACGGCGGAGGCCAGGATCGATTTCGATACCAGCAGCAGGTTCTTGAGATTGAGCCAGTCGTGCCATGTCATGTTGAAGGCCAGGTTGGACGCATCGACGCCGGCCGCGTCAAGCCGCACCTCCAGCTCGTCTAGCGCGCCCTCCGCCCGCACAAGGCTCGCCGCATCGCGGACGATTCCGACATCGTCCCACATTACGTCGTAGAGCCGCTCCCGGATCGCGTTGAGGTCGCCAGGTCGCCTGCTCAATGGCGCAGTCGCACAAGCGACTGCGTTTTCGACGGTCGCTTCATCTGGCTCGTGGAAGTTTCCATTGTGGCGTACCCATCCTGGTATGACATCTCCGGCGATACCACCGAAGACCGTCGAATTGGCGACGCCGTTGCCGCCTAGGCGGTTGGCGCCGTGCACGCCGCCGGTGTCCTCGCCGGCAGCGAACAGCCCCGGCAGGTCCGTCGTGCAATCGCCCCGGAACACGACGCCGCCCATCATGTAGTGCGCCGTCGGCACCACTTCCACGATCCCGCCGGCGAGGTCGAAGCCGCAGTCGGCGCAGCGCTCGACCATGCCCTTGAACTCCTTGCGCACCCGCTCCGGGCCGAGATGCGCCATGCTGATGTACACGCCTCCGTTGGGCGTCGTTCTGCCCTCCCGCATCTCGGCGTAGATCGCGCGCGAGACAATGTCGCGCGTCGCGCGCTCGCCCTTCGCATCGTAGCGGCTCATGAAGCGGTTCTTCGCCCCGTTGAGGAGGTAGCCGCCCGATCCGCGCAGGCCCTCTTCCAGAACGGTGCCGGTCATGCGTGTGCCGGTCCCCGCGAGCAGTCCCGTCGGGTGGAACTGCACCATCTCCATATCGCGCAACGTCAGCCCCGCGCGCAGGGCCATCGCCATGCCGTCGCAGGTCTTGTCGCCGGACGGCGTGTGGTACTTGTACATGGTGGGGCCGCCGCCGGTGGCGAGCAGCACCGCCTGCGCCTGGACGAACACGAACTCGCCACTCCTGACGTCTATCATCAGCACGCCGGCGAGCGCACCGCCGTCCCGGCTCTTGATGAACTCGATCGCACGATGCTCTTCCAGGCGCCCGATGCCACGCGCCCAAACCTGTTCGGCAAGGCGATTGATGATCTCGATGCCGGTAAGATCACCCTTGTGCACGGTGCGGTCGAAGGTCTGCCCGGCGAACGCCTTCTGGTGGACGGTGCCGTCGGGGTTGCGGTCGAAGAAGCAGCCGAGCTCGTTCTCGAGCTCGCGGATGCGCTCCACCGCAACGCTGACCAGCGTCCAGGCGAGTTCCTGGTCGGGCAGCCACTTGCCGCCTTCGATAGTGTCCATGAAATGCCGCTCGACCGAGTCCCCGGGCGCGAGCGCGACGTTGTAGCCGCCCTGCACCATGCGCGTGCAGCCGCATTTCCCGAGCAGGCCTTTCACTGCGATGGTGATCGAGAGCTTGGAGTCGGCCTGGTGCGCGTGCAGCGCCGCGAACAGCCCCGCCCCGCCGGAACCGAGTATGAGAATGTCGGTTTTCAACCTACGCATTAAATTAGCCGCCAAGACGCCAAGAACGCCAAGAGAACCTATACAAAATGAAAGAATGAAAAACCACGAACGAAGACTATAAAATTCGAGTTGTTTCTGGTGTGTCCGGCTGTTTATTTATTATCTTAGTTTTTCTTGGCGGCCTTGGCGCCTTGGCGGCTAATTTCCGGTTTTCACTCCAAGTGAAGCAAGAGCGGCGGCGCGCTTGGCGCGCGCCTGCGCGTTCACTTCCGTGTAGAGGCTGCCGTCGTGGCTGTCCATCGACACCAGCAGCGGGCCGAAGCCCTTCACGCGGAATTTCCACAGCGACTCGGGATGGAGATCGTCGAGATCCACGTCCTCGATTTTCTCGATCCACGTCGTCTCCAGCGCCGCCGCGCCGCCGACGACGGCGAGATAGATACCCCCCAGGTCCTTGAACGCCTGCGCCGAGCCCTCGCGCAATCCGCCCTTGCCGATGATGATGCGCGCCCCGTACTCGCTCATCAGCGGGCGGGTGAAGCGCTCCATGCGGTCGCTGGTGGTGGTGCCGACGCAGATCGGCTCGTAACCGGTCGGGGCAGCTTTGGTCTCGCCCACCCACCTCACGTTGGGCGCGGTGTGGATCAGCGCATGGCCTCGCAGGTCGAAGCGCGTCTTGCGGCCGCGGTCGAACAGGTGGATGCACGTCGCGTCGCGGATGCCGAAGAGCGTGCCGTTCAGCGTGACCGTGTCGTTGACGCGGAGCTTCCTGACCTGCTCCTCCGTCACCGGCATCTGAAAATCAAAATGCGCCACAGAAGGCCCCAATTAACCGCCAAGACGCCAAGGCCGCCAAGAAAAGCAAGAAAAACAATAATTACTTTCAAGAACTGCAAGAACGCTGAAACGAGAAAGCGATTCGTCTTGGTTGTTAATTCTCATTGTTTCGGTTCTCTTGGCGGCCTTGGCGTCTTGGCGGTTCAATCTAGAAACCATACGTCACGCCGCCAGGCGTGAAGGTGGCGCGGGCGCGGCGGGCGGAGTGGCACTGCATGTTCACCGCCACCGGGTTCATCGTGATGTGGGTCGCGGCGATTTCCACGTGCACCGCGAACGAAGTCGAGTCGCCGCCCAGCCACTGGGGCCCGACGCCC
>Ga0180065_1000072_pt1 | contig 17342 bp, 13 predicted proteins | sample EasRiv00A_16_10D_FD_121783 | JGI IMG/M metagenome (GOLD analysis project Ga0180065, IMG submission 121783) | Soil microbial communities from meander-bound floodplain in the East River, Colorado, USA - East River metaG ERMLT200A_16_10D | ecosystem: Environmental > Terrestrial > Soil > Floodplain ...
CCCACGTCCGCGCCTTCATCCGCAGAGAACGCGAACGGCTGGGTCTTCGGAATTTTCCCTTCGGCGAGCTTCTTGCCACCAACGCTCAGGATCGACTTGCCGCCCGTGCCCGGCTTGGCTGCATCAGGGATGAACTCGTACACGATGGTGTGCTTCCCGGGCGCAAGGGCTGTAGTGCTCGCGATATTGGTGCGTTCCAAGCCGAACCAGTTGTACTCGTGGTGCACCTTGCCGTCCTTCATGTACAGGACCCAGCCGCCGAAGTAGCCGGCCTGGGCGATGATCACGCCCTGCGCTTTGGCGTCCTTCACCTCCACCTCGGCGGTGACGGTGTGGTGCACCCCCTTCACGTTGATGAAGGCGTTCTCCATCATGCCCGTCATGCCCGGGTAGACCGACAGCGACTTGCGGCCGCCCAGCAGGTCGGGACGGCCCGCGATGGCTGGGTTGAATCGCTCGGCGCGCCGGTCGTCGATCGGCAGCACGTGGTTGCGCACGGCCTCCTTCATGAATACGCCCTGCAGTTCCTTCAACTTCTCCGGGTGCTTCTGGGCCAGGTTGTTCGCCTGGCTGAAGTCCTCGTTCACGTTGTAGAGCTCCCACACGTCGTCCTTCAAGGGGGGTATTTTCGCGGCCATATCCCAGGGGATGGAATGCCGAGTGCAGGCCACCCAGCCCTCATGGTAGATGCCGCGGTTGCCGAACATCTCGAAGTACTGGGTCTTGCGCCGGTCGGCGGCCTTGGCGTTATCGGCCGAGTACAGCATCGAGACGCCATCCATGGGCCGCTGCTTGATGCCGTTCACCAACTTGGGATGCGGTAATTTCGCGGCTTCCAGTACGGTGGGAGCGACGTCGACCACGTGATGGAACTGGTTGCGGACCTCGCCTTTGGCCTTGATGCCCTTGGGCCAGTGCAGCACCATGCCGTTGCGCGTGCCGCCGAAGTGGCTGGCCACCTGCTTGGTCCACTGGAACGGCGTGTTGCCCGCCCAAGCCCAGCCGATGGCGAAATGGGGAAACGTAGTGGCGTCGCCCCAGGCGTCGATGTGCTGCATCATCTGGTCGGCTTTGCCGATGATGCCGTTCAGCGCCATCATCTCGTTAAAAGTGCCTTCCGGCCCGCCTTCGGCGCTGGCGCCGTTGTCACCCACGATGTAGTAGAAGACCGTGTTTTCCATCGCGCCGATCGCCTGCAGTCGCGCCACCAGCCGTCCCACTTCATGGTCGGTGTGCGCAGCGAAGCCGGCGAAGGTTTCCATCTGGCGCTCAAAAAGCCGCTTCTGCGCGGCGCTCATGTCTGCCCAGGCGGGGATCTCCTTGGGCCGGGGGGTGAGCTTGGCGTTGGCGGGAATCACGCCCAGCTTCTTCTGGCGGGCGAAAGTCTCCTCGCGCAGCTTGTCCCAGCCGCCGCTGAACTGCCCCTTGTACTTGGCGATCCACTCCTTGGGCGCATGGTGCGGCGCGTGCGTCGCACCGGTGGCGAAATACATGTAGAAGGGCTTGCCCGGCGTGAGGGTCTGCTGGGCGCTGACCCAGTTGATCGCCTGGTCGGTCATGTCCACGGTGAAGTGGTAGTCGGGGCTTTGCTTGTGCTCGACGCGCACCGTGCCGTCGTAGATGGCCGGGGCCCACTGGTTGGTCTCGCCGCCGATGAAACCGTAAAACTTGTCGAAACCGGAGCCCGTGGGCCAGCGGTCGTACGGACCGGAGACCGAGACCTCCCAGGGCGGAGTTTCGTGGTACTTGCCGAAGGCGGCGGTGCTGTAACCATTCTGGCGCAGGATCTCGGCCAGGGTCGTGATGGTCCGTGGGCGAATGCCGGTGTTGCCGGGAAAAGCGGTGGCAAGCTCCATGATCGCGCCGGCGTTGTTGGCATGATGGTTGTGGCCGGTCAGCAGGGCCGTGCGCGTGGGGCTGCAGAGCGCGGTGGTGTGGAAGCGGTTGTACTTGAGGCCACCGGCCGCCAGCTTCTCCACCGTGGGCATGCTGATGGGCCCGCCGAAGGCGCTGCTGTGCCCGAAGCCGATGTCGTCGACCAGCACGATCACGACGTTGGGCGCGCCCGCCGGGGCCTTCACTTCGAAGCGGGCCGGCGCCTTTGCATTGCGCGCGTCCAACTCGGTGATCGGCTTGAGCGTCGGCTCGGGAATCGGCAGCACCGTGCGATCGAGCGCTGCCCCCTTCGTCTGGGCAAGTACGGGTGCCACGCACCACAATATTAATACCGCAACCGCCAACTGCCGAAAAAATGTCTGTCTCATGTTTTCCCCTTTCACGAAGATCACCGAATCCGCGCCACCTGTGCCGCGTGCAGGAGCGCTATCTTATACCTGCAGCCCTTGCGGTCTGCGGAACCGGTAGGCACCTTCACTGGACCAGCGGAATCTGCGCCGCCAGCTCGTACTTGCCGATCGCGCGGATCTTGTTCTCGATCTGGAGGTAGCGCGCGACTTTCATGCCGGGGATCACCTTCTCGAGCTTCGGCACGTAGGAGCGCTTGAGCTTCACCTCCGCGTCCTCGATGGCAATCGCCTCGTTGATCAGCTTCTTCGCGGTCTCATCGGACACCGGCCCCTTGTTGTAGGCGTCCGCGTAGCTCTTGATCGCCCCGAGGAGGCGCTTGTTGATGGCCTGCAAGTCCTTCTGGTATGCCTCGTAAACCGGCCAGAAGCCCTTCGCTTCGTCCTCGGTCAACTCCATGTTGGCCGCGACCACGAGCTTCTTGTCCGCCTTGATCTTCTGCGCGAGGATCTGCATGTCCGAAGCCATCGGCGTGCCCTGGCCAGCCGCCGGCTTGCTTTGAGCCAGAGCAGGCAGGGTCATTACTGCTGCGAGAATGACGAATACGACTTGGATAGCTTTCATTTCAACTCTCCTTTATTGATGAAATTAGCGCGGGATTGCGCTAATTTTATAAGCGCTTCCAGCTCTCGCTGGCTCGGTACTAGAAACGGGACTTCAGGTAGAGCTGCGGGCCCCAATAGCTGTACTTGATCCCGCCCTGCCAGGAACCTTCACTCGATTCGACGTCAAGCTGGAATCCTTCGACCGCCAGTCCAAGACCGAAGTGCTTGGAGAAGCGATACTCCACCTGGGCCCGCGCGGTCCATAGGTCGCCATCCACGTTGCCGAACTTCAGGGGGAAGTACCCGCCTTGCAGGCCCGCCGACCAGCTCTGCGAGAAATTATGCTCGTAGCGCAGGCCGATCAGCGGCAGCGGCAGGTTCGCATTAGCGGTGACATCGGCGTTGGCGTCGCCCTGGGGCGACGACACCGACCCCTGCGCATTGAAGCTCATGCGGGACCAGTGCACCCCGATGGTTGCCGCCAGTTCGTCCTGCCCGGCCTTGATGAGCGAATAGGAGTAGGCGATTGGAATGATCTGCAGCTTGAGTTCGGAGGATAGCGTGGCACCCGCTGGATACCTCTCGTCGTCGATCACTATGTCGCGCGTCAGGGTTCTCGTGCCTGTAAGCTTGAACGCGCTGTAGTTGATTCCGATCCGGTGACGCGGCGCGAAACGCCACTCGGCGCTCGCCCAGAAGGACGACGCATTCTGATCGACGCCCAAATCGTCTTTCAGGTTTACGTTATCGCCCGTTTGGCCCTGGTTCGAATTGTCGAGCCGCAGGTTCGTGCCGAATGAATTGAGAACCGCCCCCAACCCGAAAGTAAACCGCTCCTCGCCCGGCTTGATGACATCCGTCTGTGCACGAGCCGGAAACGTGATGCAAGCCATCACGATGGCAAGCAACGTCGCTCGGATAGTTCGCAAGTCAATTCCTCCAATTCGCACCCGCCGCCCGGTCTGGCCCAATCGCCCGTCCACGCCTGAAGTGCCTGAAAATTGATCTTAGCCGAGAAAAGGTGTCAGGAACCTACTTGCGCCTGGCAGTGCCCAGCCAGCGGTAGGCGACGCCGGCCAGAGCGGCGCCGATCAGCGGCGCTATCCAGAACAGCCAGAGCTGCTGCAGCGCCCACCCGCCGACGATCAACGCCGGTCCGGTGCTGCGTGCCGGGTTCACCGAAGTGTTGGTGACCGGGATGCTGATCAGGTGAATCAGCGTGAGCCCGAGTCCGATCGCGATGGGTGCGAAGACCTTGGGCGCGCGGTCGTCGGTGGCGCCGAGGATGATGATCAGGAACATGAACGTCATCACGACCTCGGTGACGAAGCCCGCCGCAACCGAATACTTCCCCGGCGAGTGATCGGCGTACCCGTTCGAGGCCAGGCCGCTCGCCGCAAGATCGAAGCCTGCCTGGCCACTGGCGATGAAATAGAGGACCGCTGCCGCGAGGACGGCACCAGCGACCTGGGCAAGCACGTAGGGCGCAAAATCCGAGCCCTTGAACCGGCCGCCAACCACGAGTCCGAGCGAAACAGCGGGATTGAGATGGCAACCCGAGATGTGCCCGATCGCAAAGGCCATCGTAAGCACCGTCAGGCCAAACGCGAGCGAAACGCCCAGGAGACCGATTCCGACGTTGGGAAAGGCGGCCGCCAGCACGGCGCTCCCGCACCCTCCGAGGACGAGCCAAAACGTGCCGATGAATTCGGCGACTGCGCGGTTTACAAGAGGCATGGGCTGTTCTCCCTTTTTGATGTGCGTGGACGGAATTACACGCCCCGGACCCGGTCGTGTTGCTGACACCTTCACTCTAAAGGCGTTTCCAGCTCCCGTCCGGATTGAACGTCGTGATCTTCGGCGCCAGGGCGGCAGTTTCCGGCCCGAGATCCTTTTCGTACACCACGCCGTCATGGTTGATCATGAAAGTCATGACGCCCGAGTTGCCGTAAGTAGCCGGCCACGCAATGAGCGCGTGCCCGCCGATCATCTTTCCCTGCGCAATATAATCGTAGGCGCCACCCGGCGCGTCCGGTCCCTGGCGCCGGAGAATGCGATAGTGATAGCCGTGATAGGGAACCGCCTTGCCGGCAGCGTCCTTGCCTTTTTCATAGCCCGCGGCCTTGGCGCTCTCGACATTTGGGCCAAGAGGGCTGGGCCGCTCGCCTGCTTTCGTCGGGTAGTAGAGACCATCGCGCTGTCCCTGGGCGCTGACGAATTTCTGGGCATAGTGCAAGAGCTTGTCATTCTGCGGGTTGCGCAGGTAGTACTCGCGCTGCGCATCGACGTAGGCCTGGGCAACCTGAATGACCGCGAGTTCGTTGCGGCCGATGCGCCGGTTGAGGATTTCCTCCCTGCCCTGCTTCGCGTCGAACCGCCAGCCGGCAGCATCCTTCACGATCGGGATCGGAAACGGCCAATCGTCCTTACCAGTGCTTAGGATGGCTTTCGCGTCCCCGGACTTCTCGAGCTTGTTCGCGTCCTCGTAGGACTTGACGAACCGCTCGCGCCCCGCCTTGTCGGCGACCGCGTCGCCGGACTGGACGATTGCCCTGGAACCCGGCCCCAGGACATCCAGCATCGCCTTAGTGTTGCCGGCTTTGGACGCCGTCATCAGCGCCCTCACGGCCTCCTCCGGCGTCCCGAAGATCTGTTGCTTTGCCTCGGCCGCAAGCCCGTCTGATACCGTTCCGAGCGTGGAAACCAGAACGGCGGTCATGATCGTGCGCGCAATTGAAATCCAACAACCAACCTGGGTCGGGTTCATTGTCCTCTCCGATCCGCGTCTATCTGCAATTGTCTGAAGTTTCATAACTCATCTGCGCCTTCCGCCACCACCACCGCCGGCGCGGGCACCGCCGCCGACGCTCGCGCGGCTCGATGCACCGCGGCTGCTGGCGTCGCGGGTCTGACCACCTTGACCAATGCCATCGAAACCGCCTGCACCCCGGTTGCCAACTTGCTGCATGCCACCGCCGCGATCGCCCGCTCCACCACCCGCACGGTCACCTGCACCGCCAGCCCGGTCGGCTCCGCCCGCCTCGCGGCTGCCCGCTCGATCGGCCGCACCGCCGCCCTTGTACTGGTCCGCGCCGCCACGGGAAATCTCCTGCCGCCCCTGCTCGGCGCGGCCGCGGAATTCTTCGCGCGACTGCGCGCCCTGCTGCTGGCCTTTCCCGTACTTCTGCTGGCTGGCGCTGTCGCGGTACTGCGCGCCCTTGCGGTGCTCCGCGTTGTGATTCCAGTCCCCGGTCTTGATGTCGGTCTTGTTGAAGTTGTTGTAAGTGTTGTGGTTGATGTAGACGTTGCTGCCGCCCCAGTTGCAGTTACCCCACATCGCGTTGCCGACCGCTATGCCGACCGTGAACGCGAAGAACACCGAACCCGCGGAGTAGCCCGGCGGGTAGTAGTAATACGGCGGGTAGGCCGCGTACGGCCACGGCCCGTAAACCACCGTCGGATTGTAGGTCGGGACGTAAACCACCTGCGGATCCGCGGGCTCGATCTTGATGACAGTAGTGCCCCCCTCCTGCGCGGTGGTGACGGTCTGCTCCTTGCTCGATTTCAGGTTGCCCGCCTTATCGGCCTTGGCGCGCAGCCCCTGGATCGCCGCCATCACTTCCTTCTGCTGGCCGAGGAAGGCGTCGCCCAGCTTCTGGGTCATATCGAGCTTGTCGTTCAGCATCGCGAGCACGCTGGGAAAAGCCGCGAGCGACTTCACGCTCGGGTCCCAGGTCTGCTTCTGCATCGCGTCCTCGAGCGCTTTGCCGGTCGCCTTCGGGTTAGCCTTCGACCAGCGCGCGGCGTTGACGATCTCCAGCGGATAGGTCGAAGCCATCAGGATTTGCGCGACCAGCGCGTCCGGGTAGAGCGCGATCGGCGCGACCAGTTGCTCGATCTCCTCTTTCTTGAACGGCGCCGGCTGCGCCGCGTCCTGTGCGCGGCCGATGGGCACAATCGCCACGGCGGCAAGGAGCCATGTCACCATCCATCGGGCCATACTGTTCATCGGTTTGCTCCTTCTGACGCGCAAGCCGTGATTCGCGAGTCGCGCACGATGCGGGCGACGACTTCAGTTAACTCCACTATATGGGAGTTTAGGACATTTCCTGCGCTTCCGTGGATCGAGTTTCATGTGAGTAGAAAAACAGCCGTGTCTCCACCGCACTTTACTAAAAACTGACCGCGAGTCCGACCGACCACCCTCTGACATTTTCGCCGACCTTGTAGCGGGCCATCAGCCGCGTTCGCGTCACGGAGATGCCGTAGGCGCTCGAGTCGAGCTCGAGGCCCGCGCCGACCGAGCTCAGGTAATTAAATCCCAGGACGCCGTCCAGGTCGCCGATGAAGGTCGTGTGGGCGAACTCGAGTACGTAGCGCAGCGGCCGCTCGAGCATGGTTGCGCCCGTCGGCGCGCGCCAGCGGGCCCACAAGCTCACGCTCTGGGAATCTGCGCTGCCCTTCACCGCCGTCGAGGTGCCGCCAAAGCTCTGGAGGTATATATTGGTGTACCGCAGCTCGACGTCGATCTCGTTCCCGGGCCGATAGCGCTCGTAGTCGAGCACCAGCGAGCCGCCGATGCCGTACGCGTTCAGCTGGCCGTTCTGAAGAAAGTCGAGCTCCGCGCCAGTTTCAGTCTGACCGGAAACCGATACGTTGCTCTCGACGCGGCCGTACGAAAGGTTGAAGATCGGGCGGAACACCAGCCCCTCGGTAACCGGGAAGTCCCACCCGATGCCCCCGGTCGCCGAGTACGCGTCCCACTTCGCCGCGACCGAGCGCTCGACCTGGCCGTTGCTCGTGATGAAAGTCGGATCGTACCGCGCGTAGCCCAGGGTGCCCTCGAGGTAAAGCGGAGATCCCTTGCTTACCGTGAAGCCGCCGCCAAGAGTAGTCATGGCGAAGTCGGGGTTCCCGGTCGCATCGTTGGAGATGGCTAGCGAGCCGGTGGTGATGTCCGGCGTCAGCATATAGCCCATCAGCGCGAGCACACCGTTCACGCGTTTCTGGACGTTCCCGCCGATCGGCTCGAACGCCTGCCCGAGCGCAAGCGCCGGAGCGAGCGCGCATGCGGCGCCCAGCGCCAGCGCTGCGATCTCCGAACGGCGCCGGTACACCGGCGTCCGGCGGGTTGCGGCGGCCCTGAAGTCTTGTCCGCACGTGGTTGTCACATAGTGTGTTCGGTCACTACGCTCTTCGTCATTTCGCTTACGAAAATCCAGAGGCTGCCCTTACCCTGCCGCCGATGAATCCTGGCGTTCCCCGGCGCCCTCGCTCACCCACGCCGAGAGCTGGGTATAAGCGACCGCCAGCACCACCGGTCCGACGAAAAGCCCGACTACGCCGAAGGCAAGCAGCCCGCCGATGACGCCGGCGAAGATCAGCACCAGCGGCAGGTCCGCGCCGCGCTTGATGAGGATCGGGCGCATTATGTTGTCGAGAGTGCCGACGATGACCGTCCACACCAGCATCACCGTGCCCCACACGGGATTGCCGCTCCAGTAGAGCCAGGCCACCGCCAGCACCAGCACCGGCACGACGCCGATTTGGGCGACCGCGAGAACGAACATGAGCGCGGTCAGGAAAGCCGCCAGCGGCACACCGGCCACCGCGAGGCCGATGCCGCCGAGCACGGCCTGCACGACCGCGGTGACAACCACCCCTAGCGCGACCGCCCGGATCGCCTGCCCGGCGAGCGTGACCGAGTGCTCGCCGCGAAGCCCGGCCAGGCGCTGGGCAAATGCGCGCACGCCATCGGCGGCGGCTTCGCCCCGGTAGTAGAGCAGCGCCGAAAAGATCACCGTCAGCAGCAGATGCAGGAAGAATGCCGCGAGACTGCCGGCCTTGCCCAGCATCCAGCGCCCGGCGTCCTTCGCATACGGTGTGACACTCGCGTGCAGTTCGTCTGCGCCGAGTGCCGCGACGGTCCGCCAATCGGCGGCGAGCTTCGGGCCGACGAACGGCACCTGCTCGACCCAGTCGGGCGGAGCGGGCATGCTCGCCTGCGCGAGCGTCTTCAGCCGCTCGGCAATATTATCGGAATGCTCGACAATGGTCAGTACGGCGAGCGCGAGCGGGACGATCACGACCAGCAGCAGCGCGGTCGTCATCACGATCACCGCAAGGCTCCGCTTCCCCCACAAGCGCTTCTGCGCCGCCAGCATCAGCGGCCACGTCGCTACCACCACCAGCGTTGCCCAGATCAGCGCCGGCAGAAACGGCCGCAGAATCCACAGGCTCACGATGATCATGAGCGCGATGAACAGCACGGCCAGCAGGATGCGGGGCAATTCGCGGAAACCCGGAAAGTCGTTCATGGCATTATCCTGCTGTGGTTGATGAGCTCACCCGCTGGTGCCGAAGGCACGCTATGCACCAGACCGCCAGTGCGGCGTGAAGAAGAATCGCCGGCCAGAGGCCGATGCCAGAGAGGCTCAAGCCTATGCTCGCATATGATTCTGCGGCAGGCGAATGGTAGTTGTGGACATCGCGAAGCTCCACGTCAAAACTATGTTGTAGCACAATGGTGCTTCATGGCTATGTCGGTTCCTGACACCATTCCTACTTCTTCTCGAACGCGAAGATCACCTTCCAGTCGTTCTTCATGTTCACGACGGTCCAACCTTTGGCGTTCGCCTCGTCCAGTGCCTTGTCAAGCTGACCGATGTGCGACTTGCGATCGTAGGCCCATTCGCGGTCGGCGTCGGTGTGATGGACGATGCCCATGAAGCGCGCGCCGCTGCCGGCGGCGGTCCACTGGAGCATCTGCAGGTCGCCGTCGGAGTTGCCGAACGCTAAAATCGACCGCCGGCCGATGAACTTGTTGATCGCCACCGGCTTGCCATCCTTGTCGTCGATGAAGTCGAGCTCGGGCAAGCGCATGATCACCGGTTTGCCGTCTCGTATTTCGAACTTCGTCTTGATGGTGCTGCCGATAACCTGCTCGGGCGGGATGCCGTAGGCCCTTCCCACCCACGGCCGCATGAATTCGACGCCGCCGCCGGACACGATGTAAGTCTTGAAGCCGTTGGCGCGGAGATAACGGAGCAGCTCGACCATCGGCTGGTAGATCATCTCGTTGTAACGCCGGCCCGTCTTCGGATGCTTCGCGGTGCCAAGCCAGTCACGCACGATCTTCTCGAACTCCTCGGTCGTCATGCCCGCGTGCGTAGCCATGACGATTTCGAGCATCGCGCGCTCGCCGCCTGCGAGCGCGCCTTTCAGGTCGCCTTTGAGCAGGGAGGCGAACGGCTCCTTGTCCTTCCATTCGGGACGCTTCGGCGCGAGCGCCTTCACGCGGTCGAGGGCGAAGACCAGCTGGAAATACATCGGCTGCTCGGCCCACAGCGTGCCGTCGTTGTCGAACACGGCGATCCGCTCGGCGGGCGGCACGAAGTCCTTGCCGCCCTTCGTGGTAACGCGCTGCACGAAATCCATGATGGATTGCTTGGTCCTGCCGTCGTTCCAGGATGGAAGCGCGTCGGCGGCCTGCGCCGGAGGCGACGCGAACGCAAGCAGAAACACAAGAGCGGCGGCAAAAAGTATTTGTGTACGGATGGTTTTCATCGTCGTAATCCAATTACGATTCCAAAAACTGTTGGGCCGCGCCCGCCATTGAAGCGAGCGCGGCCCACCGTCATGAACTGAACTTCACGCTCAGCGGTTACTTCCCGCGACTTTCCTGCAACTTCCTCATCACCTCGTCGAGGTTGAAGCTGGCCGCCTTCTGCCGCTGCGGGTATTCCTTGAAGGTCATCAAGAACTGGCCCACAAAGGCCTGCACGGGTACGAGCTGGAAGGCGTGATCAAGCAACCAGTCGTAGTAGGTGTTCGACGTGATGTCCGCGCGCTCATACGGGTCCGTGCGAAGATTGAAGATCTTCGGAAGCCGCAAGCTGACGAGCGGCTCCGACCAGATGCGCAGTGTTCCCTGGACCCGCTGCTCCATGAACACGAACTTCCAGTTGTCGTAGCGCACACTGGTCACCTGCTGGTCGTCGTCGATGTATATAAACGACTCGCGCGGGCTCTTGGCGGCTTGCCCGGTGAGGAACGGAACGAGATTGTAGCCGTCGAGGTGAACCTTGTAGGTCATATCACCTACCTTGTAGCCCTTGAGCAACTTGTTCGTCACTTGCGTGTCGCCAGCGATGGCTGCAAGTGTCGGCAGCCAGTCGTGGTGAGCGACCATCTCGTTGGAAATCTGACCCGGTTTGATCTTGCCCGGCCAGCGGACCATGGCCGGCACCCGGTAGGCGCCTTCCCAGTTCGAATTCTTCTCGTTGCGGAACGGGGTCATCCCGCCATCCGGCCAGGAGTTCATGTGCGGGCCATTGTCGGTCGAGTACATGACGAAGGTGTTGTCCGCGATGCCCAGGTCGTCCAGCGCCTTGAGGACCTGGCCGACGTTCTTGTCGTGGTCGATCATGGTGTCGTGGTACGGACTCTGCCAACGCCCCGACTGGCCGATGCTCGCCGGCTTGGTGTGGGTGCGTAAGTGCATGTGGGTGGTGTTCACCCACACGAAGAACGGCTTGCCGGCCTTGTTCTGCCGCTGAATGAAATCCACGGCCCGGTTGGTGATGTCATCGTCGACTGTTTCCATCCGCTTCTTGGTCAGGGGACCGGTGTCCTTGCACACCTGCTTGCCGACCTTGCCGAAGCGCGGATCCACCGTTGCGTCGTCCTTGCTCGACGCCTTGCAGTCCATCACGCCACGGGGGCCGAACTTGGCACGGAAAGCTGGATCTTTCGGGTAGTCGGGCAGTTCCGGCTCTTCCTCGGCGTTGAGGTGGTACAGGTTGCCGTAGAACTCGTCGAAGCCGTGCACGGTGGGAAGGAACTCGTTTCGATCACCCAGATGGTTCTTGCCGAACTGGCCCGTTGCGTAGCCGAGCGGCTTGAGCATCGCGGCGATCGTGGGATCTTCCTTCTGCAGACCCGTCCTCGCTCCCGGCAAGCCGACCTTGGTCATGCCGGTGCGCAAACCGGACTGGCCGGTGATGAACGACGCCCGGCCGGCGGTACAGCTCTGCTCGGCATAGTAGTCGGTGAACATCATGCCTTCCCTGGCAACACGGTCGATGTTGGGCGTCTTGTAGCCCATCACGCCGTGCGAGTAGGCGCTGATATTGGACTGGCCGATGTCATCGCCCCAGATGATGAGGATGTTGGGCTTCTTCTGCTGCGTGTCGGCTTTCTTCTGCTGCGCGGTCGCGGGGAGCGCGAATGCAACCAGCATCACTGCTACTGCCAAGCTACACCAACGCAGGAATCGTTTCATGACCGCACTCCTTCCAAATTGTGAAACACGGGAACGAATTAGCGATATTCGCTTATGTTACGTCCTATTAATATTTCAAAGGCGTGACAATCGCGCAACTCGGGAACAAAAACGCCGCTGTTAGTCGTGCGCCACGCTGATTTCTGGCACTTATACTACTTTTGACTTGCTTCCATCTCGGACAATAGACGATTCACTCCGGGATCGCCAGGGAGAACTTCGGCGAGTTTCCGCGCGTAGGGGAGCGCGTCCTTGGGTTTGCCCGCTTCCCGGATCATCGAAACGAGCGTGCCAAGAATCTCCAAGTCGTACGGATGTCGAGCCTCGGCGGCGCGCAGTACGGACAGGGCCTCGTCTCGCTTCCCGGCGGAGTGCAGCCCCACGGCGTAGACGTAACCATAGCGGGCGCTGTCCGGAGCGAGCTTCGCTGCCACGGCGAGTTCCTTGAGCGCCGCGGCCTTGTCGCCTTTGCGCACCAACAGCAGCCCCAATGCGTGGTGCAGGTCGGCAGTGCGCGGCAACAGCCCGAGGCCACGGCGCAGCAGCTTTTCGCCGTCCGCATCGCGGCTCTGCTGGCGATAGGCATCGGCTAAGTTGATGTACGCGCCGGCGTAGCGTGGGTCGAGCGACAGCGCACGTTCGTACGCGGCGATCGCTTCCTCCGGACGTCCCTGGCGCAAGCGCAGGTTGCCCAGATTTACGTATGCCGCCGGCCAGTCCGCGTCCTGCCGCAGCGAGTCAACGTATTCATTCGTCGCCTTCTCCCGATTGCTACGCTGGTCAGCCGAGAATTGATCGTCGCCTACGTCCGAGAGAACGCGCGCGGCCTCGACGCGCACGCCGCGCACCGGATCGGCGAGCAGAGGGGCTGCCGCCTGTGCGCGGGCGGCTGGCTCGAAAGCCTCGACCATCCCGAGCGCGGCGATGCGCATGGCGGGATCGACGTTCGCGAGCAGCTTGCGCACCGCCGGTAGGCTCTGCGGCCGGATGTACGGGCCGGCCAGCGATGCCGCGGTCGCTTTCACGATGGGCGGCGCCATCGCGTCTTCCGCAAGCGCGAGCAGCGCGGGCAGCGACTTAGCGCCCTGCGTCACACCGGCATGCAGCGTCGTGCCGTAGTGCCAGCGTTCCCGCCAGGCCTTTCCATACCACTGATCCATCGCCGCGATGGCCCAGACGGGCTTGCGGCCGGTGTGGCACTGGGTGCAGGCGTTCGGGCTGCCGAGCGATACGGACAGGTCGGGACGCGGCACGCGGATGCTATGGTCGCGCCGCGGGTCCACGACCATGTACTTCTGGGCGGGCATGTGGCACTCGACGCACTGCGCGCCTTTCGTGCCCGCCTTGTGGAAATGATGCTTTTCCGTCTCGAACGCGGCGGCGTTGTGGCAACGCACGCACAGGGCGTTACCCTCCGCGCGGAGTTTCAACGCGTGCGGCTCGTGACAGTCCATGCAGGTGACGCCACGCTGGTGCATCTTGCTTTGAAGAAACGAACCCCAGGTATAGACCTCGTCGCGCTGCTGCCCGTCGGCGTGGTAGTTCGGCTGCGTGAGCAGCGCCAGGCGGTGCGTGTCTTCAAGCGGCGCGCCGGGCGTGCCGCTTTCGGTGATGGTCGAGCGGCGCGCGTGGCATGCGGCACAAGTATTCATGGCGGCAGCATCAGCGGGATGGTCGCGCTGCGCCGACGCTGCACTCGTCGCCGCAAACTTCCACGCCTCGTTCCAGCGGCTTTTCAGAACGACAAGCCCGTTGTCGCTCTGCGACGCGTATGGTGGCCGGGCCAGTTTCGCCCACTCCACGTGGCGCGAACCCGGCCCGTGGCAGGCCTCGCACGCAACATTGATTTCGCTGAAGGCGGTCTTGTAGGTATTGCTGGCTGCGTCGTACCCCTTCTTCAGCTTCGTCGAGTGGCACGCGGCGCACTGCAGGTTCCAGTTCTGGTACAGGCTGGTCCAGTGGAGCTGATCCTTATGATCGATCCTCTCGTTAGGATAGAGATGGAACCAACGCTGCCCGCCCTCGCTCTTCTCCCGCGCATCCCATGAAATGCCAAGCGTCTGGTAGCGCCCACCGGGAAATTCGATCAGATATTGCTGCAGCGGCCAAACGCCGAACGTGTACTTGATCTCGAAATCGGCAAGCTTGCCGTCCGGCCCGTCGGTGCGGACCACGAACTTGCCATCGCGCTTGAAGAACCTGGACTCAATGCCGGAATACTTGAACTGCGCATTGTCGAAATTGCCGAGCACCGTGGAGGCGTTCGCCTCCTGCATCGCGAGCGCGTGGTGCGAGCCGCGCCAAGCTTCCGTTTCCTTCACATGACAGCCGGCGCAGGCCGTGCTTCCCACGAACTGCGGCGCGGCGCGCACCGTGCTTTCAGAAGGCGGTCCCGAAGATTTCTGCGCATTCCAGAACAGCACCGCGCCCGCAACGATGGCGGCTCCGAGGCCGGCCAGTGCGAATGTCCATTTCCTGGCCAAACGAGGCGCATTTACAACCGGTGCTCCAAGGGACTGAGACGAAGCGGGAGTTGTACTTTGGCGGGACTTGCGGCTGCGTTTTCTTGACATCGCTAGAGATCAGTGAGTCCACCCTTTTTCGGACGCGAACAAAGTATAACGCAGCACGATTTCAATCCCGCTGGCGCCTGGACTATGATGACGGAACAGCATGAGGATCCTAAAGTTGTTCTTTGGAATTCTCATGTGAGTGATGCCGAAGATCCAGTGGACCAATCTTTCTTCCGCGTTCTGTCTTGCAGATATGGCATTACCGTATTACAATGCTCGCATGAAGACACTTACCGTTCGGCTGCCTGAAGCCGTCGTGGCCCAGATTGAAGCCGAGTCCCGCGGGCGGAAGCTTTCGAAATCCGATGTCGTTCGCGAACGATTGAGCGTTGCTGCCGGGCCCTCCCGCAGACGGCACGTGCTGCTTGACGCCATCGCGGACCTCGTCGGCTCAGTGGACGGACTGCCAGCCGATCTGAGCGCGAGAAAGAAGGCGTATTTGAAGACGACCGGCTATGGCCAGAAGCGTGGTCGTTGACACCGGCTTCCTGGTCGCCCTGTTGAGCCGCCGCGACAGCAACCACCACTGGGCAGGCGCACAGGCCCGGCGCTTTCCTCCACCCTGGCGCACCTGCGAGGCGGTACTGTCGGAGGCATTCCATCTCGTGGAGGCGCGAGGTGAGCCCGCCCTCACGGCGCTTCTCCGCCGCCGCGCTGTTTACCCCGCCTTCGACCTGAACGAGGACCTGGAGCGGGCGTTGAAGCTCATGGAAAAGTATGCGGACGTGCCGATGAGTCTTGCCGATGCCTGCCTTGTGCGCATGACCGAAACGCTGCCCGACCCCATGCTTCTGACTACCGATGCGGATTTCCGCATCTACCGCCGCCACAGCCGCCAAGCCGTTCCCTCCGTGTTGCCATCCTGATCAATCACCGGCGGGCCGTACCGTCGGGGTTGACGATACGAATCTGCGAAGGTTGACAATACAATCCTGATCCGGTCCACCATGGTGACGCGGGACAAAAAGCGCTTCTTCGAACTCGTGGACCGCCTGTTGCGCTCCCGCGACCCGGAGGAACAGAAACGCCTCAAGGAAGAACTCGCCCGCATGACCCTCGGTAAAGGGGAAAAGCTCAAGGCAGCCCTCCATGCGTGGGCACTAGCCGGCCACCGCGAGCGTGCTACGATACCTCGATGTTCTGGAGTCGGACGAGAGGCGCGTGAAACCACACGAGCTGAGGAAGCTGTTTTACACCGAGTTGTGGAACGGCCTGAAAGTAGTCTGGCCGATCCTCTCCGTCCTGCTCGGACTGATGGTGGCCCTGGGGATCGTGATCGGCTGGCGCGAAGGCTGGACGTTACTCGACGCCGTTTACTTCGCCTTTGTCTCGGGGCTGACGATAGGCTACGGTGATCTGGTCCCGAAGCAACCGTTGTCGCGCGTCCTGGCGATCGGCATTGGGTTGACGGGCGTGCTAATGGTGGGCCTCATCGTCGCAATCGCCGTGCGCGCTCTCGATTCAGTGACGACGCGCCGGCGCGGAAACTAGCATCTGTTACTTCGATGATGTGGCGGTCAACCCGCTAGCGCGAAGCAGCCACGGCGGGCGTCTCAAAATTTCCGCCCAGCGCCAGATGCAGGTTCACGCGCTGCACCAGTTGCTCGCTGCGCACGCGCAGCAGCGACATGCGCACCCCGTACAGCGCGAACTGCTGCTGCTGCACGGCACGCAGGTCTCCGGAGCCGATGCGGTAGCGCACATTGGCCAGTTCTACCGCGCGCTCGTTTTCCGAAACGGCCCGCGCCAGTATGGTTGCGCGTTCCTCGAGCGTGAAGCCAGACGACAACGCGTTTTCCACTTCGGAGAATGCGCGCGCCCCGACGCGCCCGAATTCGGCCACGGCCACTTTCTGTTCCGCAGTGCGAATCTCCACCTGCGACTGCAGCGCGCCGCCGAGGTAGAGCGGAGCGACCAGGCTCGCCCCGGCGCTCCACACCGGGTCATCGCGGTCCTTGAGAACGAACAATTCGCTTGAAATGGTGGTAACTGCCGCGGTGAGAGAAATGCGCGGCAGCCGGGCCGCCTTCGCCTCTTCGGTGCGCTGGAACGCCGTGGCCACGCGCCGCTCGGCGGCCACCACGTCGGGACGGCGCTCGAGCAGTTCCGAGGGCATCCCCACGGGCACCGGCCCCGGCTTGGCGGGAAAGACGGCGGGCGTCTCGAGCGCAGCGGCGGGATACCGCCCGACGAGGGTCTCGAGCGCGCGCACCGCCTGGCGGTAAGCAAGGTCGAGTTGCAGGACCGAATCCCGGTAGCTCTGGAGGTTCGCCTGCGCCAGCGTCACCTCGTACTCGTCGCCCTTGCCGACGCGCAGGCGGTCCTGGGCGAGCCCGACCAGGCGTTCGGACGAGCGCAGCATGTCTTCGGCGCTTGCCTTCTGCAGCCGGGCCTCGGTGGCGAGGAACCAACTCTTGCACACCAGCGCGGCAATCGACTGCCGCGCGTATTCGGCATCGAGCGCGGCGGACTGGTATTGAAGCTGAGCCGCTTCGCGCCCGGCGCGCACGCGGCCCCACAGGTCCAGCTCCCAGTTCGCGAATATGCCCACGCCTTCCAGGCCGCTGGAGTCACCGCTCATCGCGCCGCCGCCGCGTGCCAGCAGGTTCACCTGCGGATAGAGAGTTGCGCCAGCGG
>Ga0180065_1000078_pt1 | contig 14586 bp, 16 predicted proteins | sample EasRiv00A_16_10D_FD_121783 | JGI IMG/M metagenome (GOLD analysis project Ga0180065, IMG submission 121783) | Soil microbial communities from meander-bound floodplain in the East River, Colorado, USA - East River metaG ERMLT200A_16_10D | ecosystem: Environmental > Terrestrial > Soil > Floodplain ...
CCCTGCTCGCCGGTGACGCGCACGCTCCAGGTTCCGTGCGAATCGCGTTCAAGCACGCCACGCTGAAATTCCGTACGTCCCGGTGCCTTCTTGAGGCTGGAGACGCACGGAACCTTAAACGTCGGTATTAACGGGACCGGGTCGAGTCCGGACAGCCGGAGCAGCGCATCGCGCACGAACTGGTAGTAGGTGACCATGACCGAGACCGGGTTGCCGGGAAGCCCGAAGAAATGGGCCGTGCCGATCTTGCCGTAGGCGAGGGGGCGGCCGGGCTTCATCGCAATCTTCCAGAACACCACCTCTCCCAGCTTGCCGAGCAGGTCTTTCACGAAATCGGCCTCGCCGACGGAGACGCCGCCGCTGGTGATCACGACGTCCGCCGCCGCTGCCGCGTCCTGGAACGCCTTTTCCAGCAGCGCAGGGTCGTCGCGCACGACGCCCATGTCCAGCACTTCGCAGCCTAGCCTGGTCAGCATGCCGTGGATGGTGTAGCGGTTGCTGTCGAAAATCTGGCCTTCCTTCGGCTGCGTCCCGATCGAGACCAGCTCGTCGCCGGTGGAGAAGAACGCCACCCGCAGCTTGCGGTAGACGGTGACTTCGCCGATCCCCAGCGAGGAAATGAGGCCGATCTCGGCAGGGCGCAGCGGCAGTCCACGTTTGAGTGCAAGCTGCCCCGTGGCGAGGTCCTCGCCCGCGCGGCGCAGATGCTGCCCTGACTTGTGCCCCTTGCCGATGGTGACCTTGTCGCCATCGGCCTTGACCTGCTCTTGCATCACGATGGTGTCGGTGCCGGCGGGCATTACGCCGCCGGTCATGATGCGCACGCATTCGCCGGCCTTCACGGCACCCTGAAACGGAACGCCGGCAAAGGAACTGCCGGCAACTTTAAGGGCGACTTCTCCATCGGCCTTGAGATCGGCGAAACGGACTGCGTAGCCATCCATCGCCGAATTGTCGTGGGCGGGCACGTCGAGCGGGGACACGACATCCGCCGCCAGCACCCGCCCGAGCGCCGCGCGCAAGTTGATCCGCTCGGTGGCAGTGACGGGCGCGAGAAAACGCGCAATCAACTCGCGCGCCTTCCCGACCGGCATCGAGTTCGGATCGTAATCGTCTGCGCAGCTCAACTCTCGCAGGTTCGGGGCGGGATCATTCATGACGGGTTCCCATGAATACGAATTTTACCGGAATGACGTAACATTGGATCATGAACGAGATTTCACAGGCTTTCGGCGCGGCGGGCGCGATGATTTTCAGCTTCGATCTGAAGCTGATCGAGATCGTGCTGCTCAGCGTGCGCGTGAGCCTCGTCGCCGTCGTCATAGCCAGCATCATCGGGCTCCCGCTAGGCGCCGCCATTGCCGTCGGTCGCTTCCCGGGACGGCAGGCGCTGATCGTGGTGCTCAATGCCCTGATGGGCTTGCCGCCAGTGGTGGTCGGCCTCGTGGTTTACCTGCTGCTGTCGCGCGCGGGGCCACTCGGTGAATTCGGCATCCTGTTCACGCCTTCCGCTATGGTCGTGGCACAGACGATCCTGATCGTTCCCATCGTAGCGGCGCTGTCGCGGCAGGTGATCGAGGACGCCTGGCAGGAGTATCGAGAGCAGTTGCGCTCGCTTGGCGCAGGGCTGATGACCTCCGCGCTGACGCTGTTGTGGGACACGCGCTTTTCCCTGGTGACGATCGTGCTGGCGGGGTTCGGCCGCGCCGCGGCCGAAGTGGGGGCGGTGATGATCGTCGGCGGCAACATAGACGGCGTCACGCGCGTCATGACCACCGCCATCGCGCTCGAGACCAGCAAGGGCGACCTTCCGCTCGCGCTCGGGCTGGGGGTCATTCTGCTGACGCTGGTGCTGGTCCTCAACGCCATGGCGTACTGGGTCAAGGAAGCCGCGCAGCGGCGCTACGGTTGATGAGCGACGAACCAATGCTCTTCGTCGCTCATTGCGGAACTCCGGAAACCCGATCCCCGGCAATGGCGGATAAGGCCTGAATCATGCTGCCGCAGCTCCTGCAAGAAGTCTCGTTCGCCGTGAACGGCAGAACCATCATTGATCGCCTTTCGGTGGAGATTGCTGCCGGTCCACGAACCGTCATTCTCGGGCCGAATGGAGCAGGCAAGAGCGTGCTCATGAGACTTTGCCATGGACTGCTGAAGCCCACGGCAGGCGTTATCGCCTGGCGCGGGCCGACAAATGGAGGGCTGCGCCAGGCGATGGTGTTCCAGCGGCCGGTGATGTTGCGTCGCTCGGCGCTGGCAAACGTGACCTACGGGATGCAATTGGCTGGCATCACGCCACGCGAATGCGAATTGCGGGCGCGCGACGTGCTCGAGGCGGTCGGGCTGTTGCATCTGTCCGCACGGCCGGCGCGCATGCTCTCGGGAGGGGAGCAGCAAAGGGTCGCGCTGGCGCGCGCCTGGGCGCTCAACCCGGAAGTCATGTTTCTCGACGAGCCAACCGCAAATCTCGACCCTGGCGCTTCGCGTGACATCGAGAACATCATCACCCAGATCCACGCCAGCGGCACCAAGATCGTCATGTCCACCCACAATCTGGGGCAGGCGCGGCGGCTGGCCGATGAAATACTGTTTCTGCATCAGGGACGGCTGGTCGAGCGGGCACCCGTGGAGCCCTTCTTCCGGCACCCCGGATCGGCGGAGGCGGCCTCGTTCATACGTGATGAGATACCTTAAGTATGATATACAAGACATTGATAAATAGCATTATATTACTGTCATTTTCGTTGACGGCGAATGCTCAGTCTCAGGCTCGCTTTATCACCGTGGCCTCCACCACCTCGACCGAGCAGTCGGGGTTGTTCAGGCATCTGCTGCCCGCGTACGAAAGAAAAACCGGGGTGCAGGTGCGAGTGGTCGCGCTCGGCACCGGCCAGGCGCTCGACATGGCGCGCCGCGGCGACGCCGACGTGGTGTTCGTCCATGCCAAGTCGGCCGAGGAAAAATTCATCGCCGAGGGCTATGGGGTCAAGCGACTTCCAGTCATGTACAACGATTTCGTGCTGGTCGGGCCCAAGTCAGATCCCGCGAAGGTCGCCGGCGGCAAGGACATAGTGGAAGCTCTGCGCAAGGTCAAGGCACAGGCTGCGCCGTTCGTGTCGCGCGGCGACCGCAGCGGCACGCATATGGCGGAGTTGGCGTTGTGGAAGACGGCCGGCATCGAAATCGCGGCGGACAAGGGGCCTTGGTACCGCGATACGGGGCAGGGCATGGGCCCGGCCTTGAACAGCGCGTCCTCGATGAATGGTTACATCCTTGCCGACCGTGGAACATGGATCTCGTTCAAGAATCGCGGCAATCTGGCAATCCTGGTGGAGGGCGACAAGCGGCTGTTCAACCAGTACGGCCTGATACTCGTGAACCCGGAAAAGCACAGGCACGTGAAGAAGGACATGGGGCAGGCTTTCATCGACTGGGTGGTGTCGCCCGACGGGCAGAAAGCCATCGCCGACTACAAGATCGGCAACGAGCAACTGTTCTTCCCCAACGCCGGGCAGGAGGGCGCGTGATGGTTGCGCGGGACTGAGCAGCGATATACGCTGCCCCCGTATGGAATCGCGAGTACCGTCCAGCACCCCGGAAGCGGGTGCGCCGTCCGCCAGCGATGGAGGATTGCGGTTCGACCGGCGCGAATGGGCGGGGGCGTTCGGCGACCTCGGGACGCTGGTTCCGTTCGTGCTCGCCTACATCACCATCGTGGGTATCGAGCCGGCGGGCATGCTTCTCGCGTTCGGCATTGCGTTCGTTGCCGCGGGCATCTACTTCCGCACGCCTTTTCCCGTGCAACCAATGAAAGTCATCGGCGCTGTCGCCGCGACCGGGGCCACGCAAACCGCCTTAATTTCACCTCAGGCCGTGGCAGTGGCGGCACTTGCGTCCGGTCTCATATGGCTCGTCATCGGGGCGACCGGCACGGCAGACCGAGTGGCGCGCTGGATCGGCCGCCCGATCATCATCGGCATCACGCTGGGACTCGGTTTGGCGTTCATGCTCGAGGGTACGCGCATGATGGTAACGGGCATCTGGTTCGCTGCGCCGCTGCTGCTCATCACGATACTTCTGCTGTCCAACCGCGCATTGCCGGCCATGGTGTTGATCCTCGCGGCGGGCGCGGCCTGGTCGGTGCTTACCGAGCCTGCGGTGGCTGGCGCGCTTGGCGGGGTTGAGATAGCGTTCAAACTTCCCGTCTGGCCGTTCCATGGCATCACGTGGGAGGCACTTTTTGTCGGCGTCGTGTTGCTTGCGCTGCCCCAAGTACCGCTCACGCTCGGGAATGCCGTCATCGCCCCGGTCGAATTCAACAATCGCGAGTTCGTCGACCGATCTACCAGCGAACGCAAGGTTGCGGTCTCGACCGGCGTCATGAATACGCTGGGAAGCCTGATCGGAGGAATACCGATGTGCCATGGCGCGGGCGGCATGGCGGCGCAGGTGAGCTTCGGCGCGAGGACCGGCGGTGCGCCAGTCATTATCGGCGTGCTGCTGGTCGTGCTGGCGCTTTTCTTCAGTGAGTCGGTGGCGGCGCTGTTGCGGCTGTTTCCTAATCCGGCGCTGGGGGTGATGCTGTTCCTCGCCGGCGTGCAGCTCGCGCTCGGTTCGTGCGATTTTTCGAAGGACAAGGGTGAGCGCTTCGTCACCCTTGGCACCGCGGCGCTGTCGGTGTGGAACGTCGGTGTCGCGTTCGTGTTCGGGGTCGTGGTGCTCTGGATCGTGCGCAAGGGCTGGCTGCGTTTGTAATGCGTTAGCGGCGGCTGATGACCCCGAAGCGCCGCAGCCTTCTCGCCGCCGGAGCAGCCTGCCTGCTCCCGGGCAGGGGATGGACTCAATCCCGGCGCGTTGTCGTGGACGGCGCGGGCCGCAAGGTCGAGCTGCCCGCGAAAGTCGAGCGCATCTATGCGGCAGGACCGCCGGCCTCCATCCTCGTGTTTGCCATTGCGCCCGACAAGCTGATTGGCTGGACCTCGGCGTGGCGCGAGGCGGAGCGCCCGTTCATAGCGAAGCGTTACGCGGACCTGCCGACGCTGGGACGCCTCACCGGCCGCGGCAACACCGCAAACGTCGAAGTGGTCCTGCAGGCGAAACCCGATTTCATAGTCGATTACGGCACGGTCAGCCCCACGCTGTCCTCTCTTGCGGACCGGGTGCAGGAGCAAACCGGCATCCCGTATCTATTGCTCGACGGCGATTTCGACCGCATGACCGACGCCATACGGCTGATCGGCACCGTCGCTGGGGAGGAACAACGGGCGGAAGCGCTCGCGCGCTACGCGCAGGAGACGGTTTCCGGGATCAACCGTCGAGTCGCGAAAGTCCCTGCCGAAAAGCGTCCCCGCATCTATTACGGGCGCGGCCCTCAAGGGCTCAATACGGGGCTTGCCGGCTCGATCAGCGCTGAATTCATCGAGCAATTGGGCGCGGTGAACGTCGCCGCCGAGCTGGGGAAGGGCGGGCTGGTGCAGGTGTCCATCGAGCAGGTGCTGCGCTGGAACCCGGATGTGATCGTCACCATTGACCCCAACTTCTACGCGCTGGCGACAAAGCACCCGCTGTGGCGCGAGCTGCCGGCCATCAAGGCGGGGCGCTTGCACCTCGCGCCAAACCTGCCGTTCGGCTGGATCGATTTTCCGCCCTCGATCAACCGCCTGATCGGGCTGCGCTGGCTCGCGCGCATCCTGTATCCTGACGCTTTCCCCGAAGACCTGCGGCCGATCGTGCGCGATTTCTATACCCGCTGCTATCACCAGGCGCCGACCGAAGTGCAGCTCGACGCGCTGCTGCGGCCGGCATGACGTCAGCGCGCGTGTCCCTGGCAGTCGTAGCAGCCTGTGCCGCGCTGGCCGGGCTGGTGATCGTCGCTTTTTCGGTGGGGCGCTACCCGGTATCGGCGGGCGATCTCGCCAGCATGCTGTGGGCCAAGCTCACGGGCGCCGCGCACAGCATCGATCCAACCGTCGAAGCCGTGGTCACGAAGATACGGGGGCCGCGCGTTGCCGCGGCATTGCTCATAGGGGCAGCGCTGGCGGCTGCGGGCGCAGCGTACCAGAACATGTTCCGCAACCCCCTGGTATCTCCCGACATCCTGGGTGTGTCCGCCGGAGCGGCCGTAGGCGCGGTGCTGGGCATTTTTCTTTCGCTCAACGTCATCGCGATCCAGTCGCTGGCCTTTGCCTTTGGCTTGGGCGCGGTGGGGCTGGTGTACGTTATCTCGAACGCGGTGCGCGGCCATGACCCGCTGCTGGTGCTGGTGCTGGCCGGCGTGGTGGTGGGCTCCCTGCTGGGCGCATGCGTTGCACTGATGAAATACCTGGCCGATCCCTATAACCAGCTGCCAGCGATCACCTTCTGGCTGCTGGGCAGCCTTGCCTCGGCCAGTCCGGAGGATGTCTGGTCCACGCTGCCGCTGATGCTGCTGGGGCTGGTGCCGATGTGGCTGCTGCGCTGGCGCATCAACCTGCTGTCGCTCGATGACGAGGAGGCGCGCGCGCTGGGCGTGGAAACCGGGCGCATCCGCCTGGTCGTGATCGTGGCGGCGACGCTGATGACCTCGGCCGCGGTCGCCATCTCCGGGGTGATCGGCTGGATCGGACTGGTCATCCCCCATTTCGCACGGATGCTGGTGGGACCGGATTTCTCGCGACTGCTCCCGACTTCGGTCCTGCTCGGCGCCGCTTTCCTGCTGGCGGTGGATACCCTGGCGCGGACGGTTGCACGTATCGAGATTCCGCTGGGCGTGTTGACGGCATTCATCGGCACGCCGCTGTTCCTGTGGCAGCTTGCCACCGCGCGGCGCGGCTGGCAGTAAGGGCGCAGTTAACCGCCAAGACGCCAAGACCGCCAAGAAATGCAATTTCTAAATTCGAACTGCAGAGACACGGAGCGATACGAAGCCTTCAAGTTGAAGCTTTCTTTATCATTTGGATTTCCCGCCGAATCTGCGGTTAAATTGATTCTGGTTTTTTGTTCAGATTCTCTTGGCGGTCTTGGCGTCTTGGCGGTTCGATTTTAGGGTATCAATTTGAGGCTGGAAGCGAGTCATCTCGACTTCGGTTATCGCGGGCACCGGGTCGGCAGCGATGTTTCGCTGTCCCTCGAAGCTGGGGAGGTGCTGTGCCTGCTCGGCCCGAACGGCAGCGGCAAGACCACGCTGTTCAAGACGCTGCTCGGGCTGCTGTCGCCGCAGGGCGGGCGGGTGCTGATCGACGGCGCCGATTTGAAGCAGAAGAAACGGGACGAGGTTGCGCGGCTGGTGAGCTACGTGCCGCAGGCGCACGCCGCGTTCTTCCCGTTCACGGTGCGGGAGGTGGTACTGATGGGGCGCACGGCGCACCTGGCGGTATTTTCCTCACCGTCGCGCCGTGATCGCGAAGCCGCACAGACCGTCATCGAGCGCATGGGCCTCGGGCATCTCGCCGACTCGATCTATACACGCGTCTCCGGCGGCGAGCGTCAGTTGACCCTGATCGCCCGCGCGCTGGCCCAGGACGCGCGCATCATCGTCATGGACGAGCCCACCGCCAACCTCGATTTCGGCAATCAGGTCCGCGTCCTCGAGCAAATACGGTCGCTGGCGGCGGCGGGCATGGGAGTGCTGCTGTCCACCCACGACCCGGATCATGCTTTTGTTTGCGCGGACCGCGTGGCGATGCTGCACGAAGGCAGGCTGGCCCGGACCGGTGCGCCGGCGGACGCGATCACCTCTGACAGCCTGCGGCAGCTCTACGGCGTGGAGGTGGTCGTGACCGAGGTCGACCTTGGCGCGGGCATGCGCCGCTCGTCGTGCCTGCCCTTGCTGCCTCGACAAGCCGGGACTACGCACTAAAATGACGATTTGCCAGAAGATATGTCCCGCTACCCCGGTTTGACGCTGCGCGTGATGGGCTCCGGCAGTCCCGCCATCGGGCCGGGCAAGGCCGCGCTGGTCGAGCATATCGCGAAGAGCGGGTCGATTTCATCGGCCGCGCGCGCCATGGGCATGTCGTACCGCCGCGCGTGGCAGCTCGTCGATGCGCTCAACGAAAGTTTTACCGAGCCGGTTGTGGTGACCGCCATCGGCGGGAAACGCGGAGGCGGGGCAAAGGTGACCATTTTCGGCCAGGAACTGGTCCGCCGATTCCGTGCGATGGAGAACAAGGCCTCGGCGGCCATCGCCGGGGACCTGCAGCAACTAACGCGCCGGCTGAATAAGCGCCCTGCGGTCCGCGGCGGCCGCTGAATACCTGACAATTTGTCGGTTACGGATAGGTGCTGACCTATGTCATATACCACTGGATAAAAAGACGGACGATGGCCATGAAGCGGATGGGATTCCAGGTTGCTCTGGTCTTGATTTCAGCACTCCTTGCTCCGGTCGCGTGGGCGCAATCGCGGGCAGACGTGACGATATTCGCCGCGGCCAGCCTGCGCGACGCGCTCGATGAACTGGCTCGCGAATACGCAAGGCAGGGCAGGGCGCGGGCGGCAGTGTCCTACGCCGGCAGCCCGACCCTGGCCCGCCAGATCGAGAAGGGTGTGCCCGCCGACATCTTTATATCGGCCGATGGCGACTGGATGGATTTTCTGGCGGTGCGCGGGCTTATCCGGATCGAAACTCGGGTCAATCTGCTCTCCAACCGGCTGGTCCTGATCGCGCCGTCCGACAGCCAGACGAACCTCAAGATCGGTCCCCGCTTTCCCCTCGCGGCGCTGCTCGGGGACCGGCGGCTGGCGATGGCCGACCCCGACAGCGTTCCTGCCGGCAAGTATGGCAAGGCGGCGCTCGAGGCGCTGGGGGTTTGGCAGGAAGTCGCGCCGAAGGTGGCGCGGGCGGAAAACGTGCGGGTGGCGTTGAGGTTGGTCGCGCACGCGGAAGCCCCTTTCGGTGTCGTGTACCGCAGCGACGCGCTGGCGGAGCGCAGGGTGCGGATGATCGGTGAATTTCCGTTGAGCCTGCATCCTCCGATCCTGTACCCCGCGGCGGTCGTGGCGGGCAGACGGTCGAAGTTTGCCTACGAGTACCTGCGATATCTGCGTTCGCATGCTGCGCAGGACGTCTGGCAGCGGCACGGTTTTGGACCGGGGGTCTGAATCGTGTCTCCGCTCCCTGAGTCACGCCGTTAAGACGAGCTTGGTCCCGGCCAGGGACATGACGACAGCGAGAGTCACCACCAGCGCTTTTTGATTCAGCTTCTGCAGTCCCAGCCAGGTCCCGAGGAATGCGCCACCCAGTGCGGCGGCTGCAAGCAGCGGCAACTCGCCCGGCAGCTCTTGCACGGTAAGCGAGCCGGCGACCAGGGCCACGGCCGAGTTCACAAGGATGAAAGGCGCGGATATCCCGGCGGTTGTTTTCGGCCCGGCCCAGCCCAGGGTTAGCAGGATGGGGCTCAGGAAGATGCCGCCGCCGACCCCGATCAGGCCGGAAAGGAAGCCGATCAGGCATCCTATGAAGACCGCCGGAATTTTCCTGACCCGCAACACGCCTTCTTCAATCATGGCACGCGCACCAAACACGCGCCAGGCAAGGTAGCTCGCCGCGATAAACAGGACCACGCCCATCGCCACGTAATACGTTCCACGCGACAGGCTCTGAATTCCCCCCACCGCGGCGAACGGTACCGAACCGAGCAGAAACGGCCACAACCCGGACCAGTGGAAATGACGCGCCTGGCGGAAGCGGTAAACCGTTAACGCGGCCACCAGTATGTTGAGCGTCAGCGCCGTCGGGCGCATGGTCTCCGGAGCGAGCCCGACCAGGGCCATCATGGCCAGGTAGCCCGACGCGCCGGCGTGGCCGACCGTCGTGAAGAGCGTGGCGACGACAAAGAACGCGGCGGTAAGGATGACGACGTCCTGCAGTTCCATGCGGCGACGATAGCACAGCAAGCGTCGCTATATCTAGACGGGAATAACGGGTGTCCGTTATGATGGCGCCCGGAGGCATATGAAAATATTTGGTTTTGCAGGATGGTCGGGCAGCGGCAAGACCACGCTCATCGAAAAGCTGATACCGCTGTTCGTCGCGCGCGGTCTCAAGGTGTCGCTGATCAAGCACGCGCATCACAGCTTCGACGTTGATCTGCCGGGCAAGGATTCCTACCGTCATCGCCACGCGGGTTGTTCCGAGGTGCTGGTGACCTCCTCGAAGCGCTGGGTGCTGATGCACGAACTGCGCGGGGCGCCGGAGCCCCGATTTGCGGAACTCATCGAACGCGTCTCGCCGTGCGACCTGCTGCTGGTGGAGGGTTTCAAGCGGGAAATGCTGCCCAAGCTCGAGGTCTACCGCGCAGCGGTGGGGGAGTCCCTGCTGCATCCGCAGGATCCGAGCATTGTCGGGATTGCCTGCGATCAGCGGGTTGATACCGCGTTGCGGCAGCTTGACCTGAATGATGCGGCGGGTATTGCCAACTTCATTCTTGGGCACCTGAAGATCAGTTGAGCAAGTTGGAATGAGCATGACGCGGGCGCATAATTGTTGCCTCGTTCAACATGGACCGGCCGCGAGGCCGGCCGGCTAACTCGGGCCGCATGATTACAGTGCTCTATTTTGCGAGCCTGCGTGAATCCCTGGGCAAGGGTGCCGAGCAGATCGCGCTGCCGGCGGCGGTACGCGATCTCGAGGGCCTGCGCGCGCTGCTGGTGGCGCGCGGTGGCGCGTGGGAGGAGGGGTTGGCGCCGGGCCGGCCGGTGCGTGCCGCCGTCAACCAGGCGATGGCGCACGGCGATACCCGGATCGCCGACGGCGACGAGATAGCATTCTTTCCGCCTGTGACCGGCGGGTGAACCCGAAGGCGGAAGGCGAAAGGCGAATGGCGAAAGGATGCTCTGAATCCCTGCTCGACCCACAACCCACAATCCACTCTTCAGAATGACCGTTAGAATCCAGACCGCTGATTTCGATGTGAGCGTCGAGATCGCCGCGCTTCGCCGGAACAATCCGAAAGTGGGGGCGGTGGCGAGCTTTGTCGGCGTGGTGCGCGACATCAACGACGGCGGCACGGTGGCCGAGATGACGCTCGAGCACTATCCCGGGATGACCGAGAAGGCGATCGAGGAGATCATCGGCCAGGCACGTTCCAGGTGGAACGTGCTGAATGCACTAGTCATCCATCGCGTTGGACAGCTCAAGCCAATGGATCAAATCGTCCTGGTTGTCGTGGCGGGAGAGCATCGCGGCGAAGCCTTCGCCGCCTGCGAGTTCATCATGGATTATCTCAAGACCCGTGCGCCGTTCTGGAAGAAGGAGCGGACGGGCAAGGGCGCGCGCTGGGTGGAGGCGCGCCATACCGACGATATCGCCGCGGAGCGCTGGCGCTTCAAACTCGGGAGCGAACAATGAAGGCTGGCAGCGCGGGATTATGGGTTGCGTTGGGTTGCGCGATCTGTTCAATGGTCTGGGCCCAGCCCAAGGAGTTCCCGGCGCGGCCGGTGCGGCTGGTCGTGCCGGTGCCGCCCGGGGGCAGCCTGGACGTCATGGCACGCATCGTGAGTCCCAAGTGGGGCGAACTGCTGGGGCAGAACGTCATCATCGACTACCGCCCTGGCGCGAACACGATTGTCGGCAGCGAAAACGTCGCGCGGGCTCCGGCCGACGGCTACACGCTGCTCATCAATACGCTGCCGTTCGTGGTGAATCCTTCGCTCTATCCGAAGTTGCCGTTCGATACCGAGCGCGATTTCGCTCCGGTTTCGCTGCTGGGGGCGTCGCCGTTCGTGCTGGTGGCGCACCCCTCGCTGCCGGTGAAATCGGTAAAGGAACTGGTTGCGCTCGCCAAGGCGCATCCGGGCAAGCTCAACTATGCCTCGGCCGGCAACGGCAGCAACCTGCACGTCGCGGCGGAACTCTTCAAGAACCTCACGGGCACCAACATCGTGCACGTGCCCTATGGCGGCGGGGGTCCGGCGCTGATCGCGATCCTGAACGGCGAGGCGGGGATCAGCTTTCTCTCGCTGGTGGCCACGACCGGGCACATCGCATCGGGACGGATGCGCGCGCTCGGCATTACGACGGCAAAGCGATCGAAAGTGACGCCGCAGCTTCCGACCATCGCCGAGCAGGGGGTGGCCGGCTACGATTTCAGCGCCTGGTTCGGCATCTACGCGCCCGTGGCAACGCCGGCGCCCGCCATCAAGACGCTCAACGATGCGATTACCCGCGCAGTGCGTGATCCGGGGTTGGCTGAGCGGTTCGACAAGGAGGGGGCCGAGATTGTGGGTGGCTCCCCAGCCATGCTCGCCGCGCACGTGAATGCCGAACTGGCCTTATGGGCCAAAGTGGTGAAATCGGCAGGCCTGCGCATCGACTGAGGAGTTTGCCGGCCCCAGGTCCGACAAACTCCATTCCTAATGGGACTGAATCGCATGCGTATGTTCGGACGTTGGGCCGCCGCTGTTATCGTGGCGACAGTTACCGGAGCTGCCGTGGATCGTGTTGGCGCGCAGCCGGCCTGGCGTCCCGAGAAGGCGGTGGAGATCATCGTGCCGACAGCGGCAGGGGGGATCAACGACCAGATCACGCGGCTGATGCAGAAAGTCCTGCAGGAACAGAAGTTGCTGACGGTTCCTGCAGTGATCATGAACAAGGCGGGCGGCAACCAGACGCTGGCGGTGGTCTACTTCACGCAGAAAGCGCCCGATCCGCACTACCTCTTGTACGCGACCGCAACCGTCTTCACCAACCAGCTCGCCGGGCTGACGCAACTGGGCTATGCGGATCTCACGCCGCTGGCGTGTCTCGTCGTCGACTACAGCGTGGTGACGGTGGCCGCGGATTCGCCCATCAGGACCATGCGCGAGCTGGTGGATCGTCTCAAGGCGGACCCCGGTGCGGTCGCCTTTGGCATGGTGAGCCGCGGCGGGCCCAACCACCTGGCGTTGTCGCAGGCGGTGCTGTCGGCTGGGGTTGATCCACGAAAGCTGAGGACGGTGGTGTTCAAGACCAACGCGGAGTCCCACATGGCGGTGGTGGGCGGGCACATCCAGGCGGTCGTTTCTTCGGTCAGCGCTGCGCTGCCCCAGGTGCAGGCCGGACATACCCGCATGCTCGCAATTGCCGCACCCCAGCGCGTGGCAGGCTCCCTGGCGGCCCTGCCGACGATGCGGGAGCAGGGCATCGACGCGACGGGAATATCGAACTGGCGGGCCATCTTCGGCGTCAAGGGAATGACGCCGGCGCAAGCGTCGTTCTGGGACAACGCGCTCGCGCGCATGGCGGCGAGCGAGGACTGGAATCGCGAGCTGGATGGCACCAACATGTCGCGCCTGTTCCTGCGCGGCAAGGAATTCGCCAAGTATCTTGACGAAGAATATGTGGCCACCAAGTCGGTCATGGCCGACCTCGGGTTAATCAAATAGAGCGGATACGAAGACCGCATGGCCGTCACGCTGGGATTCGAAGCACTGCAGGGCGCGCTCAGCATGGGAGAAGCGATCGACCTGCTCGAGCGTGCTTTTAAGCATGAGGCGGCCGGCCGGGCATACCTTTCGCCGAAATTCGTCAGCAACTTCGAAGGTGGCGCGATGCGCATGCTGTTCGCGGCCGATTACGAGGCCGGCTACTGCGCGACCAAGGTGTACCACACCGTCAAGGGTGCGGGAGCGCGCTTCCTCGTATCGCTGTACCGTCTGCAGGACGGCGAGTTCCTGGCGCTGCTCGACGGGCGCCATATCACCGACATGCGCACCGGCGCGGCGAGTGGCGTGATCGCTCGCAGGGTGGCGGTGCCGGGGCCGGTAACGGTGGGCCTGATCGGCTCCGGCCACCAGGCGCGCGCGCAGCTCGCATGCCTGGCCTTGGTGTACCGGGTGGAACGCGCCGCGGTCTATAGCCCGACCGCGGCTAACCGGGATGCCTTTGCGCGAGAAATGTCCGCGCAGCTCGGATTTCCTGTCGAGGCGGTGGCTTCGGCGCAGGCGGCGGTGCACGGCCACCCGCTAGTGGCCACGGCGAGCAGCGCGCGCGGGAGCGAACCGGTGCTGCGGGGGGAATGGCTGGATCGCTGCCGGCTGCTGTGCGCTGTCGGCAATACCCGGGCCCAGTTTACCGAAGTGGACGTTCGCTGCTTCCAGGATGCGCGGCTGGTGGTGGTAGATACGCTGCACGCGCTGGAGGAAGCCGGAGAGTTGCGGCAGGCGATTGCGGCCGGCGTGCTCCCGGAGTCGAAGCGGGTAACGTTGGGACAGGTCGTCACCGGTGCCGTTGCTCTGCCGGCGACCGGGATGGTCGTGTTCAAGTCGGTCGGCACGGCGTTACAGGATCTCGCGCTGGCCGCACGCTACTACGAGCTCCTCGGCGCGCGCGTGGGAGTGCCAACTGACGTCGATCTGGCGAGCGCGAAAGGTTCCTAGAAGCTAGAATGCCAGCGTTCCGGTTCAATAAGGAAGGAAGATGACCATGCTCATGCCGATCAGGCTCAAAGGCGTCATGCAGGCCCCGGTATCGCCGATGAAGGACGATTTCAGCTTTGACGGCGACGGCTTCGCAAAAATGGTGGATTTCCATGTCCGCCACGGCGCTCCCGCGATCGCGTGGCCGCACCACAAGGCGGAATCACTCAACCTGACCATCGCGGAGCGCAAGCTCGGCGCCGAAATCGC
>Ga0180065_1000082_pt1 | contig 14056 bp, 16 predicted proteins | sample EasRiv00A_16_10D_FD_121783 | JGI IMG/M metagenome (GOLD analysis project Ga0180065, IMG submission 121783) | Soil microbial communities from meander-bound floodplain in the East River, Colorado, USA - East River metaG ERMLT200A_16_10D | ecosystem: Environmental > Terrestrial > Soil > Floodplain ...
CGCGTGTTCATCGGTTCCTGCACCAACGGCCGCATCGAGGACCTGCGGGCGGCCGCGCAGGTGTTGAAGGGCCGGCGCGCCGTCGTGCCGGCGATGGTGTCTCCGGGGTCCACGGGCGCGAAGCGGCAGGCCGAAGCCGAGGGGCTCGATCGCATCTTCCGGGAAGCCGGGTTCGAATGGCGCGAGTCCGCCTGCTCGATGTGCGGCGGCTCGAACGGCGACATGGTCGCACCCGGCGAGCGCTGCGCGTCCACCACCAACCGCAACTTCGAGGGCCGCCAGGGCCGCGGCGCGCTGACGCATATCATGAGCCCGGCGATGGTGGCGGCCGCTGCCGTCACCGGGCGGCTCACCGACGTGCGCACGCTCGACACATAACGATGCAGCCGCTGACGACGCTTACGGCGGTCGCCGCGCCGCTCGAAATCGCGAAAATCGATACGGGCATGATCATTCATACCCGTTTCAACCGGCAGTATCGACGTCCGGGCCATGCGGATTACGCGGGCGCCTTCCTGCACGACCTGCGCTTCGACGAACACGACCGGCCGCGTCCCGATTTCGTCCTCAATCATCCGGCATACCGGGGTGCGCAGATCCTGGTGACGGCGGCCGATTTCGGCTGCGGCTCGTCGCGCGAGGGCGCGGCTTACGCGGTGCTCGACTACGGTATCCGCGTCCTGATCGGCCCGGGCTTCGGCGACATCTTCTTCGGAAACTGCCTTCAGAACGGCGTGCTGCCGGTCGTGCTTCCGCAGAAAGCGGTCACGGCGTTGTGGCGACAGTTGCGCGACCAGCCCGGCGCGCGCATCACGGTGGACCTCGAAAAACAGACCGTGACCAGCCCCGCGGGTGCGCAGTACCGGTTCGAGATCGATCCGACGCGGAAGGAACGGCTGCTGCTCGGCCTCGACGATGTCGGCGTTACGCTGCGGCATCTGCCGGAAATCGACGCCTTCGAGGCCCGTTATCGTTCGGAAATGACCTGGCTCGCACCTTAACAGGAACACCGCAATGGAGGAGACCATGCGATACGCTCGGTTGGCGCTGTTGGCTGCGTGGATAGTCTCCGGCTTCGCCCACGGCCAGCAGGCGGACTGGAAGCCGGACAGGAATGTCGAGTTCGTGGTGGGCGCCGCGGCCGGGGGCGCGAACGACCGCATCGGACGCTCGATCCAGAACGCGTTGCAGACCAACCGCCTGATTCCCGGCTCGATGAGCGTGGCCAACAAGCCCGGCGGCGGGCAGACCATCGCGATGAGTTATCTCAATTCGCACGCGGGGAACCCGCATTTCCTCGCGCTGGCATCCTCCAGCTGGCTCACTACGCTTGCCGGCGGGCGCGGCGACGTGACGCATCGCGACGTCACGCCCATCGCCCGGCTGTTCACCGAGTACCAGGTGTATTACGTGAAGGCCGATTCGCCGCTCCGCAGCATGACCGACGTCCGCGACCGGCTGAAAAAGGATTCGAACTCAGTTTCGTTTGGATTCTCGGTCGCGCTCGGCAACCCGCTGCACATCTCCATCGCGGACGTCGCGCACGCGGCCGGCCTCGATCCGAAGAAAGCGAAGACCGTCGTGTTCGACTCGGGCACCACGGCGGCCGCTCAGGTCGCCGGCGGGCATCTCGACGTCGGCCTCTCGAGCCCGGGCAGTCCCATGGCGCTGGTGCAGGGCGGCAAGCTGCGTTACATCGGCGTGGCCGGACCGCAACGCATCTCGGGACCGCTCGCTGAAGTCCCGACGCTGCGCGAGCAGGGCCTGGAAGTGATCACCCCCGTTTCTTTCGTAGTGCTGGCGCCGAAGGGCATCAGTTCCGCGCAGGCGGCGTACTGGGACGGCGCGCTCAACCGGATGATGCAGACCGACGAGATCCGGAAGGACATCGAGAGGAATCTCTGGATCGTGGACCTGATGGGATACCGCGACCTTCCCGCTTCACTGGAGTCCCAGTTCGAGCGCTACCGGCAGAGGTTGATCGAGATGGGCCTGGTGAAGTGAGTAAGGCTGCATGGTGTGACGGGTGATAGCGGAGAAAACCTGGTCCTGAAACAGAACAGGGCGGCCTCCGCCGCCTTTTGCAGCTTTTCGTCGCTGCGGTACTTAATCTAATCATTGCCCGCGTACTTCCCGGCGGTATCCGGGAACAGGTTCTTGACGATCTTGAACTTGGTGATGTCCACGGTGCCGTCCATGTGGAGATACATGGAGGCGTCGCGATAGAGCTTCTCGATGCCGAATTCGAGCATGGTGCCGTTGCCGCCGTGCAGCTCCATGGCGTGCTTGCAGACTTCGAGCACGGCCTCGGAAGCGTAGAGCTTGACCATGTTGCACAGCACTTCGGCTTCCGGGGCCTTCTCGTCCACGGCGCGCGACGCTTCGCGCAGCAGGCCGCGCACGGCGCAGATCTTGGTCGCCATGTCGGCGAGCCGCAGCGCGGTGGCCTGGTGCTTGATCAGCTTTTTGCCGCCCTGCACGTATTCCTGCACGTACTTGGCGGTTTCCTCGAAGGCGCGCATCGCGACACCGATGTTCTTGGAGCCCTGGATGATCTTGCCGGGGCGGAAATAGACGCCGGCCCGCGCCAGCGCCACGTCCTGCACCAGGCAGTGGTCCTTCGGCACCGCGCAATCCTCCAGCACGATCTCGCCGTTGTTCATGTAGCGGCCGCCGAGGGTCTCGTTGCAGCGCGCCACCGAGAAGCCCGGCGTGTCGCGCGGCACCAGGAAGCACGACGTGCCCTTGGTCATGCCGGCGCCCGGCTTGGTGGTGGCGTACACCACGTAGAGTTTCGAGTCCCAGGCATTGGTGATGAACTGCTTGCGGCCGCTGATCACCCACTTGTCGCCCTTCAACTCGGCGCGGGTGTGCATCATCGCTTCCGGCACGTCGTAGGGCAGCCAGCGGTCGGAGGCGCCGCGCGGCTCGGTCAGGCAATGCGAGAGCAGGAAAGTCGGGTCCTTCACCACTTCCGGGAACCATCGTTCCTGCAGGTGCCGTGGCGCGACGTTGCGCAGCAGCACCGAGACCTTCCAGATTTGCACCAGCTTTTCCGCCAGTCCGCAGTCCCCGCGGGAAATCTCCTCGGAGATCACGGCAAAGGTCTGCGTCTCGGTCCTGGGATCGAGCGGCGTGCCGCCGAACTCCTCCGGGACGCCGAGCGTGCGGATGCCGATCGCATTGGCGACTTCGAGAATCCTGCGCGGCAGGCGCTCGTTGGGATTCATGTTCCATTCCGCCTGCCAGTTCTGGCGCGTGAACGGGATCACATGCTCGTTCGCGAACTTGCGGGTGACGTCACGCATCATGCGGGTATCCTCGGGCAGCCCGCGGTCTACCATTTCATCTAACAACATCTCTTACCTCGTCACCTTTATCTCGTCACGCATTTTCGCGCCGCGGCTTCGGGCGTGGCTCAGCCTGCCTGCGAGGCGCTGCGCCTGGAGCGCTGGGACATCAGGGCCAGAGCGATCAGCGCCAGGCACAGAACCGGCATGGCGTATTCGAGATAGCCGTGCACCAGGCCGCCTACGGCACCCTTCTCCTGAAACATTGCGGTGGCCACGCGCCATGAGGCGCTGTAATAAAAGGAGAGAGCTGGTAGCAGGGTGGATATTTCGAATCCTGTCGTCATCGCAACCATGCGGATGACCTGAACCACGTAGAACGACAAATGGACCGCCGACGCCAGTATCACGACGAGACGCCAGTACGTGAAATTCAAGATCACAGCCAGGCACGCGAGGAAGCCGAAGATACCGATGGTCAGCACCGACGGCCGGAAATCGGGGGCGTAAAAAGCGGCCAACAGCACGTAGACGGACCACACGGCAACGGCCAATGCGCCTGGCATGCTCGAGATGGGATGTGGTCTGTGCGTTTCGTTCATGCGTAAAAAGATCAAAATTCGTGAATCGTGAATCGTGAATCGTGATTCGTGGATCGACCCACAACCCACAACCCACGACCCACGCACCTTGCTGTTATTGCAGAGGCGAAAAAGCTGACGGCATGACTATCTTGTTTTCCTGCTGCACCAGGTGGTACTCCGGCAGCCCGGCCTTTTTGGCGACGACCGAGGGCGGCCACTCTCCGGTCTCGCGCAGCTTGTTGCGGAGCGCCCAGCGCTCGTCGAGCGTCTTGTAGGGCCAGATGTGCATGAACTGGTTGAGGCCGCCGAGCTCCGAGTAGAGGATCGCGGTGGCGGGTCCGTGCTTCAGCCGGTTGGGGATCGCGAGCGTCCACGCCTTGGTGAGGTTCGGCAACTGGCCGGCGGCGTAAGTGTAGACGCGCATCTCGAAGAACGGACCCTGCTTGCCCGGCTTCATTTCCGGCGAGAAGTCGAACGGGACGAAGATCTCGGAGCGCTGGCGCACCAGGAACTCGGCGGTCTTGGGCGGCCACTTGCCGGCGCCTTCCTTGACCGCGGTGTCGCGGATTCTCGCGCGCTCCCCGAGGTCCTTGTACCCCCAGACGTGGATGATCTGATTGAGCGGGCCGATCTCGGTGTGCCAGAACGCGGCGAGCTGCGAAAACTTCTTGCGGGTCTCGTAGCCCTCGGCGAAGCGCTTTTCGACTTCCGGCAGCGAATGCGGCTTGAGATCGTAGGTTCTGAATTCGTAGATCATTGGGGACCCCCTTGGGAATGAATTGGATGAACGGCGTTCGGGATGCAGCGACTGCAGCAGGTGGCTTCGGAATCAGGCCGGTAACTTTACTGCGAAGCGCGGCGGTTGGCCAGTGCTCTTAGTCCACCCCGTGAACACGGGCTGGACACAGGTATGAGGGCGGATGAGAGATGAGGAGCTGATTAACCCCCCGCTTGTTCAGCCCCCTCTCTAGTAGAAAAGCTGAGCGTGAAGCAAGGGGAAATACTCCCCATCCCTCATCAATCATCCCTCATCCCTGGTGGATCACTTCTGATCCACCAGCGAGGCGATCAGCTTGCGCGCTGCGGGGCTGTACCAGTCGGCCGGGCCCCACAGGCGCGCCAGCACGACGCCCTTCCTGTCGATCAAGTAGGTGACGGGCAATCCAAAGGCGCCGTAGAGCAGCCCAACTTCGCCTTCGGGATCCATCAGGACCGGGTAGTTCAGCTTGAGTTCCTTGACGAAGGTAAGCGCGTCCGGCCGCTGGTCCTTGACGTTCACCGCCACGATCTCCAGTCCCTTGCCTTTGAATTCCTGGTAGAGGCGCTCCATGGACGGCATCTCGTCCCGGCAGGACTCGCACCAGCTGGCCCAGAAGTTCAGGAACACCACCTTACCCCGGTAGTCCTTGAGGGAGCGTTTCCTGCCATCCGGACCGGGCAGGGTGAAGTCCGGCGCGGCCGGGTGGTCCTTGATCTCCTGCAGCTTGGGTATGGCCTTGTAATCGGGCGCGCTGCCCGCCTGCGCTGGCAGCGCCCCACCGGCCAGGAACAAAACAACGGCCAGCAGAAGCTGGCCGCAGGAAAGGATGCGAAACCGACCACCACCCATCATGCATCACCTATCACATGCCGAGCTTCGCCACTTCCGCGAGCAGCGCTTCGTTTGAAAGCAGCGGCTCTTTTGGCGCCAGCACCTTCTTGAAGCGGACGATGCCCTGCTTGTCGACGATGAAATAGGAACGTTGCGCCAGCCTGCGCTCCGGGACGAGCACGCCATAGGCATCGATTGTCTTCAGGTCCGGCGCGTCGCTCACCAGCGGGAAGTTCAGCTTGAGAAAATCGGCAAAGGCCTGCTGCGAGAAGCGCACGTTGGCGCTGACGCCCACGATTTCGGTGCCGGCCGCCTCGAACTTCGAATAGTCGTCCCTACTGGACGACAGTTCTTTTATTCACGTCGGCGTGAAGTCGAGGAGGTAAAACTGGATGATGACGTTCTTCTTGCCGGCGAAGCTGCTCAGCTGGAGCTTCCCGCCCTTGGTGCTCGGCAGATCGAAATCCGGAGCCTTGTCTCCCACCTCCAGCGCTGCCGCGGTACCGGGCAGGCCGGCGAGCGACAAGGTCAGGATCATCGCCGCGATGAATCCGAATGTCTTCATATATCTCCTTTTATCAGTGTGACCACCAGAGTAAACAATCCGGGCCTGCGGATCATTCCCTGGCGTTGCCTAGTATGGAGGCAAATCAAGGGAAAAGGCAAAAGGGGAAAGGGGAAAAACAACCCAATACCCCGACCTTGGTCTTTTTCCTTTTTCCTTTTCCCCTATTGCCTTAAGGGGCAGCGCCGGTCACCCTGTCTGCTAAAGTATGCAACTATCCCAAGTGATGGAGTCGGCAGGTGAATAAGGCGGCGCTGCGCATTGGCCTGATGGTTCCGGCCAACAACACCACCATGGAAGGGGAGCTCCTCGCATGGCTGCCGGCGGGCGCCACCTGCCGGACGCTGCGCATACCGCGGCAGCCGGGATTGCTGACGAAAGCCGACATCCCGGCCTACGTCGGGCAGGCCGAGTCCCTGGCGAGGGCGTTCGCCGATGACCCGGTGGACCTCGTCGTTTACGGCTGTACCGCCGCCGGCATCCTCGCCGGGCCGGAGCGCGACGCTGGCATCGCCAGGTCGCTGTCGGATATCACCGGCAGCCCGGTGGTGACCACGGCGAATTCCATGGTCGAGTGCCTGCGCGAGGCGAAAGCGCATGACATCGCGCTCGTCACGCCGTATCAGCCGGAGGTCAACGAGCAGTTGAAGTCGCTGCTCGCACGCTCGGGCATCGCCGTGCGCAGGATGAGCAGCTTTGGCGCGGCGACGGTGCAAGAGCTGGAAGCTATCAAGCAGGACGAGGTCGCGGCGCGGGCGCGGGAAACGATGGACGAGGAGTGCGACGCGCTCTTCATCGCCTGCTCGCAACTGCCGACCCGCGCGATCGTCGGTCCTCTGGAGCAGGAATTCAAGCGCCCGGTGTGGTCCTCTATCAAGGCAACGGCTTGGAGGGCATGCAATGCCCTCGGCGTTGCCCTGAATAAGGCGTGACGAGTGACGGGTGCCAAACCCGTTAGTAAAAAAGGGCGGCTAGGCCGCCCTTTTTTACTCCTGGTCACCGGTCACCGGTCACTGTCCGGCCGATCACATCAGGCCGGACACGAGCAGCCAGCTTCCCGCCAGGCCGATCGCCGCGCCGCCGGCGCGCAGGATGCCGGGGCGCGTCTTCAGGGCAACCCCCGCAGCCACGCCAATCGCGTGCAGCGCGGCGGTCGCGATCGTGAAGCCCGCGAAGTACAGCCACGGCGCGGAGAATTCCGGCATCTCGGTGCCGTGGGCGTGCCCGTGGAACAGCGCAAAGAGCGCGACCAGTGACACCGGCCAGACCCATCGAGTGTTCAGGGCAAGCGCCACCAGCAGGCCCAGTACCAGCACCGACAACGCCACCATGCCCTCGACCTGGGGCAGCGGCAATCCGAACGTGCCGGCCACCGCGCCGGCCGCCATCGTCGCGACGAAAGTCGCGGGAAGCAGCAGCAGGTAACGTCCCCCGCACTGGGCTGCCCAGATTCCCACCGCCACCATGGCGAGCAGGTGATCCAGTCCCATGAACGGATGCGCCCAGCCGGCGGAGGAACCGCCGGCTGAATGAATTTCGACATGGGCCATTGCTGCGCTACTCGCCAAGAACCCGACGAGTAGCGCAGCAATGAACTGAAAATAACGGTGCATTATTCTTACCTCCAGTCCGTCACGGTTGCTCGAAGCATTCAGCGATAAGCCTGAAGCGTGCCACGGCCTTCCCGGCACGTTAACGGCTGATCGCTTCAGGCTGGTTCCTTGACCTTCGCCGCGAGGTAGCGCTTCAGCACTTCCGCGGTGAGCACGACCTTCGAATCGTACTCGGGCGCGTCCTCGAGCTGCTCAAGATCGTTCAGGCCGCAGAACTGGTAGACGCGGTTGATCGCCGAGATCAGCCGCACCGGGCGCTCCGGGTCGGCATTGAAGTGCTGGTGGACGGTGTTGGGCGGGATGTAAATGATATCGCCCGCTTCCCACTCGTAGCGCTTGACCTCGGGCTGCACGATCCAGTGGTAGGTATCGGTGATCTCGACATCGCAGTCCTGGTGCAGGTCGTAGCCGCGGCCTTCCAGCACGTAGAGGCATTCCTCGGCGAGGTGACGGTGCTTGCCCGAGCGGCTGCCGCCGGGAATGATCTGCATGTAGGCGTCCACCGTCTCCATGCGCGTGTTCATGCCCTCGTTGAGCAGGTGTTTCAGCAGGCCCTGCCGCGACATTTCCCACGGCATGTCGTCCGGACGCACGATCTTCTTGCGCTTGGCGTTGCGCGCCGGCGCGTTCGCCACGTCGTCGAGCATGCCCTGATAGAGCTTCCCGCTCGTCTTGCCTTGCAACCAGGCTTTCGATTCGCTCCAGGCCATAGGCTCACCCCGCGTGGTTGTAGTCCCGCTCTTCTTCCCGCGGCTCGAAACCGACGCCGCCGGGGGCGGGTTCGGTGGGGCGCGGGATCACTGTTTTCTGGAACAGCATGTTCAGGAACAGGTACATCGGCTTGGCCTTCAGCACCAGCGCGCGCGCCGGCTTGTTCGGGTCGGCGTTGTTGTGCTGATGCACGCAGTTGTTATGGACGATCGCGACATCGCCCGCCTGCCAGTCGTAGCGCACGCCGTCGTGGATCTCGTAGCCGGTGCCGTCGAGGATGTAGAACGCCGCCTCGTTCACGTGCCCGTGCTTCTGGGACACGCCGCCGGGCGCGTATTCCTCGAGGTGGATGTGGAGCGTCTGCCCGAGGCCGTCCACCGGCTCCAGGTAATGCAGGCTGTAGCACTGCGGGCCGTCCAAGAACTTCAGCTCGCTGCCTTTCTTCACCCGCGGCAGCGAGCGCAGCCGCTGCAACTCTTCCTTGAGGTTGTAGTGCCCCTGGATGCTGCGCACGAAGACGCGGTCCTTCTTGCTGTGGTAGTGCGATTCAGTGCCCATGGCTCGCCTCCATTGATCCCCCATTATAGCGCGCGGCCCCGTCAGATGCCGTAAAGCGGCCGTTACGGCGCCCATATCGCCGGTGGTGGCGGAGGTGTAGATAGTGAGGGTTCCGTCCTTCCGTGCGCCCTCGACGAGGCGCTGCGTCCGGTCGGCGCCCTGCAGGCCGGTGACCTCGGCGACCGACTTCTGGGCGGCGGCGGGCGCCGCCGCCAGAAGGCAAAAGGCAAAAGGGAAAAGGTCTTGAGTTTCATGTGTTCGCTTTCGCGTTAGTACGTCGTTTTTCACTAGTCTCGAATTTCGACATTACCGCGCCCGCCAGGCGCTCTGGAGCTTGGTGAAGCGTTCTTCGCACCTTTTGCCTTTTCCCTTTTGCCTTTTGCCTTGATGCGGCTACGCTGCCTTTGGCGGCAGCGTAGCCACCTCGGCCCGGTAGGCCTCGTCCATCCGCGACCTGACGTTGTGCTTCGCAAGCGCCTCGGTGAACCAATTGCGCACGGCCGGGCTCTCGTCCGCGTAGTCGACCTGGTCGCCCCCGACGCGCCGGCTGATCCAGGCCTTGGGCACGCCCTGCGCGTTGCGGATCGCCACGCCTTCGTGTTTGAAGGCGAGGTAGCGCGCCGGCGTGGTGCCGGTATTGAAATGCTGGTGGAGCCACATGTTGGGCGGCACGATCATCGTGCCGACGTTCCATTCATGGCGGCGCGGCTCCTCGCCCTCGGGCCACATCAGCGAAAAGCCTTCGCCCGAGAGGATGATGACGTGCGCGCCCGGGCCGTGGGCGTGGGCCTTCTTGTAGGTCCCCGTCGGAAACTGCGAGATGTGGCTGTTCATCGAGCTCTTGGCCATGTTGAAGCGGATGTGGCCGCCACCCGCGCCGCGCTCCTTGGCGGTGATGAGCGGCAGGTTGACCGCGTCCGCGACGAAATTGGTGTCGAGCAAGAAGCCTTTCTGCTCGCTCTTGGGGGCGAAGTAGTCCGGCTCGCCGGCGAAGCGGTTCTTGAAGTCGTATTTCGTGTTGAAGACGAAGGAGGGGTCGTCGTACAAGTTCATCACGACGGGAGCGTTGGTGACCGCAACGTAGCGCGCCGGCTCCTGCCCCGAGCCATTGAAGTGCTGGTGCCAGGCGTTGACCGGGATCGCGAACAGGGCGCCGGCTTTCCATTCGAAGGTGATGCGGTTCCCGGCGTCGTTCCACACGGCGGTCGAGCCGCGGCCGCTGAGTATCATGACCATTTCTTCGAACAGCTGGCGCTGCGGCGCGAGCTTGCCGCCGGCCGGGATTTCGCATACGTAGCAGTCGTTCGAGGTGCGCGACGCCTCGTGGTTCATGTACACGCCGCGGCCGCCGCGGCGCGCCCAGGGTTTCAGCTCGACGGTGTTGAGGTCGGGAACGTAGAACGAAGGGATGAGGTCGAGCCCCTCGGCCTTCACCCAGCGCGTGTAGGGCGTCTCCTTCTCCGTGGCGAATTTCTTCGCCATCTCCTCCGAAACCATCGCGCTTTTGCTCATGTTTCGCTCCCGCGCAGGAACTCCTCGAATAAGCCGGCAATTTACCGCAACCAGCCCTTCCTGCGCCAGTGTCGTTGCGAAACCGCGTGGATCGTGATTCGTGAGTCGTGACTCGACCTGGTTTTCGCCACTGCGTCACTTCGTCACCGGGTTTAGTGAGCAGGAGCGCGACAAGCTGCCTTGACATGCAGCCGCGCTCCGCGAACCATTGCAGGCGCCATGTACCTGAGCCGCTCCATGTCCCGCTTCACCTGGTCGCTGGGCCACCGGTGGTCCCGCGTGCGCCTGGTTTGGAGTGTGGCTGACAAGGAGCCGTGGATATTCGCTCTGGTGCTCGGCCTGGTGGTCGCGACGTTCGCGATCGTGCTGGCCGGCTTCTTCGCCTATAAGGATGAGCGGCAGCGCGCGATCGCCACGAACCAGGACGACCGGCGGAATCTGACCTGCCTGGCCCGGAACGTGTATTTCGAGGCGCGTGGCGAGCCGATGAAGGGCCAGCATGCGGTGGCCGAGGTGACGATGAACCGCGTGGCTTCGGGCATCTACCCCGCCTCGGTCTGCGACGTGGTTTACCAGAAGAACTGGGACGTCATCCGCAAGCGTTACGTGGGCGCTTTCTCCTGGACCGAATTCAACTCTTTGCCAAATCCGACGGGGGAGGCGTGGCAGCAGGCCTGGAAGGTCGCTGAAGCGGTCTACTACGGCACCGAACCGCTCGTGGTCGAGGGCGCCTTGCACTTCCACGCCATCTACATCAAGCCCGACTGGGCGGCGGAAAGGAAGCAGCTGGCCCGCATCGGGCGGCACGTCTTTTACAAGTAGCGGCGTTTGCCGCTACGGTGGCCTATCCACAAGGGAACTGGACCAGCAGTTGCTACGCGACATTCGAGTTTCCACCCACGGTGGCTACGTAATCGGCGGCAACCGTTTCCGGGACGACATCGAGTGCGCATTGAAGCAACGCGCAACGCCGCGTAGTTCGGGGCGTCAGCCGGTTGGAACGACTACACCCGCTTGGTCATACCACCCAGCGCCCGCAGCACCTCGATGAACGCGGAGCTGTCCTTGTCCGCAAGGCCCTGCTGATAGGCCGCCTGCTGCAGCTGGGTCCAGAGTGTCGTCACCAGCATCGGGGCGCCGAAACGCTGGCCCTGCTCGAGCGCGAGGCGCGCATCCTTGAGCGAAGTGCGCACGTGGCCTTCCGGCGAGAAGTCCCCGCGCAGCATCTTCGGGCCCTTATCGATCATCGTTTTCGAGCTGCACGCGCCGTCCTGCAGCACCTGGAGCAGCGCTTCGCCCTCCATGCCCGCTTTCATGCCAAGCACCAGCCCTTCGGCCAGCGCGAGGCGGTTGCCGAAGAGGACCAGGTTGATGACGAGCTTCGTCATCGCGCCCGAGCCGACGGGCCCCATGTGGTAAGCCGCGCGGGCGAAGCCGGCGAACAGCGGCTTGCAGGCCTCAAACGCCTCCGGCGTGCCGCCGGCGATGACGATGAGATCCTTCTTCCACGCCATGGCGCTCGTGCCGCTCACCGCCGCGTCGAGAAAGCCGATGCCGCGCTTGGCCAACTCCGCGCCGAGCCGCTCCGAGTCCTCCGGCCGCGACGTCGAGGCGTCGGCGATGATCAGGCCCGGCCCGGCGCCCTGCGCGATCCCGTCCGGCCCGAGCACCACCTCGCGCACGATGTCGCCGTTCGGCAGGGACGTGAGCACCCAGCGCGCGCCGCGCGCGGTGGCCGCCGGCGACTCTACCGGCACGCCGCCGCGCTCGTGGAGCTGACGCGCGCGTTGCTCGTCGATGTCGAAGCCCTGCACCGTGAACCCGCTCTGCAGCAGGTGGTGCGTGAACGCCTGTCCCATCAGTCCCATGCCGACGACTCCCACGCAGTCACTCATGCGAACATCCTTTCAAGGCGGAAGGCGGAAGGCGGAAGGCGGAAGATCCATCCACCACCCACGACCCACGCTGCTACTTCTTTGTCTCCAGGCTGATATTGGCTTTTCGGACCACGCCTGACCAGCGCTTGATCTCATCCGCAATGAACACGCTGAACTGCTGCGGATCGCGATAATCGATTTCCATTGCGTTGTTCAGAAAATGCGTCTTCACTTCATCCGAGGTGAGGATTGCCTTGATGTCCCGGGTCAATCGGGCGGTGATAGGCGCGGGCATGCCTGCCGGTCCCATCAGCCCCCGCCACCCGGTCGATTGATACCCGGCCAGGCCCGATTCGGCCACGGTAGGCACATTGGGCAGCACGGCACTTCGTTTCAGTCCGCCGACACCGAGCGCCTTTATCCTTCCCGACTTGATGTGAGGGACCGCCGCCTGGATAGTTATATTGGAGATGTGGATGTAGCCCCCGAGAAGATCGACCGTTGCGGCCCCGGCGCCCTTGTAATGCGCCATCGTGATATCGATACCCGCCATCACCTTGAATAGTTCCAGCGCCATGTGACCGCTGCTGCCCGCGCCGGCTGTTCCTGCTACCAGTTGGCCGGGTTTCTGCTTCGCCAGCGCTATGAACTCTTGAATGGTACTGGCAGGAACGCTGGCTGGAGCGGCAAGCATGCTGTCTCCCGTCACCAACGACGCGATCAGGGAGAAAGACTTGATCGGATCGTACTCCAGCTTCTGAAGTGCCGGCTGTATGGTATGTGCGGTATCGCATACCAGCAGGGTATAGCCGTCCGGAGTCGCCTTTGCCGCCAGCGCAGTGCCGATGATGGCCCCGGCTCCGCCCCGGTTGTCCACAATGACCGTCGCGCCGAGACGTTCCGACATTTTCGGGGCAATCACGCGCGCTACCATGTCGGTCCCGCCGCCTGGCGCGAACGGAACAATAAGCCGTATCGGTTTGCTCGGATAAGTGGCGGCCGCCGTGACCGGTGCAGGAAACGCAGAAAACACGATCACAGCAAGGTAAATTCCGAAAATCCGGATAATCTGTGCATGCTCGTTTTTCATGGCCATGGGTTTTTCCTCCAAATCTGCGGGCCCGTTTATTCTAGAACCAAAGGGCCCCTTCAGGGACAGACCCCGGTTTCTCCGACCTGGATTGACTCCCGCCTGCTGGTGGGACGACAATACGCGCGGGTCTAAAGTCCGCTTGCGTCACCACGAAACCCTGCTCCGGCGGGGTTTTGTTTTTATAATGTAGCCGCCATGCCCGCCGCTAAGCTCTTCGATCCAGAGTCAGACAATTCTTTCCCGCTAAGTCGCACGAAAGTCGAGCTGTTCGTCGATTGCCCGCGGTGCTTTTATCTCGACCGGAGGCTGGGGGTAGGGCGCCCGGCGGGGTTTCCGTTCAATCTGAATTCCGCGGTGGACGCGCTGCTGAAGCGCGAGTTCGATGATTACCGGGCGAGGGGGAAGACGCACCCGCTGATGGCGGAGGCGGGGATCAACGCGGTACCGCACGCGCACCCGGAACTCGAGACCTGGCGCAGCAACTTCAAGGGCGTGAGGGTGCTGCACGAGCGCACCAACCTTGAGCTGTTCGGCGCGATCGACGATCTGTGGCGCGACCTTGGCAGCGGCGAGCTGATCGTCGCCGACTACAAGGCGACGTCGAAGGCGGGCGAAGTCGGAATCGACGCGGACTGGCAGATTTCCTACAAGCGGCAGATGGA
>Ga0180065_1000086_pt1 | contig 13730 bp, 11 predicted proteins | sample EasRiv00A_16_10D_FD_121783 | JGI IMG/M metagenome (GOLD analysis project Ga0180065, IMG submission 121783) | Soil microbial communities from meander-bound floodplain in the East River, Colorado, USA - East River metaG ERMLT200A_16_10D | ecosystem: Environmental > Terrestrial > Soil > Floodplain ...
TCCTGGAACACCTGCCTGCCGAACTGGCTGATGGAACTCGAGCCGCCGATCGCCACGACGGGGGCGCAATCGATCAGGGCGTTGGCAACGCCGGTCGTCAGATTGATCACGCCGGGGCCGCTCGCTGCCATGCAGACGCTCGGCTTCTGGAGCACCCGGCTGTAGGCCTGCGCCATCAGCGCGGCGGCCTGCTCGTGGCGCACGTCGATCGGGCGTATCCCCTCTTTGACGCACGACTGTTCGGCGAGCATCATCGGCCCGCCCATGATGAAGAAAAGGTCCTTCGTGCCCTCGTTTTTCAGGGATCGCGCCAGGATTTCAGAGCCTGTCAAGTCCGCCATCGTCGTTTCTCCTTTGGGTCAGGCCGCCGCTGCCTGGCCGGATTCCACCTGCGAATGCGCGTGGATGATCTTCTCCGCTCGCAGCGCCGCCACCTGGTCCTCGCTCATGCCGAGCCAGTCCTTGAGCACCTCCGCGCTGTGCTGGCCGAGCAGCGGGGCTGGTTTCACCGGCGCCGTCTTGCCGTTGAAGCGCACGGCCCAGCCCGCCATCTTGAACGGACCATTGGTCGGGTGCTGTATGGTCTGGATGATGCCTCGTTCCTCGAAATTGGGATCGTTCATCAGCTCCAGGGTGTCGCGAACGGCGCCCGCGGGCACGGCTGCCCCGATCACGCGCATGCACTCGTACTTGTCGCGCTTGCTGGTAAATTCCGTGATGATCCTGTCGACTTCGGCCTCATTCTTGAGGCGCGCCTCGCGAGTTTCGAAGCGCGGGTCACCGATCAAGTCCTTGCGGCCGATCGCTTCGAGAAGTTTCGGCCAATGCTGCGGGTTGGCGCGGCTGGTATAGACGTAAACATAGTCGTTCGGTCCGCCCGGCGCGCACGGATAGATGTCACAGGGCGGATTATTCGCCTCGAGCGTTTTCGCGCCGGCACGCCGGGCCGGCTTGCCGGTCTTGCTGGTGACGCCGAATGCATTGCGGATGTAGTGCAGCATCGAATCCTGCATGGCCACCTGGAGGTGCACTCCCTTTCCGGTATCCTTGCGCTTGTAGAGGGACGCCAGGATGCTGGTCAGCATCAGCAACCCGGTCCCCGTATCGCCCAGCGTCGTTCCCGGCTTGGCGGGTGGTCCGTCGGGCTGTCCAGTGACGCTCATGGTGCCCCCGCAGGCCTGGGCGATCATGTCGAAGGCGAGATTCTTCTCGTACGGACTGCCCTCGCCGAAGCCTTTCACCTGCCCGTAGATGATGCCGGGATTCAACCTGCTCAGGACGTCGTAGCCCAGGCCGAGGCGCTCGATGGCCCCGGGCGCGAAATTCTCCATGAAGACGTCGGCCTTGCGCGCCAGTTCCTTGACGACCTCGAGCCCGCGCGGGGATTTCAGATTGAGGGCAATCGAGCGCTTGTTGGAGTTGTAGTTCAGGAAATAGGGGTCATCCCGGTGCGGCTTCGTGGCGCCCGTCCGGCGCCCCGGGTCGCCGCCGTCCGGATTCTCTATCTTCACCACATCGGCGCCGAGCCATGCCAATACCTGGGTGCAGGACGTGCCCGCTTCGAACTGCGTAAAGTCCAATACGCGGACGCCCGTCAGGCAACCCGGAGCCACGGTTTTCGTATCTGTCATCGGTTTCTCCAGCGATGGGAAATAGGGAGTTGGAATAGCAATGCGGCGCGCCAGCTATCTTAACTGTTCTGTCGTGAACGTGGGCAATTCAGCAGCCGCTACGCGACCAGCCCCTCCAGCATGTAAGGCATGATGCCGCCATGCCGGACGTAGTTCACTTCCGCCGGCGTGTCGAGCCGAAGCATGAGCACGACGCGGTCCTGCTTGCCATCCGCACGGTGAATCACGAGCGTGACGGATTGGCGCGGCTTTGCGTTCGCGTCGAGCCCGGTGAGGTCGAGGCGCTCGCGCCCGTCCAGCTTGAGCGTGGCGGCCGTCACGCCCGCCGGCAGCTGGCAGGGCAGCACGCCCATCCCCACCAGGTTGCTGCGGTGGATGCGCTCGAAGCTGCCGGCAATGACGGCGCGCACGCCGAGCAGCCGCGCGCCTTTCGCCGCCCAGTCGCGCGCGCTGCCGGTGCCGTATTCCTCGCCCGCGATGACAAATAGCGGCAGCTTTTCCTTCGCGTAGCGCATCGCGGCTTCATAGATGGTCATCTGTTCGCCGCTCGGTTGATGCGCGGTCACGCCGCCTTCCACTCCGGGCACCATCATGTTGCGCAGCCGCACGTTCGCGAACGTGCCGCGCACCATCACCTCGTGGTTCATGCGCCGCGAGCCGTAGTTATTGAAATCGGCCGGCTTCACGCCGAGTCCCTGCAGATACAGGCCGGCGGGTGAGCTCGCCTTGATACTGCCGATCGGGCTGATGTGGTCGGTGGTGATTGAATTGCCGAGGATGGCGAGCGGGCGCGCACCCTTGAATTCACGCAGGCTCGACTCCGTGAATCTGGCTTCCAGGAACGGCGGCTCCTTGATGTAGGTCGAATCCGCGCTCCAGGCGTACTGGTCGCCGGTCACGCGGGCAACGCCTTCCCAGAACGGGTTGGCGACGGCGTGGTCCATGCCGTAGACCGCGCGGTACTGCTCGGGGCTCGCCGCCGTACGCAGCACGTTCGCCAGTTCGTCCTGGGTCGGCCAGATGTCCTTCAGGTATACCGGCTTGCCGTCCGTGCCGGTGCCGAGCGGGTCTTTGGCGAGGTCGATGTCCACGCGGCCCGCGATCGCGAAAGCGACTACCAGCGGGGGGCTCATCAGGAAGGCCGCGCGCACCGCGGGATGGATGCGCGCCTCGAAGTTGCGATTGCCCGACAACACCGCGCACGCGACCACGTCGCGGTCGTTGATCGATTTCTCGAGGTCGGCGTCGATCGGGCCGGATGCGCCAAAGCAGGTCGTGCAGCTGTAGCCCGCGAGCATGAAGCCAAGCTTGTCCAGGCTACTTTGCAGCCCGGATGCGTTGAGGTATTCGCTCACCACGCGCGAGCCGGGTGCGAGTGACTTCTTGACCCAGGGTTTCGTCATGAGTCCGCGCTCAACCGCTTTTTTCGCGACCAGCCCGGCGGCGATCATCACCCCCGGGTTCGAGGTGTTCGTGCACGAGGTGATGGCGGCGATCACCACGTTGCCATCCTGCACCACGGGCTTTCCGCCTCCCGCCTCCCGCCTCCCGCCTCCCGGTTTGCCATAGCCGCCATCGCTGACCGGGGCCTTGACCAGGCTCTCGAATTTCGACTTGAGGTTTGATAGCGGGATGCGGTCCTGCGGGCGCTTGGGGCCGGCGACATTGGGTTCTATCGAGGAGAGGTCGAGTTCGATCACCTGGCTGTAATCGATTTCACCGGGGCGGACCGGCCCGAAGCAACCTTGCAGCTTGTAGTACGCCTCGGTCGCGGCTACCTGCGCCTCGGGACGAGCAGTCTGGCGCAGGTACGCCAGCGTCTGTGCATCCACCGGGAAGAACCCGACCGTCGCGCCGTACTCGGGCGCCATGTTGGAGATCGTGGCGCGGTCCGGCACCGTCAGCCTGGAGAGGTCCTCCCCGAAGAACTCCACGAACTTGCCGACGACTTTCGCCTGCCGCAGCATTTCCGTCACGTGCAGCACCAGGTCGGTCGAGGTCACGCCGGCCGGCAGTTGTCCGGTCACGTGCACGCCGACGACGTCGGGGGTCAGCATGTAAACCGGCTGGCCCAGCACCGCAGCCTGCGCTTCGATACCGCCGACGCCCCAGCCGACGGTGCCGAGCCCGGCGATCATGCCGGTGTGCGAATCGGTGCCGACCAGCGTGTCAGGGTAGTAGATCCGGTCTTTGGACAGCAGACCGGGCGCGAAGAATTCGAGGTTGATCTGGTGCAGGATGCCGAACCCGGGGGGGATCAGCCGGATGCCCTTGTAGGCCTGCATCGCCCATTTCACGAAGCTGAAGCGCTCCCGGTTGCGCTCGACCTCGAGCTGCATGTTGCGCTGGAGCGCGTCCGGCGTGCCGTGAAAGTCCACCGTGAGGGTGTGATCGAGCGTCATGTCCACCGGCACCTTCGGCTCCACCGCGGCCGGTGAACGGCCCTTGCGGGTCATTGCACCGCGCATTGCCGTGAGGTCGCCGAGCAGTGGAATGCCCGCCGCGCAGTTAAGCACCACGCGGCCGACGACGAACGGGATCTCGGTCGTGCGCGGCGCGTTCGGCTGCCAGCGCGCGAGGTCGAGCACGTGGTCTTCCAGCACCGTCGTGCCGTCGCAGTTCCTCAACAGCGACTCGAGGACGACGCGGATGGAGATCGGCAGGCGGGAGATGCGGCCCGCCCCGCGCTTCTCCAGCGCCGGCAGGGAATACCAATATCCCTTCCCGGCAGGGCCGAAGTCGGACTCGGTCTTGCAGACTTGTTTCAAGGGCGTGACCATGGGGTTCAGTTCCTTATCATATCCGTAAGTTCACGGACCGACGCCAGCTGCTCCGTGCGCTGGACGGCACGGGTGAAGTCGTTGACCGCAGCGGACAATTTCGAGTGGCCGGCCAGGCGGATGAATTTATCGAGGCGTTCCTGGTCGCTTACCGGGTCCGCCGGCATGCCGTGCGGGTCCAGCACGAAGCTCGCGCGGCGCTCGCCGTTCGCCAGCATCAGCTCGATGCGGGAGCCGTAGTGTTTCGGATAAGCCGCCTCCATTTCGGCGTCGACGAACAGCTCGACGCGGCGCGCGAGCGCTCGGCGCTCGGCGTCATCTATGGCTTGCTCGAGGTACATGGCCGGATCGGTGGGGTCGCCCGTCAACGCCAGCGCGGCGCAATAGGGGAAGCTGTACTGGGCGCCCATCGTGTCGGGCGGGGCGACCGCGCCGTTATTCCTGGCTGCATAGGCGCTGACGCCGATGCGCACTTGCCTGATATCGCGGGGCTGCAACGGCTGCGGGCCGCGCAAGACGACGAGCTGCTGCACCGCCGCCTGGATCCAGCTGCAGCAGGGATAGACCTTCACATAAACGCATTGCATGGCCCAGTCTTTGCCCAGCCCGGCTGTGAGCAGCTCGGGCCGCGCGGTCTTGCCCCCGAAAACTTCCAGCAGCCCGAAGCGCCCGTCGATCGCGGTGGGCGGGCCGGTGAAGCCGCGCGCCGCGAGCTGCGCCATGCGCACGCCCGATTCCGCTGCCCGTCCAGCGTGCATCCGCTTCATCATGCCACCGCCGGTTCCCGCGGCGAAACTTTTGATGCCGGAAGAGGTGGAGCAGGCGAGGCCCGTCGCGGACGCGAGTTGCGCGGGCGTGAGGCCCATCACGACCCCGGCGGCTACGGCCGCGCCGACGGGGCCGATCACGGAGGTCTTGTGAAAGCCCCGGTGCGCGGGCTCAAGTCCCACCGCGAGGCCAACACGGTTCAAGATTTCGTAGCCGGCAACGATGCCGAGCAGCAGGCGGGAACCGGGCGCGTCTACTGACTCGGCGGCGGCCAACGCAGCGGGGACAATGATAGCGCCGGGGTGGACGATCGCTTCGTCTAGCAGATCGTCGAGCTCGAAACCATGCATGGCGGTGCCGTTGCACAGCGCTGCCGCCGGCGCCGCGAGCATCTGCTTGTGCCCGATCACGGTGCTGCGGCCGTGAGAGCCCTCGGCCAGCATCTCGTCGGCCATGATCTTCGCCCACGGCTGCAGGCTGCCGAACAGGGCACAGCCGAGGGAGTCGAGCAGGCACCCCTTCGCGCGGCTCACGATGTCCGGCGGCAGCGATTCCAGCTTCAGCGCATGCGTGAACTCGATCAGCTCGCGCGAGCGGCTGCGGGAGGGAGGGGATTCAGGTTTCATGTTATTGCATCAAAAAAGCTTGGGCACAGAGGACACGGAGGACACAGAGCACGCTTCAATCAAAGGCCTTGCTGCCCAGCAAGGCTTCGCGGAAGCGATGCTTGATCGCCGTCCCTTCGCGCACCGGCAGGACGAGCGGCGCGTCCTCCGTCGTCACCTTGATGGAGCAGAATACCGGGCCGGGCTGGCGGTAGAACCGGGGCATCCATGATTTCAGCTGGGACGCCGTGTAAACCGTGCCCGCCGTGCGGAAACCCGCCGCCCGCGCCATGGCAGGCAGGTCGACGCCATAGCGGGTGTGTGTGGGCTGCATGCCGGTCTCGCCGTAGTGCTCATTGTCAATCACGATGACCACCAGATTGCGCGGCTTCTGCACGCCGATGGTCGCGAGGGATCCCAGCCCCATCAGCAGCTCGCCGTCGCCGGTGATGACCAGCACGCGCCGGCGCGGCTGGGCGAGCGCGAGGCCGAGCCCCATCATCGCGCAGCCGCCCATGCCGCCCCAGGAGTAAAAGGTGAGCGGATTATCGCCCGCCGCTGCGCAGTCCCACGTCGGCGCGCCCAGCCCGGGCATGACCAGCGCATCGCCGCGCTGCTTGAGGATCTCGGCGACGACCACGCGCCGGTCAAGAATCGGTTTCTTAAGTTTCACGATCTTTCCTTAAGGTCGATTCACGATTCACGAATCACGATTCACGGCCTCACGCTACTTGCCAAACGTCTTGTAGCCGATCACGCGCTGCGAAATCAGGACGGCAACGGCGCGACCAGTGCTGAATGCAAGCCGGGCCGCGGCGGACACGGTTTCCGCGGCCTCGGCCGCCTGGTTCACCGTCTGCACCATGACGCCGATTGCCTTGAGCGCCGGCACGGTAGCCTGCGACATCGGGACCTGCCACGGGTTGAATTCTCCCCAATGGCCACGCATGGTGAGGATCATCAGCAGCGGAAAGCGGCATTCGGCGATCATGCCGAGCATGTTGATGCAATTGCCGGCCCCCGAGGACTGCATCAGCAGCACGCCGCGCTCCCCGCCGAGCCAGGCGCCCGCCAGCATGGCGACGCCTTCCTCCTCGGTAGTCAGGCAAACGGCCTTGATCTCCTTGTCGGCATGGCAGGCCTTGATGAGCTGGGTATGGCCCGCATCGGGTACATAAGCTACCTGCTTGATGCCCGCTTCCTTCAAAACCTTGTAGATCTCCAGCGGCCAGGTTGCGTGTTGGATTGCGGCCTTCAACGAGACTCTCCTATTGGGTAGTCAGTCCTGACAAAATCGAAAACCGGATTGAACCGCCAAGGCGCCAAACAGCATTCAAAGGCACAGAACACCAAACAGACCAATCACTTTCGCAGTCCAATGCGGAATCTGCAGTTCTTGAATGGAGTTTGGCGTCTTGGCGGTTCAATTAATGTCCCCGCCGTTCATGATCTCGGCGACCTCGACGCGGCGCCCCTCGCGCGCCGACTTGATGCCGGCGCGCAGCACGGCGAGCGAGCGGGTCGAGGCCTCGCCGTCCATCTCGGGCTTGCCCTTCCCGCGCACGGCGTCGGCGAACTCCTCCAGCTCCTCGCGTATCGGGTCGTTTTTCTCGCACGCCACCGGCTTGGAGCGCTCGCTGCCGCGCTTGAGGAAGCGCAGCCCCTGATGCAGATCGTAATACGCGCTGGCTTCCTTGCCGTAGATGTTCATGCAGTAGTACTCGGAGGCCGAGGCGTAGCTCGCGTTGAGGGTGGAGAGCGCGCCGTTCTCGTGCTCCATCACCAGGCTCGCCACGTCCGGGTTGTCGCCCGGCAACACCAGTTGGGCGAGCCGCCCGTTCACCGCCTTGATCGGGCCCATCAGGTATTCGAGCACATCCGAGTAGTGGATGCCGATCTGGAGCATGACGCCGCCTGGCATGCCTTCCGCGGTATAGCGCCAGGAACTCAGATCTATCTTGCCGAGCCGGTCGCGCGAGATGTTGGCCTCGGCATTGACCAGCTTGCCGAACACGCCGTCGTCGATCTGCTTCCTGACCCAGCGGAAATGGCTTTCCTTGCGCCGCTGGTAGCCGAGCGCGAGCATGACGCCCGCCTTACGGCACTCCTCGGTGATGGCCTTGGCGTCCGCGATGGTGTTGGCGATAGGCTTGTCGAGGAAGACGTGCTTGCCGGCCTGCGCCGCGGCGCGCGTCGTTTCCAGGTGCACGTTGTTCGGCGTGGTGTTGACGACCGCAGCGATGCTCTTGTCCTTCAGCATCGCTTCGTAGCTCGACGCCGCGGTACCGCCGTATTTCTTCGCGAACGCCCGCCGCTTCTCGTCCGAGCGCGTATAGCAGGAGACGATCTCGAATCGGTCCGAGCGTTTCATTGCATCGGCCAGCACGTCCGACCACCAGCCCATTCCGATACAAGCAACCCTCAACGGCTCATGTGCCATGGATACGCATTCTCTTCGTTCAATCAAAGGCGTGAATCGTGATTCGTGAGTCGTGATTCGAGCACGGTTTCACGATCTTTCTGCGCCACGCGAAGCCAGTCGAATCACAAATCACGATTCACGAATCACGCTTTGTCGATCTTGTAGGTGGCGCCAATAGCCTCCACCGCCTCGCGCGCCAGCTGGTCGTCGAGGTCCCAGGTGGCGCCGGAGACGCCGATGCCGCCCACGCATTCGCCGTCGAAGAGGATCGGGTAGCCGCCCTCCATCGCCGTCCACCGCTCCGCGCCCGCCGCGAGCGCGAGTCCCAGGGCGTGCATGGTGTCGAGGTCCTGTCCCGCTGCGCCCTTGGCGGTCGTGGGACGCTTGTTGGAGGCCGCGCATACCGCTTTCGTGGTGGAGGAGTGCACGGTGTGAAAGCGCCCGCCGTCCATGCGCTGGACCAGGACCGCGTGACCGCCGGCATCCACTATGGAAACCGCCACAGCGTACCCGGCCCGCTCGGCGTGAGTGGTAGCGGTTTCCATCATTTTCTTCGCCCCGGCAAGCGTGAGACGTTTACTGTTCGTGAAGTACATAGTGCTCCTCCATTCATGGAAACGGACGCAGGCCGTTTCCATCATCTATAATCGGGCGTATTTTCCAGCATACACGCGACACGTCAATGAAGCACGCACCCGGCGACGATCACGGCGAAATACGCGAGGGCGTGCGTTCGCTGTGCAAGCAGTTCGACAGCGCCTACTGGCAGAAGGTGGACGAGGCGCGCGGCTACCCGGAAGCATTCGTCGAGGCGTTGACCAAGGCCGGGTGGTTGTCCGCCCTGATCCCGGAGCAATACGGCGGCTCGGGCCTCACGCTGACGGGGGCCTCGGTGATCATGGAGGAGATCAACCGTTCCGGCGGCAATTCCGGCGCCTGCCACGGGCAGATGTACAACATGGGGACGGTGCTGCGCCACGGGTCGGAAGCGCAGAAGCGCCAGTACCTGCCGAAAATCGCGAGCGGCGAACTGCGGCTGCAGTCCATGGCTGTCACCGAGCCGACGGCCGGCACCGACACCACACAGATCAAGACCGTTGCGGTGAAGAAGGGCGACCGCTACGTCGTTAACGGGCAGAAGGTGTGGACCTCGCGCGTTCAGCACTCGGATCTCATGATCCTGCTCGCGCGCACCACGCCGCTGCCGGAGGTGAAGAAGAAGTCCGAGGGTATGTCCATTTTCATCGTGGACCTGAAGGCGGCGGCTAAGAAGGGCATGACCATCAAGCCAATCCGCAACATGGTGAACCACGAGACCAACGAGTTGTTCTTCGACCATCTTGAGATCCCGGCGGAGAACCTGATCGGGGAAGAGGGCAAGGGCTTCAAGTACATCCTCGACGGCCTCAACGCCGAGCGCATCCTGATCGCGGCGGAATGCATCGGCGACGGCTACTGGTTCACCGACCGGGCGACGAAGTACGCAAAAGAGCGCGTCGTGTTCGACCGTCAGATCGGCAAGAATCAGGGCATCCAGTTCCCGATCGCGCGCGCCTACGTCAACGTGCAGGCCGCGGACCTGATGCGCTACAAGGCGGCGGCGTTGTTCGATGCGCACAAGCCGTGCGGGGCGGAGGCGAACATGGCCAAGCTGCTCGGTGCGGACGCATCGTGGGAAGCAGCGAACGTCTGCCTGCAGACGCACGGCGGCTTCGGTTTTGCCGCCGAGTACGACATCGAGCGCAAATTTCGCGAGACGCGGTTGTACCAGGTCGCGCCGATTTCGACGAACCTGATCCTCTCCTATATCGGCGAGCACGTGCTGGGGCTACCCAGATCATTCTGAGAAAAGCTTTGACACAGAGGACACAGAGGACACAGAGGAGAAATAATCCGCACACCTTTCACGAAATGAAGGGTGCATGGGATGATTTTCTCGGATTGTTTGATTCGGGTACTTGTTTGATTTCCTCCGTGTCCTCTGTGTCTAGGCTTTTTACATTATGCGTCCTCTTGAGGGCATAACCGTAGTTTCGCTGGAGCAGGCGGTGGCGGCGCCGTTCGCGACGCGCCACCTCGCCGACCTCGGCGCGCGGGTGATCAAGATCGAGCGTCCAAAAGTGGGCGATTTCGCGCGCGATTACGACCGCACGGTGAAGGGGATGGCTTCCCACTTCGTCTGGCTGAATCGCAGCAAGGAGAGCCTGACGCTTGACGTCAAGCATCCGAAGGCGAAGGAAGTCCTTTCACGGTTGATCGGGCGGGCCGACGTGTTTATTCAAAATCTCGCGCCCGGCGCTGCCGCCCGGCTGGGGCTCTCATCGGAAGCGCTGCTGAAAAAGCACCCGAAGTTGATCGTCTGCGACATCTCGGGCTACGGCGACAGCGGCTCGTATGCCAGCAAGAAAGCCTACGACCTGCTGGTGCAGAGCGAAGCGGGCTTGCTGTCAGTGACGGGCACGCCGGAGACGCCGAGCAAAGTCGGCATTTCGATCGCCGACATCGCCACCGGCGTCTACGCTTATTCCGGCATCCTGACCGCGCTCTATCGCCGCGAGAAAACCGGCAAGGGCGGGCGCGTCGAAGTCACGATGCTGGAAGCGCTCGGTGAGTGGATGAGCTATCCGCTCTACTACGCCCACTTCAGCGGCGCCGCGCCGCCGCGCACCGGGCCGGACCACGCGACCATCGTGCCCTACGGGCGCTACCAGACGGGCGACGGCAAGAGCGTGATGCTTGGGCTGCAGAACGAGCGGGAGTGGGCGACGTTTTGCGACAAGGTCCTGGGCCAGCCCAAGCTGGCAACCGATTCCCGCTACGACACCAATATTAAGCGCAATGAGCGCCGTGACGAGATCACGGCGCTCATTAATAATAAGTTCTCCACTCTGAAGACTGAACAGGTGGTGGCGAAGCTGGATGCGGCGGGGATAGCCAACGCGCACATCAATACGCCGGAAGAAGTCTGGCAGCATGCCCAGTTTAAGGCGCGGAAGCGGTGGAGGGAGGTGGGTTCCCCGGTGGGGCCAATTCCGGCGTTGCTGCCGCCAGCGACTTTATCCGACATGGAAGCGCGCATGGATCCAATCCCGGAGATCGGCGAGCACACCGAACGCATCCTCGCCGAGCTCGGCTTCAGCGGCAAGGAGATCGCCGCGCTCAAGGCTGACGAGGCGATCTCATTCGAGCGACGCAAGCCCGCTCACAACTAGGCAGAGTGAATCGTGATTCGTGAGTCGTGATTCGACTCACGCCACCGGCTTTGAGACCCCGATATAGTTTGCGTCAGGGCGAGGTGATCCGCGGCAGCTTCTTGCCTCGCCAATCGTGGAAATAGCTGTAGTCCACGGCGCGATGCATGCCGTGCCGCATCGCCTCGATGATGTAGGCGTCCTCGGCGTCGATGTTCTCGAGGTTCACGTCGGGCCCGAACTCGCGGATCAGCCACTTGGCGATGTCGAAGCGATCGGCGCCCGGCCCGCACTCGATGATGAGATGCTCGCTCCCCACGCCGCGCATGAGGCGGTGCAGCGTGTCGCTGCCGTGCTTGATGACGAGCGCGACGTCGCTCTTCTCGACCACCACGAGATGGGTTCCGGCCTCCAGGTCATGGTTGGCCATCTCGATTGCTTCCTCGGCATTCAGGGGCTGGTCGGGGAGCTTCTTGCCGAGCTCGGTGAACACGGTGAGCCCGTTCGCCAGCGCGTGCTTGATGGCGTTCAGTCGATCACCGGGCGCCAGGTCCAATGAGTCCTCGCTGACCTCGACTCCCTTGAAGCCCAGTTCCGCCACGCGCGCCATGAATTGCGGCACCTTGCCCTGCACCGCGGCGACCTCGAAGGGAATGCCGCCCGGCAGGGTATCAATGCCCGCCTTCGCGTAGAGCGCGTTCTTCTTCTTGATGCTTGCTGCGGAGGCGCGCCACATGACCCCGACGTGATCGGGAATCTTCATGTGGTCCACGATGTCGCCGGCGGTCTCGATGAGGGAAGCGGCGTCGGCCAGTGATTTCGACTTATCGCTTGTGACGGTGAGACCGCGGTTGCGCGGTTTAACGGAGCGCGGCGGGCGGGCGAGGAAATCGAAGGCGGGCTGGTGCTTGCGCATGAGGTCATCCCTGAGTAGAAGAATGAACAAGGATCTACAGAGTAACATCCACGAAACGAATGGACGGGAACTGCAGGATTTGCAGGATTTTAACCCATGTCTTTTGATCTAATCTTGTGAATCCTGTTATTCCTGTCTATTCTGGCATTGGGTTACAGACTGCCGGAACACGCCATCATGGCGACCCCGATCCCGTGGTTGACTAAGCGTGGTGATGAGTAACAGGTGACGAGGGATATGGAGCAGAAAATACAAGCAGGCACGCCGCCAGTCGATGCCGACAAGGATCGCAAGATCCTGCAGCACGACTCTAATCCGCACCTCTTCCGGCCAGTGACGTTCCGTTCCGTCACGGCGCGCAACCGCATCATGGTTTCGCCGATGTGTCAGTACTCGGCCACCGACGGGGCAGCGAGCGACTGGCATTTCCAGAATCTCGCTTCGCGTGCGGTAGGTGGTGCCGGAATCGTGTTCGTGGAAATGACGAACGTGGAGGCGCGGGGCCGTATCACCGCGGGGTGCATGGGGCTGTGGAACGACGCACAGCGCGATGCTCTTGCGAGAATTGCGCGCTTCGTGCAAGCGCAGGGCGCGGTGGCAGGCATCCAGCTCGCTCACGCCGGGCGCAAGGCGTCCGCCGCGCGCCCGTGGGAAGGCGGCAAGGGCCTCAAGCCGGAGCAAGGCGGATGGGCAATCATCGGGCCGTCGGCAATACCGTTTGGCGAGGGCTACCCCATGCCGGAGGCGATGGACGGGAAGACGATCGCCGACATCGTGTCGAAGTTCGCGGCCTCCACACGGCGCGCCCGCGAAGCCGGATTCGACCTTATCGAGCTGCACGGAGCGCATGGATACCTGATTTCCTCGTTTCTGTCGCCAATATCGAATCAGCGCACCGACCGTTACGGCGGAAGTTTCGAGAACCGCATCCGTTTCCTGCTGGAAGTCGTGGATGCGGTGCGCTCGGAGTGGCCGGATGATAAGCCCCTGTTCGTGCGTATTTCCTGCACGGACTGGATGGAGGGCGGGTGGAATCTCGAAGACAGCGTGAGGCTCGCCCAGATTCTCAAGGCGGGCGGCAAGGTGGACCTGATCGACTGCTCGAGCGGCGCAGTCGATCCACGCCAGAAAATCAAAGTGTATCCGGGCTTCCAGGTGCCGTTCGCCGCCGCGATTCGCAGCCGTGCCGGATTCGCGACCGGCGCGGTGGGGCTCATTTCCAGCCCGGAAATGGCCGAACAGATCGTTGCCAGCGGGCAGGCCGACATTGTCGTCATGGCACGGGCGTTCCTGAACGATCCGTATTGGCCACTGCATGCCGCGAAGACGCTCAAAGCAAAGATCGCCTGGCCGAAGCAGTACGAGCGGGGCGACATCTTCTAAGTCGAAAGGCAAAAGGCAAAAGGCAAAAGGCAAA
>Ga0180065_1000087_pt1 | contig 13727 bp, 23 predicted proteins | sample EasRiv00A_16_10D_FD_121783 | JGI IMG/M metagenome (GOLD analysis project Ga0180065, IMG submission 121783) | Soil microbial communities from meander-bound floodplain in the East River, Colorado, USA - East River metaG ERMLT200A_16_10D | ecosystem: Environmental > Terrestrial > Soil > Floodplain ...
CTCACCGGGGGCCTCGGCGTGCCGGTGCTCTACGTCGGATCGAACCGGGTCAACGGCTACCACGAGGCCGAATGGGATTCCGCGCTCGATATCGCCGGCTATCCCAGGACCGCGCCGCCGGGAACAAGACCGGGAGCGAAGCCGGCTGCAAAGGGCGCGGCCAACCTGCCTCCGGTCAAGCTCTATACGCACCGTGATTGCGGCGCCGCTTGCAGCGGTGCCAGATCCCTGCTGTCCGATCGCGGGGTCAGCTTCGAGGAAGCCGTGGTCGGGGAGACCGCGCCATTCGAGGAGCTGGAAAGGGTGGCCGGGGATAATCGGGTGCCGGTGCTGGTCGTCGGCGAATCCGTCACGCGCGGCTTCAATCCGGCCAACTACCATGGTGCACTCGATGCCGCGGGCTTTCCGCGCGCGACCGGCAAACCATAACCGCTGTTCGTGGTGAAGCTCGCGACCTGGAAGCTTCATTAGTGTTTTAGGGGGTCCGGCACCGTCCAGCCGTTTCACTGTTTCCCTCTGATTTCCCCTCTAGGATGCCCAATAGCGGCCAGTAACGTCCGCTTGCATCCAGCCCCACGAAGCCCCACAATTGGCCCCACCAGCCATCCCGTGGGGCCACATGGCACTGTCCGACACAAGCATACGAGCGCTGAAGGCCAAGGGGCACCGCTACGAGCGCGCGGACGAAAAAGGGCTGTTCATCGAGGTTCTGCCCCGCGGTGAGAAGTCCTGGCGGTATCGCTACCGTCTGAACGGCCGGCGCGAGAAAGTGACGATCGGCACCTACCCCGATGTATCCCTTGCTCAGGCACGAGAGAAGCGCCAGGACTACGCCAAGCTCATCGCCAAGGGTGACAGCCCTGCTCGAGTCAAGCAGCGCCAGAAACTCGACGGGCTCAAGGCCAAGACCGTCCGGGAGATGGGAGAGCTCTTCGAGGCCGAGGTGATTGAGAAGAAGTACCGCAGGCCCGCGGACGCCAAACGCTATCTGACCCGCGACATCTACCCGGTCCTAGGGCACTACCTGCTTTCCGATGTCCGACCGGATGACGTTATGGCAGTCATCGAGCGGATCCAGAAACGGGGGAGCGGCCAGGCGGCCCGGGCGGCCCGCGGGATCCTGAAGCGCCTCTACGATTACGCGATCACCCGCCGCACGGTCTTTTTCAACCCGGTATCCGAAGTCGCCCCCCAGTCTGCCGGCGAGGCCACGAGCCGTGAGCGAAACCTGACCCCTGCGGAACTCAAGCAGTTCCTCACCAAGCTGGATGCCGCAGAAGATAACAAGGCGCTGAAGATCGCGCTGCGCCTGATCCTGCTCACGCTGGCCCGAAAGGGCGAAGTGACCCGCGCCATGCGTGAGGCCGTGGACCTGGACTCGGCGCAGTGGGAAGTCCCCACCGAACACGCCAAGAACAAGCAGGTTCATGTCGTCCACCTGTCGAGGCAGGCGGCGAAGCTGTTCAAGGAGCTAATGCAGCTCGGCGGTGGGTCTGAATGGCTACTCCCGGGGCGAAGCCTGAAGCAACCGATCTCCCCGCACACGCTTAACGTAATGCTCTATCGGCACAAGGATTTCGGCCTGAAGAACTTCGTGATTCACGATCTGCGCCGCACGGCCTCCACCCTCCTCCATGAGGCGGGTTTTCCCTCCGATGTGATCGAGAAGGCGCTGAACCACACGATTAAGGGTGTCCGCGGAGTCTACAACCGCGCGGAGTACGCGGATCAGCGACGGGAAATGCTTCAGTTCTGGGCCGACTACCTGGACGAACTCGCCACGGGCGGGAAAGTAATCATCGGGCGGTTCAGGAAGGCGGCCGCATAGCGTTCAACCGTCCCCGGTGCGGTTTCACCGGGAAAGACGGCGGGGCTGGTGGTGAAGCACCAGTTCCCGCCTAACCAAACGCAGCACTACGAAGGAGTACTGCATCATGGCTACCACCAAGTCTAGCAGCAAGGCGACCGGCAATTCTGCCGTAAAGGCCGCAATGAAGTTGTTCGACAAATTGATGGCGGAAAAGAAACCGATGGTCGGGGAAGGCTTCCGGGAAGCAGTAGAACGAAGCATGACGGGGGCGGGTGCCGATGCCGTCAATCGTCGGATGGCGACTGCCTACCTTTCGAAGCCATTCAAGGAAATTGCGGAAAAAATCAGCAAAGACCGAGGCACGGCAATCGCATTTGCTTCCGCCGCGGTGTGTATCAAGAGCTCGGCGGAAAAGTACAAGACCATCGCCGATCTCATGGGGAGCGCAGAGGTGCGTATCCACATGGCGCTCTGCCAGCGCGAGGACATGCAGGAGATCCTCGCGGAAGCTGCGAAGTAGTCCGCAGCCTGCGCCGTCCACCGGGCGGCGTTGGGTGGGGATTGAGGCAGACATGGTGAATCTCGGGCAGACGCCGCCGGCAGCACAATAGCCCACAGCTACGGCTGCTCGGCAAACTACAACGCGAAGGAGTCATGCCATGGCATACAAGATCGACGGACAGGCTGAAGCTCTGAGGCTACTGAGGTGTCTGCAAAAGTTTAATGGGGACCGAGAGAGGCCCATCGGGAGCGCAAGGCTCGTCAACGCCACCCTTCGCGCAATGAACGGCTGGCCCGAAAAGGAGCGCCTGCGGTTCTCGCGCGTATTGAGTGACTGGATCATTTCCGCAACGCTGGGCTTCTGCGAAGATATAGAAGAATACGAAGATGGGCTATTCGCGCAGGCCGTGCGAAAGGTTCGGACCGTGCAGGCCGATATCGATTCCAAGTTGCTACACTGAGCGTTTCCTGAGCAGGCTCGCCCTCGGGGAACCCCCGCCCCGCCCGCGCGTGGGCGCGAACGTTGGGCACAACTGGAGGGCCCGTCATGTCAGTAGTTCAAGAGGGACAACTGAAAGGTGCGTTCAAGGGCTTCCACGATAGGAATACCGTCTTTGAGTTTTACGGAGGCGGTGCATGGCGCCAGAACGAATACAAGTATTTCTACTACTACGCATATATGCCCGTCGCCAGAGTCGTTGATCGAGCGGACGGCTACTACTTGGAGGTGGACGGCATGGATGAGGCCGTTCAGGTGGTGCGACTGCGCTTGGGCTAACTCGACACGGCCAAATACGGGAGGGCTGAGTGAATCCGAACGACAAAATACGGCATCAGATCTCCGCCTGCCGGGCTGACGTTATGCTATAGGCCGATCTTGCCCTCCCAGCGCCACCCGACCCACACTACCCGGGACAAGAGGGCGCGCTAAAGGACGTAGGGCGTACCAGTGGAATGCACATAACGGACAGGATGAAGCGGCTCGTCAAGTTGGCCCTGAAGCGGGCCAGGCAGCGCCGCGCGCAGCAACCGCAGCCAACCCGGTGAAGGGCGATGCTTGAGATCGTAGTAGCAACTGCGGCCCTTCTAATCTTGTTGACTGTGGTGGGGTTTTTGTCTGAGAAGTACTCGCCGCTCGTTGTCCTCGGCGGCCTGCTTCTTCTGATAATGATTCTTTGAGGCCGGCAGATGAAGCCGATCAAGGACTACCCGCTGGCCGTCAGAAAGCGGGCGCGAGCGATCCTCAGGGCGCGATGGGACCGGCAGAGCCGGCAGCCACCACAGCAGGCTCCAGCGCATTTGGTCGAGATCGTCGAGCCGGGGCCACCCTACTTGGTTCCACTGCCAGGTGGAAAGTCATGGAACGCACCAGAGCAGGTGCCTGATCCAATCCTGCAGAAGCCGCTGGCAGTGCGCAAGCTGGCCCGTGCGCTGGCGAGGGCAAAGCTGGACCGCAAGTACCCGCCCAAGAAGTAACCCTCACCGGCCATCAAGCAAGGAGTTGATACATGGAATGTGCGGCGGGGTGGTTTGGAGCCATTGCCATGTTCGTCATGTACATGCTCGAACGAGACAAGCGCTCTACGGTCGAGGCACGGGTATGGTTTGCGCTCACTGCGCAGCGTGACCTAAGATGGACTGACGAGCAGACAATCGAGAAAATTCGTGCCGCGATGAACCGCGACTTGTAATGTCGCGAACGATACCTCTGTCCACACGCCACTAACACTGGCGCACACATGCATGGGACTGGAGTCCGTAGAGAGTCGAGACGTGAGAATCGTCATCCCGTTGTTCCTTGTGGGGTTGGTGTGGTCCACTGCGGCGATCCCTGGCCCATTTGAGGACTGCATCCTGAAAAACATGAAAGGGGTGCAGGACCGCTTGGCTGCCGCTGAAGTGCGCCGAGCCTGTGCCACCAAGACAACACCAGTGCGTTGTAGAAAACCACTATTAGAACAGGAAGAGTACCAAGTGTTCGTGCAGAGAGTCCGGCTGAGTAAGCCAGACATCACTGACGCGCAACTAGACGCCTACTGGCGTGACACCTATCGCCTCACATTCTGGAGTGAAGTCGTACTCCCGCAGTGCCTTGCTGAGTGCGCCAAGGCGTCGTGGTGGGAGCGAACTTGGGGCGAATGTAGAACCGGCTGAGCCCGCTGCCATCATGGACCATACTGACAAAGACAGAGCTGATGCGGAGGAAGGCTTGGTCCGCGGTTTCCACGATAATTAGCGGGGGCCACCCATGCGTCACCTACTGCTGATTGCCGCGTTGATTTATGGAGTGGCTCACTCACAGGAACCACAAAAGCCCAAAGCTGCCGAGCAGAAGGCCACAACAGAGCAGCGTGGCACTGAGAAATCGCCGCTTTTCATAAAGACTCCCAGCCCAACCACCCAAGCCGAGCGCGACCATGAAGCATACGAGAAACACCAGAAGCCGTGGAATGAAACGGCACTCGCCTATGCAACTATTGCCCTCTCTTTTATCACGCTCGCTCTTGCTATTTTCACCGCCTTTTTGTGGCGGTCCACTAGTCGGTTGGTTGACGACGCGAAAGATACGTCCAGAAGGCAACTGCGGGCGTATCTCATGATTTCTCGTGCGGAAATTTATATTGACGGCGCGCCCGGCAGTAGTAAACGTGTCCGTATTTCGGCTAAGAATTTCGGACAAACCCCGGCTTATTCTGTGCGCTATTGGCTCTCCATGTGTTCTAAGAAATTTCCGACGAGAGTCTTTGAAAGAGATCGATTGAGCAACGATGTGGGTGCCGGGGTGATCGCCCCAGGCGATACCTTTGCGACTCACGCCACAATCCCTCCGCTGAATAATGGAAACGCAATACACGACGGCACGTATGCGTTCTATGTCTACGGGGTATTTCTCTACAAAGATGCGTTCGGCTACGACTGGGTGACGCCCTTCCGCTACATGCAAATTGGCCCCGGCTGGACGGACGAGAAAGAGATGCACATATGCGCCGAGGGCAATGACGCTCAATAGCGCCACCGCCCCCAATGCTATAAAGCTACCTTGCCTCCTGCGCTTTGTCACTGCCGCCCCGCTGTGATCTCGCGGCAGTGCATCGTTGATCCGGTGGCGATCGAGCCAAACATCTCGCGGGTGTGCAAATTGCGAAACATCACCGCTCGCAACTCGTCATACCGGCCGGCCAAGTACAACTCACGCTCGTCGTCAGGCCAGTCTTTAGGAGCCATTGCTATCACTTCACGCCGAAAATCCTGCGTATCCCACGGATGCGTCGTGCACGCAAGGTCCACTAGCTCCTCGTCCGAAAGGGCTGCGAGTTGAGCGGCAAAGTCGCCACATGTGGGCAGCAGCGCCTTTTCGAGCTTACCGACGCGAAGTTTCAAGCTCACTTGGCGGTCCTTGCCTCGAGATGCTTCACTCTGAAATCAAGACTCGGCATGTTCCGTACACTTCACCTTTTCACGATCTTCAACAAGCAGGATGCCGCAACCTGGGCCGCGGCTCGCCATTGCAACCGCCAAGGCACGCTCATGGAGATCTTCTTCCGACTCCCCCGGTTTACGCTGGGCTAACCCTTGATAGCCGCGCAGATAGCCACTCGGGACATCGTGGAGACCAGCGAGACACCACGGATGGAACACAACCACAATCACCGGAAATTTGTCGTTCGACGGCATTGTGGCTTCCAGGCGCTCTACCCGTCTTTCAAGTCCGTTTGACATTGGCATTCTCTTCAAGAGATTTCACACGGCGCTCTAGCTCGTCCACTTCGATGACGCGGGCCTGCGCCGCAATGGCCGTCATGATCGTGCTGGCCTGTTCTGGGGTGATCTCGCCGGCCGCCATTGCCTTGACCACAGCGGCGCCTTGTGTAGCGAGCCCACCGTGCAACCCGTCAATTCGGACCGGCATACCGGGCGGCACCAGCCTCGACGCAAGGCGGTAGAAGTCTCCTGGGTTCCCTGTCGCCCATTCGAGCAATGACTTCGAGCCGCCCATCTCATCAAAGACGAACATGACGGCTTCCTTGAAGGCGCGCGTGGCTTTGTTCGGAGCACCGCGCTTTCGGCCGGCGGGGTTACCGCTGCGTCCTTTACTGAACTTCATCGGTGTCCTGTATTCGCCTGTTGTTTGCAGGAGTCATGTCATGAAATGCCGAAATCACTGCGCAATTTTTCTCGGAGAGCATTAGCCGCGGTGATTTGCTGATTGATTTTCTGATTGATCTGCGAAAGACGTTGTTCTGCGGCACTGACTGCAGCGGTAATTTGGCTGGCCTTCGAGTGCGCATTAGCGACAATGCCGGCCGCTTTTTCTTCCGCCTGCGTGATGATGTCTGCCGACTTCGCCTCTGCGACACCCACAATACGTCGCGCATCGTTCTCAGCGTTGGCGATATAGTTGCGGGATTCCGCTAATGCGGCAGCTACGGCCTCGGCGTCAGTAGCAGCGGCGCGCGCTACTTGCAAACGTTGATTGGCACTCGCCGCAGCATCCTCCAGAGACCCTATGCGTTCCAATGTGTTTGCGACTTGGTTAATGCCCTCAAGGCGCGCCGCCAACACGCGGATACTTTCAACTCCTTCTCGGAGATTATTCATGTCTGGCCCCTATCTTTTATCGGTTTGGGTGGAGGGTATCTCAGTCGCATCACTAAATAATGGCTTCGCCCGGTTGTAACCAACCCCCATCTGCTCATCGGCTTTGCGCTCTGCTCCAGTAAGAATTTCCCTGGCCTTCTCCAATGCATCGTCCATGTCCGCTGCCGGCTGCAGATGGGATGTGCTCGCCGGACGCCCAGGCTGTGTACGCTGCGGCTGCGGTATTTCACCGACGGACACACGCCCGCGGTCGTCCACTTGTATCTCTACTCGAATCATGTGATCTCCTTGTTGGTTCTAGAATTGCTCGAAAACTTGGTTGTCGTACTGTTTTGAGAAATCGACCATGATCTCGCGAAATAGGGTCGTGCGACCAGCTCGACGTGCGAGCGTGTGAAGCGCAGAGGCCCTTGCCTTCAACTCAGCCCCTCTGAGTTTCCCGACATCTGCCTTGAAGCGGGTTAACTCAGCAGTGAATTGGACACGCGCGGCTGTGCGAACCTTGGCAAGCTGATCGTCCTGCTCATAACTCCTAGCAGCACGCTGATCATGGGTGAAGCTCGGCAGCACGCGCAGCATACACTCCACGTCTCGGATTTCCTCGGCGATCTGATCGACGGTGCGCCGCTGATCGTCAGGTGGCTTTCCGTGGATCAATGTGATGCCAAGCTGATCGAGCGCGCCATTTAGGGCGAGGCGCAAACTATCGCGCCGATCTTCCAACTGCTTCTGTGTAGGGATCGCGGTCATCTTGCACCCTTGTACCCAGATGCAAACTCCGCCTCACCTATCGCCCCCAACATCTTGGTAGCGATCTGCTTCTCAGATGCGGTGAGAGCCCCGCGCTCGAGTGCCAACTCTAAAAATGGGCGGTCGTCTGGCGTGTAGCGGCCCGTCTCGATAATCGACTTGAAAGTATCAGCAATGCGCTGGGCATAGTGAGCGGAATTTTCGGCTTGGAGCTTCGACATTGATGCCTCGTGCCGTTCCTTGGGAGAACTCCTGCCTGCAGGCGCAGTGACGAGCTGTGGCATGATGCGTGTAATACTCCCAGAGGAAGGAGTCGCGCTGCCGGACTGCGGAGCCCCGCCACCCTGCGCTCGCTCCCAGCTAGACTGCTGCCGCGGATCGCCACCATTGAACTTGAAGCCGTCAACGACCGTTCCCTTAGCAGGGGCACCAGAGAAAAATGATTCGATAGGTGCACGCTCGGGCGTGGTGGTGGGAGTTTTATTACCCAAATACCGCGCAGCGCTGCCAGCACCGAACTTCGTATCGAACGCCGCTATAGCAGCAGGGTTGCCGTGCAGAGATTGCAATTTTTTAATGTCAGCCTCGGCGGGCCTGCCGGCGGGAGGGTTGAGGCTTGGCCGCAGATTCAAGGGGTCTGAGCTGGTGCTATCCCACCCGGTACGGCCTGAGGGTGGAGCCGCTGTTGAGCCAGTGGTGCGCTCACGAATAGCCGGGTACAAGTCCGACAGGCCGTTTTGCAGCGGCTTGCCATTTAAGCTCCACTGGATTTGCGGCTGAGTAGCCGGGGTATCGGGGTCGTTCGGACCGAACCATCTTGTCTCTCCCGGGACGGCAGGCTGGCCAGGGACGAGTAATCCCACGGCACCGGATGTCGTATCGACGTTGTAAATTTTGCCATCCGAATCTCGCTCCACTTTGATTTGTGGCAGTGCGGGCCTCCCGTCTTTCGGACCGTATTTGAAACCTTGCCGGATAGCCGAGGATTCAGCGTTCAAGCGGTCCGCCTGCGCTTTGTAAAGGTCAAGCAGCTCCTGCGGTTTGTACTCGCGCGCTGTGCGATCGGCGGCGTGGATGCCCTCTGCTGAGGTTCGCTGCGCCGCGTTCTGTTCGGCCTGAAACGTCTGCTGCCTAGTCTGTGTGCGATCAGAATGCTCGAAGCCACGCTGCTGAGCGCCGCCTGCGATCTGGCCGCGCAGCTCGGCCAAGCTCCGTTCTCTCAAATTTTGCGCATCAGCCAATGCCGCCGAGTGTTGCTGGGCAGTCCACTGGCGCCCCACAGAGGCCACCCCCTCGCCAAACCCCTGGACCCCACCAGCCAACATAAATTTTCCTATTCCCATAAAAATCTCCTAATGAATTGTGCGTGCCGACGGCCCGCTGATTGTTGCTGCCGATATCGGGTGCTGCAGATTGAGCTTTCTTAGCTGTATCTCAAGATCAAGCAACCGCTGTTCGACCGCCAAGAAGTCGATCTGTGCAGACTCGGCTAAACGCCCGCGAAGCGCTGCAAACATCAATCGCAGTTGCACCGACATAGCCAACGTTTCCGCGAGTGGCTGCGCGAGTGGGTCCAGACTATCGCTTTCCATCATTGCTCCTTTCATGTGCTGACCGCTGCGCCGTTTCTACGACGGGCAGCCGCTTCCTCAAACGGAGCATTGCCAGCGTTAGCCGCTAGAAACTCCGCATGTTCATTCGTCACCCTATAGACGGGGTTTGGTTCGGTTCTGCTCTGTTCTGCTCTACTCAGAGGGCCATTGGCCTGCTCAGTGGCTTGGCCATTGGCCTGCTCAGTGGCTTGGCCATCGAGAGTAGTACGCTCACGTCTACCACGGTGGAGGGCATCCGCGCCCTTCTTGCCGCCAGCGCTCAGCGCAGCGTGGCGCTCGTCCAAGCGTATGCGATAGGTGTTGAGCCGCGGGCACACCAAGACGCCCTCAGTGCCTTCCTGGGACGCGAAATGGCGCAGGACGCGCGGCGTGAGGCCAGCATTGATCTCTAAGTCATTAAGTCCTAGGACGCGGGCCAAGGCCGCGGGATCGCTTGGCACAGACTCATTGCACCAGCACTCCAACCTCATTGTGAACAGTACTCCGCGCTCTACTGCCGACATGGACCTAAAGTCGCGATCGGCGAGCAGATCCGCCGCATACTCCTGGTACGCGGGTGGCGCCCGTCTACCGCTATCGCTCACGCCGGCCATGTCACGTTGCCTTCTGCTCTGAGCCCAGCCGCTGAATCAGGCTGCGTATATCCTCGATCTTCCAGGCTGTCGTTCTGGGACCGAGCTTCGACGCGGCAGGGAACCGCCCTGACTTCACGCCACTCCACCATGTCGATTTTCCGACCGGGATGAGGCGCAGGATCTCCGGCAGGCGTAGGAAACCCGTTTCAGGCAAAGCAGCAGTGCGACCGTGCGCCGCGGAGCTGCCCGTAAGTTCGGCGGCGGTGATCATGCGGCATGTCCCAGCGGCACGATTCGGCGCGACATGACCCACCGATCGAGGTCTAGTACGCGATAACGCGGATCGCGGCCAATCATGACGACCGGTAACGAGGGCAGAGACTTCAGTTCTGCCTGACGGACACCGAGATAGACCGATGCCTCCTCAGCAGTAAGGAGACTTTGAACAACCATATGCGCCCTCCAAAAAAATGGCCGAGCGCCCCTTAAGAGGTGTCGGCCGTGAGTAGAAATGAAAAGGGCCGCGCTCTGGCGACCCTCTCAGTTGACTATTCTAGGAAAAATTAGTGAAAAAATTTATTTACGCAAACTATCATGCACTTAGCCAGCGCCGATTTAGCACTCATCGCCGCCCGCGTCGTGATCGGGTATGTCCCCTGCGTACTCCACGCGCAGCTTGTTCCAGGCTACCTTCTTGACGGCGTGGGCGCTGGTTGTCATTGCTCGTATATCGTCATCGACTCGCGCAAGAGGCTTGTTGTTCCGGCGCACATCGAGTAAAGCAACTTCTTCGTCCCAAACATTAGCGACACTATCAGTGTCATCACCATTATCTTCAGATTCATCGGTGATGTGGTTCGACCTGCAATACCCCGCGCTACATTTGGAGCAGCGGAGTATCAGCGATTGACTGTACAGCCCGATCAGTTCCTTGAGATGATCAGCGTCATCACTGATGGCGCACAACCGATTTTCGATTTCTGTCTGCTTTCCCGCGTGTTTCTCGTCATCCAGCGCCCTGCTTAGCTGGGTCGTGAGCTTGTCAAGTTTCTCGTGCTGCACAGTGAGGATGGGGGGCAGTGCTTCTTGTTCGAGATCGCCACCGCATTTTAGACAGCTTATGGATGGGGGTTCCCTAAAGCGCTTCTTGATTTTCCCCGTTATCGTATGGGGATTCTCACGCTTCGCTCGCTTTCGCGCTGCCGCAACCTTCTTCTCGCGTAGTCGATGCAATTCGCTGGTGGGAGACTCGAGATTCCGCTTTGACCAGGCCGTAATTGCACTCAGTCGGTAGCCCTGCGTTTGGCCAAGACGACAACGCCCGGGGATGAGATGCATATCATTCCGGCTGACGCCAAGCAGCCGGGCGACCTCATCTACCGTCAACCAATCATTTTGGTGATCTTGGATCTTCATGCGCACGTCCCTTCACGCTCACCCCTTGAATGAAGAAGCCGCGCCAGCCTGGCAAGGGAACCAGGTTTTCACCCCGTCGGGCTAGGCGCAGCAAATCATCACACTGCCAATACCATGAAGCAGTGTGGCCACGCCCCGACAATCTCGGAACGTGGCCACAAACGAAAAACCCCGCGAGCAACTTGCTCCTGCGGGGTTTTTCTCAGTGCGTGTCTGTTCAAATTTACATATCAGTAGTCCCCAGCTTGCGCTGGGGCTGGTTGTCACGGGAGCAACGCTCCCGTATCGAAGCGACGAGTATACAGCGCAACATCGTGGGTCGTCCACGGAAGGCAGGCTTCTCGGCCACGGTCTCGCCTCGGGCGTTGATCATCTTGGCGCCGATGCTGGGCTCCTTGGCCCAGGACGGAATCAGGCCCCAGCGCATCGGCAACAGCTCAAGCCCGCCTTCAGGATCCTGGCGGACGATCGGGAGGAGTTGGGTGGGCGCAGCGTTGAAGCGCAGGATCCCGCTGTAATCCGGATACCGATTGTGCCTGGCCCCGATATGCCATTGCCGCTCGATGTCGGCATCTTTCGGGCTGACGTAGCGGCCGCAAATCGTAGAGTCAGGCGTGGAAACGGATTGGCAACAAAAAGCCCCGCCGGAGCGGGGCCGCGTTCAGCTTGATAACGATCGGCAAACTATTTCTTTCCCTTGTTCACGTTAGTAAACGCCAGTATATCGTCGAGTCGAGCGTTGGCGTTGGAAAACACGCGACCAACCAATCGATAGTTGTCCTTTCTCGAAAACTTGTCTCTCTCCAACATTAGCCCCAGAACGCGTTTTACAGCGTTGAGTGCTGGAGAGCCGGACTTCACCCCGAGAATGAACGCATAGACTCGATTGCTATTGCGGCCGGTGCGCACGAACACGTCACCCCCCAAGTCCACGGTTTCAAGGGGTTCATCAGGCCCCATGTATTTTATTTCAATTACATGGCTACCATCAGTTTCGTCGTATGTTCGTACGGCCTCTGGCACGTCGTACGGCGACGGTTTTGTCGCGACGTTGATACCGCCAACCTTCAGATCGGCGGCGGGAACATCTAAATCCTTTTGATTCAATATGACCAAATTCTGAGTGCTCATGTCAGGTCCTTTCTAAGAGCTTACCAAGGATGTAGGCATGATTCGTCACATTTAATGGGGCATCAATCGCCCCTTTGGGATTGCGACTATCAAGCAATAGCACTCCCCACTTTTGACCGCGAACTTCGATGGGAATTCCTTTGAATGACGCCGACAAGACTTTGCCCGCGTCCACTTGCTGCTGCACCCATTCCGATGTCACCCATGTCTTTGCGCTGTACGTGTTTATGTCGCCTACCGATGCTGATGGATCAATAGCCTTGGCGCACGCCACCTCAAGTAGCTTTCCGCTGGCCCAAACTGCACCAGCAACGCCTTCGACGTGGTCTGCGTCATCAGGCGCAAGGAAAACCGTCCTGCTCTTCTGGGTAGCATGCCCAGACCTTACGATTGGCACGAGCCACCCCGAGTTTGGCCAGCGCCCCCGTCCGTATGGCCACCACCAGAGTCTGACTGGTGTCGGACACACGCACCATTGTTGATACCGGAACAATGTCGCGCGGTGGTGGTGATCGAGGCCGTCCAAATTGGGAAATGCCTCGCGAGCGACTCGGTCAATGACATCTTGAATCAACGTCCAAATGAAGGCAGCATTGAATGAGTCGCGCCCCAGTTTCGCCAGCGCACCGGTAACCGTAAGGAAAAGGACGATCAGCCAGCTGTTTATGCCGGTCCACGAAAGCACTGGAACTAACCACTGTGGGAAATATTGGGCGGCGGCCACGGGATCCTTCTGGATCAACGCAACGACTGCGATTAGTGCCCCCGCAAGCCATATATATGCCCCCATCCAGCGACCGACAAGAGTCTTCCAGGTCGAATACTTGGCGTTGATCACGCCTCAGCCCCCTGTTCTTATTCAACGCCTGCCGCGTGACATTGTCGTACGTCCTGGGGGTCCAGCGCTACCTAAAACGACACAATGTCCCCCCACTAACCTTCGTCCTTTGGCCCCACAGTTAGCCCCACTCTTATGAAGTGTTTATTAAAATAATATAAAATACAATATGTTATACATTACATGAAGCTCGCGACCTGGAACGTCAACTCACTCAAGGTCCGTCTTCCGCAGGTCCTCGAGTGGGCCGACAAGCACCGGCCCGATGCGCTGTGCCTGCAGGAAACCAAGCTGCAGGATGAGTTGTTTCCGGCCGCGGACCTCCAGGCCGCGGGATACTCCTCGCGCTTCAGCGGCCAGAAAACCTATAACGGCGTCTGCATCGTTTCGCTGGCTCTGCCGAGCGAAACGATTACGGAGATTCCGGGGTTGGGAGATCCGCAGAAGCGGGTGCTGGCAGCGACAATCGGCGGGATCAGGATCATCAACGTCTA